>Ga0315284_10001501_pt1 | contig 33265 bp, 30 predicted proteins | sample YL17G09_16_MG_FD_203696 | JGI IMG/M metagenome (GOLD analysis project Ga0315284, IMG submission 203696) | Sediment microbial communities from Yellowstone Lake, YNP, Wyoming, USA - YL17G09_16 | ecosystem: Environmental > Aquatic > Freshwater > Lake > Sediment | place: USA: Wyoming | collected... | reverse complement strand
ATCGGTCCCCCTCGGGGGCATCACGCACCTTTGGCATCCTACCGGACGAGGCGGGGGTAATGGACCCCTCTGGACACTGGTCCTGACAGACGCCACATTCTGAGCAGAGGTCCGAATGCGCGAGCGCAACGCCATCCTCACGAAGTTCCAGGGCGCTGCTTGGACAAATGTCCACGCACCTCCCGCATTCCGTGCAGGTGGAGCGGTCGACGGTCACCTTGTCCATGACGGATCACCATCCGGCGATTCTCTTCTTGACGTCCTCTTTCACCCTCTGCATATCCTGATCATTACACCTAGGATCCATCGTCTTCTTCATGTCGTAATCCTCGGATACTTCCACCGTCAAGTCGGGCACCCGCCCTCCTTTCTCGAGAAGCGTGGAAGCGCAGCGCGTTGGGCATCCGTCGACGGCGAGCACTTTTCTCGCTTCTCTAACCTTCCTGAGGGCGTTCTCCCTTCCCAGCGCATATGCCGGGAGGCAGAGCATTTCAAATCGCTCCGGCGATTCCGCAACAAGCTCCCTGACCACGCAGTCCGCCAATGATCCTGTGTTTGAGGCCCCGCTGCAAGTCACAACCAAGATCTTTCCACTGCCATTCATTCCATCACTTCCTGTGCGATTCATTCATCTCCCCGTGACTTTCGTCCTTCGACGGCTCCCTCGACGAGGGGTTTGTCCCGTGCGCCAAGAAGCGAGGCTCCACGCCCTTACTGGCTCGCTCGAGCCTTTGGGGAGCATGGAGCCATCACCAGGAGGCTGCCTTCGGGGGAGTTGGGACGAGTTCTCTCCCGACGCGACATGATCGATGTCATTTGTTCGTGAGCACTTCAACAAAAGTTGAAACAGTCTATCAGGTACTTCATTCTTTCCACTGAACATTATTCTTGCTGGCCGTCTGGAACGATATCCACTCTGTCGATTAGCGGAACATCGGTCTCAACGTTAGTAGGATTCCTGGTCGAATCGCTTGTTCGAGCACGATTGTCCAGTCTCAGGGTCGCTCAGTGGCGAGCACACAGAAAGACGATACGACAGTATGGCTCGGGCCGATACAACGAGTGATCGAACAACATTCTCTAACAGCGAGAATCCCCGAGAGCTGCTGACCTAGGAAAACAAGAAGTACCTATCCTCTCCTAAGAGAAGAACTAGTAGCCTTCGGCGAGGGAAGATGTGGGTCACTAAGCGTTCCGGAGAAAGAGAGGAGTTCGACGAAGGCAAGGTCAGGAGAGCGATCCTTCGTGTCGGCGTGGCCGACGTGGTTGCGGAGGACATCCTCCGGGACGTGGAGAGGGACCTCCATGATGGTATCACCACCGAGGAGATATACCGGAAGGTCCACCACCTGCTCGAGAAGAAGAAGACGGTCAAGTTCGGATTGAAGGAGGCGATACTGGACTTGGGTCCAGAGGGATACAACTTCGAATCTTTCATCGGAAAGCTGTTCCAGGCGTTGGGGTATTCGGTCAGGCTGAGAGAGAAGGTTCAGGGGAAGTGCGTTTCGCACGAGATCGACGTCATGGTGGAGAAGGGGTCGGAGAGATACATGATAGAGTGCAAGTTCCACAACTCCCCTGGGATGAAGTGCAGCATCCAGACGGCACTTTACACTTATGCAAGGTTCCTTGACGTGAACGAGTCGCTGCCTCACACGACACCATGGTTGGTGACGAACACGAAGTTCACGACGGACGTGATCAGATACGCGGGCTGCTGCGGGATGAAGCTGCTGGGATGGAGATTTCCAGAGGAAGAGGGGCTAGAGAGGCTCATCGACTCGAACCGCCTCTTTCCGCTCACATCACTCGGGCTGAAGAGATCCCACGAAAGAACACTGCTCTCCAATAACTTCGTCCTGTTGAGCGACGTAGTGAAGAACAACGAGTGCCTCTACGAACTTCTTCCCGAGAAGGATGCGGAACGAGCATTGACCAGGGCGAAAGAGATTCTTGGCCAGGGACCTTGATGAACCCCATCTACGATCTTATTGGGCATGTCCGATCCTCTCGAGACTGTCATCTGATCAATAGCTTACTGGACGTTGAGCAAGGGCGAATTGCATGCACGAACGGACCCACATACTAAAGAAGAAATCAAAAAGAATGGAAAAAAGAAAAGACAATTGTGCATTATCGTGCACAAGTGGCTCAGTATCTGCTCTTGAATGCCGGGCGGTGCTTTGAGAAGCAATCGCGGCAATAGACTGGTCTGCCCTCTGTCGGCTTGAACGGGACTTCACATTCCTTGTTACAGTCCCCGCAGACGGCCTTGTGCATCTCTCTGGGCGTCCTGTCGTACATCATGAATTCACCTCCATTTGACTTGCCTAAATACAACACCTTTCTCTAGAATTCCTGATTTCCCTATGAGGTACGTTAGGACACCAGTGATCGGATCACATTTAGTGGACGGTTCTAAAGCCTTTGACTATATGAACATATGCAGCGTACAGGAGAACTATCGCTCAAGTCAGGTCGCCATGACATCCTGGCACCTATCGGAAGGTGTCTGCCGCTTCAAGGTCACGGATCAGGCCTGTCTTCGTGTTTCTCCTCAGGACGCAGCAGATATCCCCCAAACCCGACGTACCACAAGAGAGAGGGATACAGGACCAACCGCTCCATCCCCCCAGGTCCGAGGCCCAGGTATGTTCCACCAATGAACACGAAAAGCGATGCAAGGCTTATCAGACCGAGAACGACGCCGAACCACGAGTAAGGTTGTCTGACGACCTTGTACGATATGATGGCGGTCAAGGCACCGAATAAGAATCCCATCAAGGCAAATACGGCATGTGGGTCGCCGGTGTTCTCAGGGAACAGGCCCACGCCGATCGTACCGACCGAGGATATGACGAGGGTGAGGACCATCGCGTTCCTCCCTAGGGTCTTCCAGAAGAGATAGGAGGCTATGAGCCCCGAAAGACCGAAGACTATGAGCGTCGCGTTGAACAGCGTCCGAGACGGCTCCGGACCAACGCCCAGATCGCTGATGTAGTTGAGCGACACGCTATACCCAGGGCGGAGCGACTCAGCGATCAATAGCAAGAGAAAGAACTGCAGCGATCCCAGAAGCAAATAGAACCCCGGATTCCGAAGAGGTCTCACTAGGCATGATAGGAGGAATGCGATATTAAATCGTCCTTTTCGACGACTCGATCGCCCCACACGAACCGATAAGGGCGCTCCTATTCTGATCTCATGCGGAAAGGACTACCTCGCTAGATCTCTAGATATTCCCTCCACGCCGATTTCAACCTCAAGGGTGACAGTGTGGAATGAGAAGAGCGTTCTTGGTCGTGAGAGCTGTCAGGAGTGCCGAAGGTGAAGCGGACCGAGCGGGATTTGCAACCACGACAATGAATGGATGAATGTCAATTTGCACCCGAATCTGTGCAAGGCATTCTTCGAGCGTATGAAAGATGCATCGAACCTCTTCCATTTCATTCATCTTCAAGAATTCTCAGTGATTGAAGCTCTCGAGAATGAAGACTTCTCAGATGATTTGGCGATTCGGATTAGTGGCTCAGAAAGGACGTTGTAGATCGGATCCCCCGTTATCTCATCATGTTCATTCAATTTGAACACGTCTGTCACTCTGATGATAATGCCTATTTCCGTCCCATCTTCGAGTTCCATTCTTGTTTCCGGCCCACTCAAGATCTTGAAATCAAGGCGCTCGGCCGTTTCATATCTACCATCGGGTCCCCTAATCTTCAACATGAACATCCCCGTATGATCGGTGGATTCCCGCAGGTAGGATGACTTGTGAAATCATGGTTTTTCCCCCCGGACTTACAATTACGGATTGACACTCTCTGAACATTATCTAGTGTGATAATAGTAATAGATGTTATGTGAGCATTATCTAGTGTGATAATAGTCATAATACTAGCTTTCAACAAGAGCCCTAAGCATCGCTTCGACCTGCTCCCATGTCAACACATATGGCTTCTGATCGAAAACGATGACGATCTCATACCCCACGATCCGATATATTCCCCTGGTGTCGAGACCTGTTCCCGGCATGCCCCCAGAGAACCATCCCTCTTTCAGACCTCCGTGGAACAGTATGCCCGCTCGAGCAGCGGTCGCCCGGACCCGATCGAGCGTCGTGGCCGGGTCGTCCCTCAACTTGAATCTGAACACCTTGGTCATGACTTCTTGAGGTCATGTATCGGCGGAGATATATCCTCTTTGCCGTACGCAATAAGACTGTCAGGAGAATCGGAGGGATCGAACAGACCCATGGAGACCCAGAACCCTCGAGACGACTGGAAGCCATTCAACATATCAGAGGACTCGCCAAAGGCTTCGAGGTCGCGGTTCACACCGAGGGTTCATTCTTGGACAGGTATGGACACCATCAAAACCTATTTGTAAACATATCACTATCACCAGTGCTCGGGATGCACTCTTGACCGGCATGCTGCTGGCGCTCGCCATATTTGTTGCCGTGTTTTTGGCAATAGTGTTCAACCTGGCGGACCGAGCGGTACTGGTCATAGTCGGGGCTCTTGCGATGGTCGGGACGGGGCTCATCTCGGCCAACGACGCCATCGCCTCCATTCACTGGGAGGCGATCGGGCTCATCTTCGGGATGTTCGTCCTCGTCGCCGCTCTCACTGAGAGCGGATTCTTCAGATGGGTCGGGCTGTATCTGCTGAAGAAAACGCGTTTCGACTTCACGAAGATATTCATCGTGTTCTGCGGCTTGGCGGCATTTCTCTCCGCGTTCATGGATTCCATCACAGTGATCATGTTCATCGCCTCCGCGACCATCGAGGTCTGTCGCGTGCTCAAAGTGTCTCCGCTGCCGATAGTCATAGCTGAGATATGCTCTGCGAACATCGGCGGGAGCGCGACCATGGTGGGAGACCCGCCGAACGTGATCATAGGCACGGCGCTCAACCTCACGTTCTCCGACTTCGTCACGCACACCGCTCCGATCGCCATGATAGCTTTCTCCGTCAACCTGGTCGTGTTCGCCGTCCTGCACCGGCGCCTATTCGAGAACAAGCACGTCGACTTCGATAAAACGGTTCAGGAGTTCAAGGACGTTGACGCGTTCGGGGCGGTCACCGACGTCAGGCTGATGAGAATGGCATTGTCTGTGTTCGCGTTCATCGTTACTCTCTTGGTGATGCATGATTCGCTCGACATGCATGTCTCGTATGTGGCGATCCTCGGCGCCTCGATGGTGATATTATTCGCCCGTAGGAAGATGGACGATCTGATCGACAAGATCGATTGGCACACGATAGTCTTCCTTGCGGGCCTGTTCGTGATGGTCGGCGGAATAGAGAAGACCGGGCTTCTTGCGGACTTCGCCAATGGGCTGGTCGGTCTGTCCGGTGGCAACGTTCTGGTGTTCGCATTCCTCCTTTTCTGGGTCTCCGCTGCTCTTGGAGCCCTGCTGGACAATATTCCATTTGCCGCGGCGATGGTGCCGGTGATCCCAGCTCTCGCAGTTCAGACCGGGGTCCCGGTCGACTCCATCGCATACACGACGACGCTTGGCTGCAATATCGCTGGCAACATAACGCCGATCGGCGCCTCCGCGAACGTCGTAGGGCTTGCGATAGCTAGCAAGAAGAACGTGGAATGGTCCTGGAAAGAATATTGCAGGGAAAGCATCCCAATGACAATGGCCAGCCTCATAGTGGCCAGCATTCTGATGCTGATTCTCCTCTATTAGTCAATGCAAGACATCGTCCAATATCCAGATTCATCGTTTGGACACTCGGTTCTCTGACCATTTGGACGATCACGGACCTGGACCGCAAGATCCAAAAGAACGCGCTCAATCACTCTCGTTCACAAAGGAGAAAAGGCATAATAGCCAGGCAATCCATCATGATCATTGGGGCGAGAGCGTGACTGTCCGCGGCGGCCATCTCAGGAAGACGCTTGATGAAGAGGTTGTGCAAAGAGGACAGGAAACGATTCTTGACCGACTAGATACCTGTCGATTCGACCATCGTAAGACACTTAAGCATCCATCATGTTTGACGAGTGAACAACAGGGAGAGGATATCATGGGTTCGAAGCACTTCACGGCAAAAGAAGCGAGGATGATCGGTGAGAAGCTCGACGTGGACTGGAGCAATTTCGATGTCGAGCAATTCCGAATGGGAATGGATGTCGAACTTGAGCATGGCAAGATAAGCCCTGCGACCAACGTGACCGACGATGATCCGATAATGACCGGCAAGATCGCGTTGGCACATCTGAACGAGTTCCCTGATTACTACACTCGACTTGATAAGCTGGAGAAGGAAGCTGAGCAGGCTTTGAAGAAGAAGCGTAAGTAGTCTCGATCTACTTTGATCACCTGCCCGCGTGCACTGGCTCCGAAAGGCCATATTGCTCACGTTCATATCGATGTAGATTCCATCTTTCGAGAGAGGGAGACTGGTCATCGAGGTGTCGGATTCGTCCTCGTATAGTGCTCGGGGTCCTCGACCACGGTCAGCTCGTTCCCGTCAGGATCGAGGAAGATCGCCATGAGTCCGCCCCACCGCTGCCTCTGCGGCTTTAGCTTGAATTCCACTCCCTCGTCCACCAATCTACGATGAAGCTCGTAGATGTCGTCTGTCTCGAACACGATGCCGGTGTCCCCGCCGGGTTGCCGCTTGTCGTGGATCGAGGGGACGTAGAGGGCGAGCTTCTCGTGCGGCTCTTCCCTACCGAGCTCGATCCAATTGTTCTCCCTCGAATCGAGCTGGACTGAAAGACCGAGGACATCTCCGTAGAACTCAAGGGCGTCGTCGAGATTCGAGACTGGGACCGAAGAAATCCACACTCGCGTCAGCTTCCCTTTGTCAAGAACACCGACCTCGCCTCCCATCGGATCTCCTATCGGCATGATCATCGAATCGGCTCTTCACCTATTTGCTTCTTGAGCAAGAGATGGTCTCGAACCGTTCTTGCCGAAATGCGATCGGGCGAGGATCGATGTGCGAATTTCGTTTCGTTGCAGACCTGCCAATCAAAAAGTTTAATTAGAGTATTAACAATTGCTAATCCGCAAAGCACTATCCGATCAGAATTCCCCACCAACTTCCTTTAGTTTGCTCCCCGTGCTTATGCTATTGATCGGATAAGGCCGCAGAGAAGGAGGGAGGCCTGCGGCCAGGCTTTGCCTCCTTTTCACGATCATCGATCGATTTCGGGTCGTCTGATTCATCGGTACGTCTGATAAGTCCATCGACGGAGTCGTCGGATTCGACCGGCCAGCTCGAAATGCCTTTGGTCCCGATCGTCCAGATGGTTGTCATTCTATCTGCTTCTTCTTCGAAACCGCCTGTCGTAGACGAAGACCCCGACCGCGGCAGCGAAAGCGGCAACGTAGAAGATGAGAAGCCAGGATCCGTAGGTGATGACCTGAAACGTGATCGATTTCTCGACGAAATTCCCAGCGTTGTCGAACACGCGCACAGTGAGAACATGCGTTCCTGCTCCCAGATTCCTAAGAACGATCCACGTTCCGTTCTCGACGTATCTGAAAGTGTCGTTGTCAAGACTGTACATGACGAGCTCAACCCCACTGCCGACATCTTGAGTCAGCCAGGTCATGTTCAATGTCGAGTACTTGAAGGAGGTGTTGTTCTGAATCGTGAACGCTAGGAACGGAGGCTGCGTGTCTATCATGAACACGAGAGAGCCATCGGCGAAGTTCCCGACCCTGTCGAACGCACGAACTGTGAGGATATGGGTCGATTCCGAGAGGCCTGAGAGATTCACTGATGTGGCGTTCCCGACCGATGCGAATTCGCTCCCGTCGAGCCTGTAGGCGAAACTATCGACGCCGCTGACACCATCGGAGGATAGCCAGGCGATCACGAGGGAGGTCGAGTTGAAGATTGCATCTTCTTGGACGTCGAATTCGAGAGAGGGTGGCAAGGTGTCGACGGCGAACGTCAGGATCCGTGTGGCAGTGTTTCCAGCTCTGTCACGAGAGCGGACCGTGATCGTGTGAGAGCCCTCGAGGAGGTCGTCGAGGCTGGCCGAGGCGGTGAGTCCCGTCGAGATCCAGGAGAGGAGGTCGAGCCGGTATTCGAAGTAGCTGATGCCGCTGTTGTTGTCGGATGAGTTCCAGTCGATGGTGACCCGCTTCGAAGCAAAGATCGTGTCGTTCTGGACGCTTATGATCAAGGCCGGGGGTCTCATGTCCACGATGAAGTTAAGAGGCGCGTCGGCGAAGTTCCCAGCCCTGTCGAAGATGCGCATCGTGAGTACGTGTGAGCCCTCAGGGATGGATGCGAGGTTGATGCTGACCGAGCCGCGCGTGCCGTACGAGGCGAACGTGCTGTTGTCCAGACTGAATTCGTAGCGTAGTATCCCGGTCACGGAGTCGGTGGCCGTCCACCCGATTATGACGTTTGTCGTCCTGAAATAGGCGACCCCCTGGGTCGAGTACACTAGGGATGGCGGCAGGGTGTCGACCAAGAACGACATCGACCTCTCGACGAAGTTGCCAGCTCTGTCGTACGAGCGGACCGCGAGGACGTGGCTGCCGTCTGGAACATCCGTCAGATCGACGAAGGTCTCGTTCCCCGTGGTCGCGTAGGTCCCTCCGTCCAGACTGTATTCGAAATGATCTATGCCGGTGTTGCTGTCGGAAGAGGTCCAGTTTATGTAGACAGAGCTCGAGGCGAATATCGTCGCGTTCTGTACATTGAACGACAGGGTCGGAGGAAGGGTGTCAATGTCGAACCTGACCGATTGCTCCGTCATTCTTCCGGCATTGTCGTATGCTCGTACGGTCAGCACATGAGACCCTTCGGAAAGACTCGCGAGATTCGTGGAGTTGATCGTCCCGAGGGAGCTGAAGGTCCCTCCGTCCAGGCTGGATTCGAAGCGGTCTATGCCGCTCGGAGCGTTGTAGACTGTCCATGCGACAATCACGGAGTTCGAAGTGAACATCGTCCCGTTCTGAATATTGAAGACTAGGTAAAGTTGAGACGTATCGACCTTTATGTCGACGGACGAGACAAGGTTCCGATTTCCTGCATTGTCCTCGGCGTAGAATTGGAGGGTGTGAACGCCATTCGCGGAAATTGGGATCTTTGCAGTGAATGACTGCCAACCAGTCGAGTCCAGATTGTACATTATCGACTTCACACCAGAGGTCGCGTCCGTGCTCGTGATCGTGACATTGACGGGCGTGACATACCACCCGCTTGAGCCCAGTGTTCCCTCGATCGACAGACCCGTCTGAGGTGCGACCGTGTCGACAATGAAACTGACTGTAACGTTCCTCTGATTCCCCGCCTGGTCGAAGACGATGACGTTCACTATGTGATCGCCGTCGAGCACACCGACGAACGGATATGACGTGTTCGTGCCGACGTTGATAGGACTGCCTGAGTCGATCTGCACCTCATAGTGACCTATGCCGGACAAAACGTCGTTTCCGGTCCAGCCAACATCGACCGTGCTCGAGTTCTGGATCGCCCCGTCGGCCGGGGAGTCGATCGTTATCGTCGGGAGCACGGTGTCCAACGAGAAGGAGTAGGAAGCGGGGGACCCCCAGTTGCTTGCATTGTCGCAAGCCTTGACGTAGAAGGTGTGAGCGCCGTCGGCCAGGGCGGACCAGATCACGCTCTGCAATGTTGTGTTGATATCGTCGGCCGGCAGACCGTCCATGGAGTACGAGTATCCCGAGACGCCACTGAGATCGGCGGGCGCGTTCCAGGTGAACTCAGGCGTAGTGACGTTCGACCATGCGGGCGGCCCTTGGACATCAGGGGCTGCCGGCGCGGTCGTGTCGACCATGAACGGTCCAACGTCGTATGCTGTGACGTTCCAATTCCCGGCGGTGTCCACCGTCCTGATGTGCAGATACCATATGCCGTCTGGGAGTGGCAGACTTGTATTGCTCGTTCCCGTCGTGTTGATGGTCGTGCCAGGTAGGTCCGTCGACAACTGCGACCAGAGGAGGGAATATCCAGCGACCTCGATATCGTCGGCAGCTCCGGACCATGTTACCTCGATTGTGTTATCGGAGGTCCAATTGCCGGTCGAGGGCGTTGAGGTGTTGCTGCTAGGATTGGAAGGTGGAGTGTCGTCGAACTTCCAGTCGACGCTGACCGTCCCTACGTCGATAAGTTCTCCCCTGTCGGCGTAGACCTCCACTCGAACAGAGCCAGTTGGACTGATGTAATTCATTGAGGGAGCGTAGGTTGTGGAGAGAACGTTCGAACCGATGCCCACGCTAGCGGCCATGAGATCCCAACCGGACGATGTCCAATTGTAGAGGCTGATGTTCGGACCGTCTCCGAGGGCCTCAGAGTAGTACACATCGACGGAGAGGTTGTACGTGGGAAGGACCGGGGCGATCGTGAAATTCCATCTGGCGTATCCGGGATCAGTTTCATTGCTTAGTACGATGCCGTTCGTATAGTTGAGTGAGGTGCTGTAGCCACCGCCTATCTCGTAGTAATCATCTCCGTTCTTGAGATAGGTGTTGCTCCAGGCACTAACGCTGGTGGGAATTAGCACGAGCGCGACGACCAACGCAAGCAATGCGACTGGAAAATGGACTCTTGTCACTGTCTCCCGAACACCGACGTCGCATCACAGACAAAAATCTTTGGTGGGATCTCTTGGGACATTATCTCCAAAGAGAATGATGGGATTCGAGTCCTCATGACCGGTCTATGCATGCAAGTGATGAACAGCACAGTCCTCCGGTATTTCTTGTCGTCCTCAGAGTCCCCCTCCGCCCGTGGCCGACATCGCCTTCGTGCGGGGGATTAGCTATGCCTTCGTGGTCTCGGCGATAATCGCCTTCGTTGGCGCGGGAACATCTTTGGCGAGAGGACCAATGGCGAAGGATGAGTGCGCGCGAGTCGATTGAGATACTCCTCAGTTCGATGGGTCAGACACTAGAGAGAGGAACTCGACCGATAAGAGGCTTAAGATATGTTGTATTATAGATATTACATTTAAAACATATTTATTTAAATACCTTATGTGTCATAGTATAAAGTAGATGAATGAAAACATACTAGGTCAACTTCGGCAAGCATTGCTTACCAGAAGCAGCCTCGAATCACTTCCCGATTCGGTGTGGAAAAAGGCTGGTGCATTGAATACTTGGGGTACTAACGCCTTAGAGGGGAGCACTCTCACGTGGGAAGATGTAAAGAAGATACTGTTCGAGCAGCGGATCGGTGGGAATGCGTCGGTCCCAGAGATTCTTGAGACCGTCCAGCACGAGGTCGCTTTTCGAGGGCTCGTTCGACGGATTTCGGCGCCGATGAGTCTGATGACGGTCTTGGAACTGCACGAAGGCGTGTTTCGCGGGATACTCCGCGATGCTGGGCAATGGCGGAGGGTGAACGTGAGGATAGAAGGAGCGAGACATACGCCACCTAGAATGGAGAAGGTCGTCAGCGAAATGGAAGGATGGATCGAGGAGTACGACAAGAAGGATATTGTTGGCGACCCCGTCTTTCCACTAGCTGCTTGGATGCATCATCGTTTCGAGTCGATCCATCCATTCAGCAATGGAAATGGTCGCGTCGGAAGATTGCTACTGAATCTTCATTTCCTGAAGCACAGTTGGCCCCCGATACACATACTCAAATCCGACAAAGATGTCTATCGAAGCTGCCTTGAGGAAGGACACTCTGGTGACTTATCCCGGTTGACCGAGTTCCTGAGAGTCTTCATGGCCAAATCCCTTCTTGATCTCCTTGACCAAGTGGGAACCGAGATCGACGCTCTGAAGACCCTGAGGGAATTTGTACCGACCGCACCGTATTCCGCCAATTACCTGACCTTAAGGGCCGGACAGGGGCGACTTCCTGCCCTGAAGGTCGGCAGGAAATACAAAACTAGCCAGAGAGCATTGGACTTGTATAGGGAGTTCACTGGCGAGAAGTGATCGATCCATATCTCCCCCGCATTTCCACTACAGCTTCATTCATCTGAACGAGAGCGTGCCAATGACCACCACGACCAGAGCGAAAATGACAGGAACGACGGAATCGACCAGGAGCCCAAAGTGATATGTACCGAGCATCAGTCCCCTTATGGCGTCGACCCTGTATGTGACCGGGTTCACGAAAGTGATGGCCGAAAGCCACGCAGGTAGGTTCCCGATTGGGAAGAGCGCTCCGGAAAGGAAGAATGACGGGAAGGTCACACTGCTACTTCCAGATCGATTATCAATATTGGAACCTGGAGTGACAGGTTCTAATACTGACGAAAAGAGAGTTCTTATCGTAAGAAAATGACAGAGGCGTTCGCACATAGAATCCTCCACAGGGATTGCGAGGCTGAAGAGAGACTTCAGAATCATCTCCTAGATCTTGTTCATTCAGAACTACCAGACATAGGTCCGATCGTCATCCAAGAAGACACTCCTAGGATCTCGGACAACAGCGAGTTCGATCTCAAGGTCCCCCTCCTGTGCAGAGATGGCGCGGTGGTCATAGACATCAAGTTCGATGATCTGGTCCTATTCTTTAGCAGATGGTCTCCCTCGAGCTCCGACTGTCCGACCTCAGAAGCGGTCTCGGAGATATTGAGATTCCTTGGTTCCCATTGCCTTCCAGCCTCCGTTCAAGATTCCGGGGACATCATAATACATGACATAATTCCCATCGTCGTGGAAAGATGCGCAACGAAGATGCAATGTGCGACCTTGATCGAGAGGATGCTTTGGTCCCATCACGTTCACAATTGCGCCATCGGGCTGGCGTATGGGGTCTGCGATCCGCTGGTCCAGGATGAGCTCGAGCAATACATAGAGGCGTTCTTTGAGGACAGTAGGAACGTGGCCATTCTTCTCTGCTAGATCGGGACCGGGGACCGAGTTCGTTATGACTGACGGAATCGGCCTCACTTGAACTTTATCGGTCGCCCTAGGCCCTGGATTCCCCCCACCATGCTCTCCAGGATCTCCTTCTGTGCATTTATCTGATGTTTAAGGTTCTCCTTCATCTTCTTTTGGTCGGTGAGATCGACCATAGACATCACACCGTTTCCAGTCTCCGGAATGATATGGACGAAACCTAAGACCTCTTTGATCGCCCCGTCTTTGGCGACCAGTCGGAACTCGAGGCTCTTCTGCGCTCCCGGATTGATGATGCTGGTGCGACGAAAAGACTTGAATCTGTCAGCGTCGTCTTTGTGGATCAGTCCCGCCCACAACATGTTGTTCTCGAGCTCGCTTCTCGAATATCCAGTAAGTCTCGTGAATTCAGTATTGACCAATACCGTTCTCATCTCATCGTCGTCTATGACCATCGCCGTCCCGGTGTTCTCGAAGATCGCCTTGTATTTCTGCTCTGACGACTCGAGTCGGCTCTGAAGCTTGAAATCGTGCATCGCGAAGGATATGTCCTCGATGACGCTTGTCAGAAGAACTCGTTCCTCGTCGCGATCCATGAAGCCCTTTGGGATTCCTAAAGTCAGTGTTCCAAAGTCCTCTCCATTGTAAGCAAGCTTCGAGGATACGGCTCCCCACACGCAGACGCTCGATGCCAATGGGCAGCCGCCACATGACGACGGATGACGAAATTGAAAGAGCTCAGAGCTCTCCAACGCTTCGGTGCAACATGCTGGAGGTTCCCCACGCTCAAATCGATCTAGGATCGAATCTATGTGCGTGCCAAGGCCGCCCCCGGTGATCGATGAGAATTGCCCTTCGTCGTCCAGAATCGCGATCCATGCGTATTCAAAACAACCGCCATCAACGAACTCCTCACTGATCAATCTGAGCATCTCGTCCGAATCCGAGTTCCTCAGACATTGCTGGTGAATATTGGCGATCGTCCTCAGAAGCAAGTTCGTTCGGACCACAAGCATCTCCTGGTTCTTCTTTTCGGTTATGTCCCGCGCGTTGATGAGGGTCTCATGGCCGCCATCGGTGGCGAACACTGACGCGATGAAGTCGAGCACTGCCCAACTTCCGCTCTTGGATCTGACGCAGATCTCGTCTCTCCAGGATGACGACGACTCTTGCTTGTGCGTCGCCGAGGTATCCGTCCATTTGGATCTCTGCACCTGCGGAAGAAACTCAAGGAATTGTCTGCCCATCATCTCCTCCAGCTCGTAGCCGAGAATCCTGCTCACAGATGGACTGACGTATCTGATCGAATGGTCGTCGTCTAACACGAGCACAAGCTCGCTCGTGTTCTGAATGAGCATGCTGAACCTCTTGGCATTATGGGCGATGGCCTCCTCGGCCTGATGTCTCGCCATCGCCTCGCTGATCAAACTGAATAGAACCGCATATTCGGCCTCGGTCGAGGCATCGCGTTTCAAATAGAAATTGGCGCCATTTCCCAGGGCACGCAGGATCGATTCTTCTTTCCTGTCGCTGGAATAAACGATTATGGGGGTCTGATTTCCGAGCTCCCTTACTTGTTTTGTGAACTCTATCCCATCGAAATACGGTTCTCTGTGGACCAGGACTATGGCTTCGTAGTCCTGTGACACAAGCTTCTTGAGAGCCTCGGTCGCTGAGTCCGCCAACTGCACGTCCAGAGCATACTTGAACCCCATATGAGCAGCGCTGGTCCCAAGGGTGACCTCGTCTCCGCCCACCATCAATATCTTGGCGGATTCCGTGATTGTGGACATCAGAACTCCAAAACTCTACTTTTGTTGACATTACTATTTCAACCTGCCCTGATGGGTATCAACTACGATAACTAGATACTCGACAAGACAGCTGACGATGTCGATCCGATATCCGGGATGTCCAAACTGCACAATAGACCTGCACGGAAATAGAAAGGGGAAAGGGTTTGCGGAGCTCGTTACTTCTTCGGCTTCGTCAGAACCATCTGGACGGCCTCAGCTGCGCTGACCGCCGGTAGGATCTCGTAGCTTTTGAAGAAGCCAGTCATTCCTGTGGCGTGGAGATATTCGAATTCCCTGACAGACGCCTCGTGGAGGTCTGGTCATCCAAACGGGACTCTTCTCAACTGATCCTCACGAAAGGAGTATGTAATATTGACGCCCATTGTACTGCGTGCCTGCTGTCAACAGCGCAACCAAACAGGCGGGGGGAAAGGGGGCTAGGTTCGAAATCCGAGTTCCAAGTGGAAAGTACAGGATGATGGAGTCCGCTTCCAGTGAATGACGAATGAACGCCGCCGTTAGACTCCAATTCTGATCTGGATAAGAATGATCTACCTTTACCGCATTATTTCCAACGAGCTTTTGAAGCAGGAACGAACAGCTCGAATCGGCTCCCGACCCCTCTGGTCCCGTTCTCAATGATGGTTATGCCAGTGATCGCAAGGATCTCGCGACTGAGGAAAAGACCGAGACCGGTGTTCTTGCCGAACCCCTTTTGGAATATCTTCTCCTTCTCGTCGGGGAGAATCCCGACTCCATCGTCCTCATAGACGATAACCGCACCTTCGGGTCTCGCTTCGCAGACAGCATGGATCGCGCTGACCTTGCCCCCATGTCTGAGGCTGTTGTCAAGGAGGTTATAGAACACCTTCTCGAGCATTTGGTCCGCCAATATCTCCAGACCTGAAGACTCACAATTGATCTTGATCTCACCCATGTCCTTCCTGGAAACAACGCTATTGATTATCGCTTCGATGTCCTGCCAGGCCGGGTCCGATTTCCCCAACCTCTCGTAATCCTTGGCGAACTCGATCTGTCTCCTTATCACATCGACCGCATGCTGCAACTTCGCGATCCGCCTGTCCTTCTCCTCCCTTGAATCGCTCGCTTTGAGGAACTCGATGTTGCCGCTCAGCACCATCAACTGATTGAGGATGTCGTGACGGGTGATGCTGCTGAGCAGCTCAAGCTTCTTGTTCAGGTCCAATAACTGGTATGCTGTGCGCTTCGCCTCGGTCACATCGTGCCCTATGTGCACGGAACCGTGCACAATCCCTTCTGAATCCTTGATCGGGGTGGTCGTGATCTCGAAACATCCGCCCAGGGTCTCCTCCTCCGTCACCTCTGTGGCATGCACCTTACCGTCTTTCAAAGAGGCAGAGTGCGGACAGGATGGAGGAGGTGCGTTTGTACGATGAACGTGCTCGTAGCAAATCTTGCCCACGCACTCCTGTGTGCTGATCCCCAACTTTGAGGCCATGGCCTGGTTAGCTCTGACAATGTGATGATCCCTATCGATGATGGCGATCAGGTCAGAAATGGAATCAAAGGTCAGCTCCCATTCGTGTCCTTCTTGCTTGTCCAAAATCTTGGAGTCGCTCACCCTTGACGCCCTATTCACAATTATGAACGGACTATGTATGGTTTGTGGTCTCGACGTATCAGACGACACGTTACGACTACAAAGGGAAGAAGATCGTACTGGTCATCGACGGGGATTCTGACGGGGCGATCATCAGCATCGGGCTATGAAGGATCTAGATAGCTGCAACTGTCGTGCAAAGCGTTACACAAAGGGCGCGAATCGACCTCCTGCGTGCTGGCATTGGTGCTCTTGGGATTGTCTTTGTCGTGGAACTTGCAGGTCAGTGAAATCATGTGAAGACAACCGAAAAGGGATAGAAGATAGCAGGAAGAAGAGCTTCTTCGAAATAGGACAAGGAGAAAATCTGCAATCTGATGGAGATGCCAGGCTCATAGGCACGACGATCAAGGAGACCGGAGAAGAGGGGAAGGGCGCGAGGCTCGAGATAATGGTGCCGAAAGATAAATACCGGTTCGTCTGACGCCTCCCACGATTGAAATCGTGGGGTTCCTCGGTAGATCGGTTCACGCAATGGATGCACGTGTCTGCGAAGGCCGACAACAAAAGAGCCCGCTGGTCGGAGGCGATGATTAATGGTGATTGCATAGATTATCGAAAAGTGTGTCACAATCAATGACAAACTTTTTAACAAAGTCGTATATTTACAGTTTATGAACGTCGAGCAACTCAAGAGAATAATCAATGAGCAGCGAGAGGAAATTGACTACAGATTCGGCAAATGGAAGCTGGTCGAGCGAGAATTGCCGAAAGAAAGGGTGCTCGAGTATCTGAAGGCGCCGAACATACTGGCAGTGCTGGGCGTCAGAAGATGCGGGAAAACGACATTCTCGCTCATGCTCGAAAGGGAAAGATGCGGGTACGTGAATTTTGACGATGAGCGGATGATCGGTATCGAGGCGGAAGAACTGAATGACGTCCTGCAAGCACTCTATGAGCTGCACGGACCGGAGATGGAATACATCATTCTCGATGAGATACAGAACGTCGCGGGATGGGAGCTCTTCGCCAATAGGCTCAGGAGGACCAAGAAGGTCATCGTCACGGGGAGCAACTCGAAGCTGTTGGCAGGAGAACTGGCAACGCACCTGACAGGCAGATACATGGACTTCACGCTTTTCCCATTTTCCTTCAGAGAGTTTCTGAAATTGAAAGAACAAGAGGTCGACGTCTATTCGACAGCGAGCATCGCGGAGGCGAAGAACGCCCTCAGACAGTACCTCAAGACAGGAGGTTTTCCCGAAGCGCATCTGCTCGGATCCGGCATGGTCTCCAGGATATACGGGGACATCATACAGAAGGACATCCTGAGGAGACACAGAATAAGGAGGGAGCGGCAGTTCTTCGACTTCGCAAGGTACCTTGTTTCCAACTTCTCGAAGGAGATCACTTTCAGGAAGACTGCAAACGTCACATCCCTGGGAAACATCCATACAATAAGGAAATACGTCGGCTATCTGGAGAGCTCCTACCTCGTGTTCCTGATCAACAGGTTCTCCTTCAAGCTGAAGGAACAGATGAAGGCGCCGAAGAAGGTCTACTGCATCGACACCGGAATAGTGAATTCCATGGCATTCAGGTTTTCCGAAGACATGGGGAGAATAATGGAAAATGTCGTTGCTGTAGAATTGATGCGCAGAAATGCGTACGTGGGCGGTGGGAGCTTATTCTACTGGAAGGACCACCAGCAGAGAGAAGTCGACTTTGTGGTGAAGAGCAACGGCTCGGTCGGGAGACTGATCCAGGTAAGCGATGCTTCATCAAGGGTCGACATCGAAGATAGGGAGATCAAGTCACTCGTTCTGGCGTCTGACCAGCTGAGATGCAGGAACCTGATGATGATCACCTGGGATTTTGAAGGCGAAGTCGACTCGGTAGAATGCGTCCCGCTTTGGAAGTGGCTCTTGAAGCCGCGAGGGCCATGACGAATCCTTTCGGCCTTCGGCCTGACGATCGGCTCGATCGGCAAGGGTGGGGGGAGCGAGGTCCAGGATCGCGGTGCCGAAAGACAAGTACCGGCTTGATGGAATCGATCACGGATGAGACAGGGCTTCAGAGAACCGGACAAGACCGTGTGCCATATCTCGATCCCGCTCACGCCTGCAAAATGAACCTCATCCCGGCGACTTCATTTTCGACTGCGTCGAATTCCGAGATCTCTGGCAGCATGATATCAAGCTCCTTTTTCCATACCTTCCTTTTGGCGGCGACCGCAGCAACGAACGATTCGCGACTGAATTCCGTGCCGAAGTAGGAAAGCTTCGCGTTCACTGACTTCAGATCAACGGAAATGCCTTTACGCGATAGGAAATGAACATCATAAACGTCCCTTGCCCTATCCCTTGTGAGTATTGCGCAAATCTTCTCTGCGAGGATTTCGTCCTGGCGCATCACGTCAATGCTGAACGAAGGTATATCTGGGTAAAGGGAGGAAAACGCACGCCTATCAGGATCGAAAAGCATGTCGGACTTCCTGTTGACGTCTATTCTCAGACTGCATTCGCTCTGAGCGGTTCCGCTGTAGAGGAAGCCGCGGATCCTCAGAGTCGCGAGGATCCCGCCTCCAACGGTTCTAGACTTCGTTTCTGTCAGCGCTCCGAAATTCTTCAAGTATGCCGCGATCTTCTTAACATCTTGCTCCCGAAAATCGCCGGAAAAATCCAAATCCTCCGAGAACCTATCCAGACCATGGAACTTGTAGACTGCGGTGCCACCTTTGAACACAAGCCGGGGAATCTCACGCGAAATCGCAAGGAGGGCGATCTCCTGGAAATAATCCTTCTCGGCGTTTCCCCTTGTCTTTATTCGCTTCATTCTGGCAACCCTATCTAGGGTTTCCAAATCAATCATTCCAGCACCTCATTCACATAGATTCCCCACTTCGAATCCAACTTCCCGGATTTGGGGAGAAGCGGATTCAGCGGGACTATGTTCCTGTCCCTGGAATTGGTGAGTAGTCCCTCGGAGGTGTAGCCAACTAGCCGTTCCAGCAGGTACCCGAGACGCTTCATTATCGATTTGCTTCCCATCCTGATGCAGTACGAGACGAGTCTTTCCCGATCGGATTTTTCCACCGCCTCCGTAAGCTCGGAAACCTGCGGGCTGTTACGGTAAAGCGCATCGAGTATCAGTTTTTCCGCATCCGCCATGAAGATCTCGAATCCTCTGTAGTTCTCCTTGTGGTATCCCCACATGTGACGAGTCTCTATGAAAACCACCTTTTCTTCTCCCACCTTGAGACTCTCAACGGGCCTGGAACACATTACCTGCGTCACTATTGGAAGCTGGGTCGTCAGGTTGTAATAGCGGAGAGCGGTCCACAGGGAGAAATATGAGGGGTACACCAAATGCGAACCGAAGATAAGCGGGTCATCATGCACCGTGTATATCCCCCGCCTCACTCTCGTTGCGAGGCCTTTCTTCACGAGCCTGTGCAAGACGAGTCTCGCGTAGTTCGGGTTCTTGACCTCGCCAACCATGTCCGCAACCGTGAAGACCGGCTTTGCCCTCATCTTCTCCAAAAGGGTTATCGCGTCCATTTATGAGACCTTGATAGGAGAACCATTTTCTTATTTAAGTCGTTTTTGGTTATCATTTTTGATAAGTTTTGTCTATTCAATTAAGAAGGACGTCAAACCTCCGATATGTGTCACCAATCCGCCCACGTTTGATCGCGCAAACACATTGCTGAAAGGTTTCCTGCTGGTAGAGGCTAAACCCTGTCTTCCTTGAGATCTCTTTCAATTGCTGGGTGGAGATGAACGCCTCATTTGCAGATGTGCCCGTATAATTCATATAGTGTTGCCCTTGTTTTTCCACAACAACGCTATACAGCTAGAAATTATGAACGGGTTTCGGTTCAGAAGCTGATTCAGCAAGAGCCGCAGAACCGAGGGCACGTCTTGCAGCACGGATTTCAATTGTCCAAATGAGCGCGAGGACGACGCGGCATCGGACCATTTGGTCGATCGCGATCGAGCCTCAGAAATCCTTTTCTATCCGAGGATACAAAGAGAAGCATCATGACATTTCAAATCGAAAGTTCAGCGTTCGAGAACGGCAAGACGATCCCGAGGAAGTATACCTGCGACGGGGAGGATGTGTCACCGCCATTGATGTGGAAAGGCGCTCCCGAAGGGACGAGAAGCTTTGCTCTGATCTGCGATGACCCGGACGCGCCCTTGATGACCTGGACCCACTGGGTGGTCTATGGCATTCCTGCCAACGTGGATAAGCTTCAGGAAGGTCTTCCAAAGGCCGAGGTCGTGGCGGGCGATATCAAGCAGGGATCGAACAGCGGTAGAAGGGTCGGGTACGCGGGACCCTGTCCCCCCAGTGGAAAGGCTCACAGGTATTACTTCAGGATCTATGCCTTGGACGCCGATCCCGATATCGGACCGGGAGAGTCGAAGAAGCATCTGGAGCGGGCGATGACAGGGCACGTTCTCGATGAGGCGGAGACCATGGGCTTGTACGCGAGGTCTAGGTGAGCAAGCTACGACGGGAAATGGGGTGAATCAGATCCTGGATAGAGCATGATCGTTCCTCTTGCGACCCCGATTTCATTTTTCCAGCGGAGAAACGGGAGAAAAGCCAATGATCCACGACAATAACTTTATCAATCACATCGACGAACGACGATGTGCAAAGCAAGGTCCGATCGATATTTCCCCACGACGTTCTGAACACTACTCCCCTATCCTTCCTGTAAGGGTCGAACCGGGCCGCTGTCTGGGGGAGGGCGCGGCCCAGCTTTGCCACTCAAGCTGAGGAATGGTTTTTCCAGAATGATGGACGATTCGTGCACAATCATTATGTGAGTTGTGGATGATTGTTGTACGACCAGGGGGGGATACCAGGCAAGAGGATATATTGGAGACATTGAAGAAAGACCAGACGATATGGGACATCTTCACTAGGAAGGAGGAATACTCCCCCACCATTACTGACAAGTATGGTCGATTTCCACATTATGCTAGCACGGAGAGGTCGATATTTGAGCCCGTTGCCTCGGCCTACCTATTGAAGAACGGTTTCGGCACCTCATACCCTGACGACAAGAATTTCGCGGTGTGCTTGACGCATGATGTTGATTTTCTCGACGATATGAAGCGGGTGTCAATGGGTCCTGGCAGAATGATGAGACCGTTCCTCTCAAAAAGGAGATCCTGGCGCAGTCTCGAGGACGTCATCACCATTGAACAGGAGAACGACGCTAAATCGACATTCTTCTTCATGGTTGAGGACCCTGGGGACAAAGACTTCGAATATAGCATCGAGGAGGTTGGGGAGGCCATTTGTCAAATCAGCGATCGGGGATGGGAGGTGGGACTCCACGGGGGCCACGACACCTACCTAAGTCACGCGGCGATCATCAACCGGAAGAAAAGGATGGAGGGCGTCTTGGGTCGAGCGATCCAGGGATACAGGAATCACTACCTGAGATTCAAGATACCGGACACATGGGCGTATCTAAGTGAGGCTGGATTCAAGTACGATAGCACGTTGGGATATTCTGGATGCATCGGGTTCAGAAACGGAATGTGCCATCCTTTTATGCCGTTCGACCTGAACAGGAATTCGAAGATAGACATCGTTGAGATACCTTTGCATGTGATGGATCGGACCATTCTCTCCCATATGAATCTGGATGTCAAGAGTGCGTGGGACCTGACGCAGAAGACAATAGAAAGCGTGGAAAAGAACCATGGAGTATTGACGGTGGTTTGGCACAATGATCCCAAGTTGGATGAGAACATGAAGTTTTACAGGAAGCTGCTCGAGTTTTGCCGAGAGAAGGATGCGTGGATGACCTCGGGGCAAGAGATATGTGAGCGTGTCCATCTTGTTCGGAAGGAATGAGCTATCTGAGCTTTGATCCAAACGATATTCGGACATAATCTGAGATGGAAAGAATGAAGGGTTTTGCGGAGCCTGAACGATGGGTAGCCACGGGGTTCTCCCGGTTTGAGCGGCTGAAAGGGCAACTTGATATAATGGCAGTTCCCGTCTGAACACACCAGGTGCGGAGATTGACAAGAGTAAAAATCGATGACTGGAAGAGGCGACCTGCACCGTTCCCCACATTATTCATTTGATCCAGAGATTCAGTGCGCCATTTTTAGTAGCACACCGACCCAGACATCATTCAGACCGGATGGAGCATCGAGGGAATGAGCTGCGCGTTCGTAATCTCGGCCATTATCGCAGAGTTCCGCGCCGAAACCTCCCTTGCTAGAGAATCGATCATGAAATAGAAAGGCTCTTTCGGCGAATTCAATCCCCCAATACTCAAATACGATGACATTCGATATCACACACCAGAGAGACTGAGATAGGGGGATATCCATATGAAGAACAGTGAACCCGCCGGCGCCCTGAGTCCTTGTGGGCTCAATTGCGATTGGTGCGTTTATCACAGGATGGAAGAAGTCACGGGTTCAGGTTGTCCCGGGTGTTTCGAAAGGGAAAAATGCCAGATCAGAGACTGTGCCTGTGAGGAGGGCCGGGGAATGTGTGATGGATGTGACTCTCATCCGTGCTCCACCTTCCTGCAGGGCTATGAATGCATGAAAGAGCATTATGTATTCTAGTGTCGATGCACTGAAATCTGATATTTGATGTCGAGGAACACGGAAACGAGCCATGATCGCGGAAGACCCACGCCTTGAAACGCTTGACAGATTCATAGAGGAGCACGGCCGCCGGCCGAGCGCCCTTCTTGAGGTACTTCAGAGGGCTCAGGAGCTCTATGGATATCTTGAAAGAGACATACTGATTCACATTTCTGAATCTCTCAATCTGCCGCCGAGCCGCACGTACGGTGCGGCGACGTTTTACAACTTCTTCAGATTCCGGAAGCCGGGGGAACATATCGTTACACCATGCCTCGGCACGGCCTGCTATGTGAAGGGGGTCGAGGACATCATCTCAGCCATTGAGAGTGAGTTTGGAGTCAAGCGCGGGAAATCCACCCCTGATGGCAGGCTTTCCCTGTTCGTCACGAGATGCATCGGGGCATGCGCCATGGCCCCGAACGTCGTTCTCGACGGGGATGTGATCGGCAAGGCGACGAAGAAGACGGTGCTGGAGAGGATGCGGCGGTCGCTCGGAGGTGGAAAGGATGAAAGCGTCTGATATTCAGAACATCGCCAAGACCGAGTCGGAAAGCCTGAGGAGCTTCAAGCACCGGATTAACGTGTGCTGTTCCAGCGGTTGCATTCCGTTCGGCGCGCTCGGGGTCCTGAAATCGTTCCAGGAGTCGGTGAAGGAGCTGGGGCTCGAGAAGGAGTGCAAGGTCGCCAGGACAGGCTGCGTGGGAACCTGCTCAGTCGGGCCCGCCGTGGTCGTTGAGCCAGGAGACTACCTTTACCAAAGCGTCACTCCCGAGGCGGCCAGGGAGATCATCGAGAACCACGTCGTGAAGGGCTCACCCTTGGACAGTCTCCTGTATAAACAGGCGGCGTTCTTCGAGAAGCAGCACAGACTTGTTCTCAGGAACGCGGGCAAGATCGATCCTCTCAGGATAGAGGACTACATCTCGAGAGGTGGCTATTCGGCATTGATTAAATGCCTAAATGGGATGAAGCCGAAGGAGGTGATTGATGATATCTCCAAGAGCGGCCTTAGGGGACGGGGCGGGGCGGGATTTCAGACGGGACAGAAGTGGAACTTCGTCTCCAAAGCCCCGGGCTCTCCGAAATACATCATAGCAAACCTGGACGAGGGCGACCCAGGGGTGTTCGCGAACCGAACGCTCGCTGAGGCGGATCCGCACGCGATAATCGAGGGCATGCTGATTGCCTCCCACTCTCTGGGATCCGAACAGGGTTACATTTACATTAGATCCGAGTACCCCCTCGCGATTCAGACTCTCAAGAAGGCACTGCAGCAGGCGAAATCAATGGATCTTCTGGGAGATAACATCCTGGAATCCGGCATGAAGTTCGACATTGGAGTGAGGCTGGGGGCCGGGGCGTTCATAGCGGGAGAGGAGACCGCTATACTTGCGTCGGTGGAGGGGAGCAGGGCCATGCCCCGCCCCCGTCCGCCCTATCCCGCAGTATCGGGTCTGTGGGCGAAGCCGACCCTCATCCAGAACGTGGAGACGTTCGCGAACGTCCCCCAGATCGTTACGAATGGGGGATCGTGGTTCGCCAAAGTGGGATCTCCTACATGCACCGGGACGAAGTGCTTCTCTCTGACAGGAAGGGTCAGCAATCCGGGCCTCATCGAGGTTCCCATGGGGACGACGCTGAGGGAAGTGGTCTTCGACATCGGAGGAGGAGTGCCCGACGGAAGGTCCTTCAAGGCGGTGCTCGTAGGCGGACCCTCCGGCGGATGCCTGCCGGAGTCGATGCTCGACCTTCCGATAGACTACGAGTCCCTGACAAAGGCGGGGGCGATCATGGGCTCCGGTGGAATAGTGGTCATAGACGACCAGTCATGCATGGTGAACACCGCCAACTTCTTCGTCGACTTTTGCGTGGACGAGTCCTGCGGAAGATGCAGTCCCTGCAGGGTCGGCCTCTTCAAGCTCAAGAGGATATTCGAGAGGATAATGAATGGGGAGGGCGAGGAGGGGGACATGGCGATGCTGAAAGAGACGGGGGAGTACATCAAAGAGGCCAGCCTCTGCGGTCTCGGCCAGACAGCGCCGAACCCTGTTCTCACCACCCTTCTGTACTTCAAGGACGAGTATCTGGCTCATATCGTGGACAAGGAGTGCCCGGCGAGGAAATGCCCCATTGGCAGGACCCGACCGGGGGGTGAGACTGGATGACCGTCAGGCTGAGAATCGATGGCAAGGATATCGAGGCCCAGGAGGGCACCACTATCCTGAAGGCGGCCCAGGACAACGGGATCAAGATTCCTAGACTGTGCTACCTCGAGGGTCTGACGAGCTATGGCGGGTGCCGCATGTGCCTGGTCGAGATCAAGGGGTCCCCCAAGCTCTTCGTCTCGTGTTCCACCCCAGTGGGCAACGGCCTGGAGGTGACGACCGACTCCGCCAGACTTAGGGAGTATCGGAGGATGGCCCTTCAGCTTCTTCTTTCCGAGAGGACACACATCTGTTCGGTCTGCGTCGCCAACAACTCCTGCGAGCTCCAGAATCTGGCCAACGAGTTCGGAGTGGACCACGTCAGATTCGAGCGGGAATGGCCCAAGCTCAGGATCGACTCGACTCACTCATTCCTCGTGATCGACAGGAACAGATGCATACTCTGCACCCGATGCATAAGGGTGTGCGACGAGATCGAGGGCGTCCACACGCTCGACCTGATGCTGAGGGGAAACAACTCCCAGGTGATAGTAGACCTGAACGATGATTGGGGCATATCCTCCACATGCACTTCCTGCAGGAAGTGCGCGAAGGTCTGCCCCGTCGGGGCGATCTACGTTGAAGGGGAGGCGCTCTCGGTCACGAAGAATAAGGTGATCGCGGACTTTATCCTCGAAAGGAGGCGGGGCAAGAATGAAAGAGAAGGATAGGCCCCATATCGCCACGATCTGGCTGAGCGGGTGCTCCGGGTGCCACATGTCATTCCTCGATCAGGATGAGTTTCTCATAGAGCTTGGGAAGATGGTGCGGGTCGTCTACAGCCCGATCGTTGACGTCAAGGAGTTCCCGAGGGATGTGGACGTCACCCTCGTAGAGGGGGCGGTTGGAAACGAGGAGCAATTGAGCCTCCTCAGGAGGGCGCGGGAAAGAACGACGACCTTGATCTCCCTGGGAGACTGCGCCGTGACAGGAAACGTTACAGCCCTCAGAAATGCCTGGGAGGATGGGGATCAGGCGGTTCTCAAGCGGGCCTATATCGAGACGGCAGACGTCTCGCCTCAGATTCCGACACAGGTCCCGAGGCTGGTCAGGACGGTTCATCCTCTCCACGAGATCGTCAATATCGATTACTTCATCCCCGGATGCCCTCCGCCCGCCCACCTCATAAGGTACGTGATGACAGAGCTGCTGGAAGGAAGGAGGCCGGACATGGACGGCAGGTCCAAGTACGGATAGGGAGGTTCGGAAAAATGGCAGACAGGATTGTGATACACCCGGTCACAAGGATCGAGGGGCACGCCAAGGTGACCATTCTCCTGAATGAGGACGATTCCGTCAGGGACGCGAGATTCGAGGTGACGAGCTTCAGGGGGTTCGAGAAGTTCTGCGAAGGCCGACCCTACTACGAGATGCCAAGCATCACCTCGAGGGCGTGCGGCATCTGCCCGGTCAGCCATCTCATCGCCTCGGCGAAAGCGTGCGACGATCTCGCCTCGGTCATCATTCCGAGGACGGCGGTGCTGCTCCGTCGCCTGATACACATGGGGCAGCTCATCCAGTCTCACGCCCTGAACTTCTTCTATCTCTCCTCGCCGGACCTTCTGCTCGGGCCGGACGCCGATCCGGCCAAGAGGAACATCTTCTATCTGATGGAAAGCCACCCAGATGTCGCGAGGAAAGGAATAAGGCTTAGGAAGTTCGGGCAGGAACTCATCGAGCAGGTGTCGGGTAAAAGGATCCACTCGAGCGATTGGATCGTGCCCGGAGGAGTCAAATGGCCCCTGTCGAGGGAGAAGGCTGACTACCTGCTTCTGAATCTGCCCGAGGCTCAGGACATAGCCGTCGAGGCGCTCTCTATGTTCAAGAGCATTTATGACAGCCTTGACGAGGGAACAAGGAATCTCGGGGACATTCCCTCCTATTATCTGGGCCTGGTGAATTCCGACAACGGGCTTGAGCACTATGACGGGAAGATCAGAATCGTCGATGCCAAGGGGAAGGTGGTCGCTGACCAGCTCGACCCTGCGAAGTACTTCGAGTACATCGGAGAGGCCGTAGAACCGTGGTCCTACATGAAGTTCCCGTACTACAAACCGCTCGGGTATCCTGAGGGAACATACAGGGTGGGACCCCTCGCAAGACTCAACGTGTGTTCGAAGTGCGGAACGCCACTGGCGGACGAAGAGCTGAAGGAGTTCAGGAAGCTCGGAAAGGACGGCGTCGTCCAGAGCACGTTCCTTTATCACTACGCCCGCCTGGTGGAGATCCTCTACTGCATCGAGCGCACGAGGGAGCTCCTCGAAGACGAGGACATTTGCTCGGATCGCGTTTGGGCCAAGGCCTCCCTCAACAGCAGGGAGGGGGTCGGAGTGGCCGAAGCCCCGAGGGGGACGCTGATCCACCACTACAAGGTCGACGACCAGGGCATGACGACCTGGGTCAACATGATAATAGCGACCGAGCACTGCAACACGGCCTACAACAGAGCCCTCACCCAGGTTGCAAAGAAGTATCTCGACGGAAGGAAGCTCACCGAAGGACTGCTCAACAAGGTCGAAATGGTCATCCGCGCTTTCGATCCGTGCCTGAGCTGCTCATCCCACGCGTTCGGAAGCGTCGGGCTGGATGTTCGGATCTGCGGCCCCGATGGCAATCTGTTGGATGAGGCGATCAGGTGAACGCTCCGGCTGTCACACAGCGAGACTGACATAACGAGCGCGGAAGGTCTCATCTCCATCTCGGAACGTCGAATTCTAAAATCGGCAGAGCTGGGATGAGTCTACTTAGATGAAAAGTGCAACGGAATCTACGTCGAACAACTCTTCCATGACTTCATCTTGTGACTGGTCCTTCAATTCGGCATCACCGGGACTATCCTGGCTACCGACACGAAGTCGGCCGACAATCAACAGCATCGGGTCGAAGTGGATGCTCCGCCGAGCAAAGGATGTTCGTCCTTCTCGTTCAGGGAGGGGCCGTGTTGTGCCTCGGAAGCTCGGGTCCTCAGCTGTCATTGCCTTGATCGCCTGACACCCAGCAAGGCACTTGCATGAGAGATCATGCCTTCTTTGCCCAGGTGTAGTCCATCGAGGAGAGATGCTTGTACAGGCGGCAGCGCCGGCCTCCGACTGCAACTCCGCGACCTCCGGGACGATGCCCCATATGTTCTCCTCGCGCTCAGCGGACTTCTCGTCGGCAGTCTCTCCCATCGGACTCGACGGCGTGATCGGGTATATCGCGATGACCTCGTTGCACGCATAAGCAACGTGTGCTGCAGCCCCGTTACCGTCCATCGCTTCCATCTTTCGGACCATGTTATTCTACCCTTCAATATCTCTTGCGAGTATCCCTCAGTTAAATCTTTCCGATGTCGCGCGATTCTCCCGACCTGCGAATCCCGACGGGCACGAGCAACTAGATATAACAGCATCTCAACTCTGAACAGGTTGAGGGGAATAGATTGACAAGAATGAAGATTGTTACGAGTTTAGGGATACCGGCTGGGACGGTGGCCGAGATCAATGTTCAGGGCAAGATACTCGCGGTCGCCAATGTCTCGGGGGAATTCTATGCCATCGATGGCGTATGCAGCCACCAGAACGGTCGCCTTGGAGATGGAAAGCTGAAGGACTACGTGGTGAAGTGCCCGAGGCACGGCTCGGAGTTCGATGTCCGGACGGGCAAGAACCTGAAGGGACCGTGGATCCCGTTCGGCAAAGCGACGGACCTCAAGGCGTACAAGGTCAGCAAGGAAGGGGAAGACCTCTACGTAGAAATTTGAGTTCTCCGATATCTACACCATACCACCGATGTGATTGAACGAGAGAGACTCAGATCATACTTAGGAACGCGCAGGAATGGTCTACCTGCGGCGCATGCTACTGCAAGGGCAAGGCCTTCCTAGACGACGCTCTGAAAGATAGAGCGGAGCTGGCCGAACTTCTCGCGGACGACGAGACAGGAGTCGCTCTAGCCGACAAGATGGGCTCGTTGAACGGTTTCTTTTCGACGATCTTGGACCTAGACGACGCGACGTTCTTGGCGGTCGACAGGGTGAGGAGCATTCCCTTGTTCTATTCCATTACCGACCGCAAGATAATCTTGAGCGATGATGCTCGATTAATCCATAAGGAGATCGGAGGCGGGAATGCGTCTCGATTGGCCGCGTCGGAATTCCTTTGTGCCGGATACGTCACCGGCAACGAGACGCTCATCGATGAGATAAAGCAGGTCTGTCCTGGGGAAGTGATACGGCTCGAAAAATCATACGGTCAGACGGACACGCATCGTCAAAGGTATTTCGTGCATCGCCCCTCCAACGGTCCCGACGCTGGAGACGAGAAGACCAAATCTGAGCTCCTGGATGGTCTGAACGTAACCGTGGGTTCGATCTTCAGCAGACTGAAGGACGTGTCTCGAGGCAGAACGATAGTCGTCCCTCTGAGCGGCGGATACGATTCACGATTGATCGTTACGGCCCTCCGAGATCTGAATTGCGATAACGTCATAGCGTTCAGCTACGGCAGGGAGGGGAATAGAGAGTCTGGGATCAGCAGAAGAATAGCGAGAGAATTGGGATATGAATGGTTCTTCGTTCCGTATTCGAATGAGAAGTGGGAGAAATGGGGCGGGTCTCCGCAATTCAAGAGCTTCCTTGATTCTTCGCACAATCTCTGTTCGGTGCCGCACGTTCAGGATTGGCCAGCGGTCTGGGAGCTCAAGGAACAGGGGGTCATCGATGGCAACTCGGTCCTAGTTCCTGGATTGGCAGGTGATTTCATTTCAGGCGCGAACTTTCCAAAACCCCTACTGGATCAGAAATCTGCGACTACCGATAGAGACATTCTCGCATACATAGTCAACAGGCGATTTGGTCTCTGGGGAGCGGATCGATTGTTGCCGGCGACAAGAGCGGATATCGAACGAAAACTGTCCGCGTCGCTTAGAATCGGGGGGACGTACTCCTTGCCTGCCGCATGCGCGATATACGAGTCGTGGGAATGGGGGGAAAGACAAGCCAAGTTCCTTGCGAACTCCGTTAGGGGCTACGATTTCTGGGGTCTGGATTGGTGGTTGCCATACTGGGACAAACAATTTATCGAGTTCTGGTCCAACGTGCCATTCGAACTGAAGAGAAACAGGAAGCTCTACAAGAGCTATATCAATCGTCGCTTTTCCGAATTGACCGGGAAGAGGATCAATACTACTCACGAGCGTCATGGCCTCATTTACACGATCTATTCAATACAGACTATGCTACCAAAGACACCGATCACGATCCTAAGTGACATGATCATTGGGACCTACGATCTAGCTCGACAGTACGACAGACACCCGATGGCCTGGTACGGATTGGTGGGAGAGGGGGAGTTTCGTTCGAAGTATACCAGACGGGAAAATATCAACTCGTTCTTGTCGATGAGGCTATTGTCATCAATCGAACCGGATATGAAGATGAACGATTTCTTGAGGATAGATGCCGCACCAGGCGAAACCGGAAGTTTGTCGAGCTGATTTGGGGATGTTATCTAGATGACCGGCGAACGACCCTATCCGAAAGAATTGACAGCGAGGCCGGATTGGCCATTATGTAATTCTCAGCTCTATGCTCCAGCCTGCTCGGACGCTTCTGACGGCGGATGGAGGTGGTCGAAATATCACGACTTCATCTACTTACCGCGACAAACTCCTTCCACTGTCCTTACAATCTCTTCCTCCCTCCTCTCGAATGAGAAAAGGCTCTTCACCCTTTCCCTCGCTGCCTTCCCCTTATCAGAGGAAAGTGCCTGTCTCAATGCCACCACGGTTTCTTCGGAATCACCATAAGGGGCGTAGAAGCCGGTCTCTCCGACTACTTCAGGCAGGGCGCCATCGAATGTGACCACGGGAACGCATTCACAGCTCATGGACTCCGCGAGGGCTACCCCAAACGCCTCGTGTCTAGAAAGTTGGCAATAGACCTTGGCTCTCTGATAGTAGTCGATCAGAACTTCTTCAGAGACGCGCCCTGCGAACTCGACGTTTTTTCCTGCCGCGGCTCTCAAAGCCTCAATCGAGTCGTCTGGGGAAGGTCCGATCAACACGAACTGTGCCTCTGGAACAAGCGCCGCCGCTTTTAGGAACGTTTCTAGTCCCTTCCTCTTGATAGTCTGCTTTGTAATGATGCCAACGGTGATCACGATGTTCTCTTTTCTCCTGGTCGACGGTGAGAACTTCTGGGTGTCTATAGCATTGTAGATCATCTGTAGGTTTGGAAATTCCCCGCATTTCATAATTTCTCCTTTGCTGTATTCCGAAACCGCTATTATCTTGTCCACTCTCTTTAATACAAATTTCACTGATTTGGCCTTCTGGTGATCCAACAACGCTCCATAATTGATATCAGGGACCTTGGCCACCTCATAGCCACCGACAACCAGGATTACCTTCTTCTGCAAGATTCTTGCCAGTTTGACAGTAAGATTGGCATTGGTACCAGCGAACCATGTGAAGGCCGCATCAGCCCAAACCAGCCCCTTCGTTAAATCTCGTATCGCCCTTGAGGAGCGAATTCCATCGCCCATGCTCAGTACCAAATTTCCCGGAACGTTCACCACTCTTACGTCGAAGTGCCTTTCAAGTATCTTCAGGTCTCCATCAATGAAAGTGTCATCCCAGGGTTTGACGAAGAGGATTCTCATATGTCTCCATATCCTTTTCTACGTCCTAAAACCGTAATCGCCTATTTATCTTGAAGGTACAGGATCTCAAATAACGTCTGGTTCTTCTCAATTGAAGAGTTCGAGTGGACGATTATCCTGAGAGAAAGCTCGGCCTCGTGGAGTAATGCGATCCTGACTAGCTCGATAATCAGACGGACCGACAAATCGAGGGAGTGCACTGGTAAAGCGTAAATTCGAAAAATGGCCATCCCTGTGCACGATTAGATTGATTGATTGGGAATCCTGAATGTCCAGTAGCCCAGCGATTCTTGTAGCACTGACGATTCTGACCGCAGAGAGGGAGTGAAGAAGGAAAAGAAAGGGAAATGCTCCTATGCGTTGGTTATTTGGGATATGTTCGTGTCAGTAAGGGTCACTGTCATACTCTGACCCATGATTGTTGACTGGGCCTTCAGTGCAATCCCGCTTCTGATCCACATTTCGATCGTGCCTGAGCTCCCGGACACTGTTATCGTGTAGTGGTCAGCGCTCCTTGATCCCCATTTGGTCGAGATCGTTTCTGTCCCAACCTTGACGACGCTAGTGCCAGATGGCGGGTTGTCGAGGTCCAAGCTCCCTCCAATTGTCTGATTCTTGGGTATTGTCGATTCTTGGTACACGGGAGGCATGCCTGGATATGTCATAGTGATGTTCATCGTTATCGTGGTCTCTGTAACGCTTTTCACTGTCATCCGCGATGTCATCTGTATCTCCCCCGCGCTTGTGGTGTATTCCAAGAAGTCGCCTGCTTTGGGAATCCAAGATTCACTGCCACCACCGCCTAAACATCCCGACAGTAGTATGGCAACCAGGATGATAGTTCCGACAATCGAGAATGCTTTTCCTGTCTTGATGCTACCAACCCCCTAAAGTCGACTATTGTTCTCTGAGATATATCAGCTTTGATGCAGACACTATAACCACTATTGAAATCAGAAAAAGAATATCCAGATGGGCCGGGGTGTCCGCCAGACACTTCCGACCCTTCTGTCGGCAGATGGGGGGAGCACAATGGACCCATCGGCAGCAATCTGAGACAAGTCTTAAGGATAAAGCCGAGAATGATTCATTTGGTGGGGTGAATGAAATGCTTTAACTGTGGAGCCGAAATCCCCGAAGGGAATAGATACTGCGGGTCATGCGGAAAAGAAGTGGGCTCGCTCCAGGTCCAATCTAGACATTGTGTATCTTGTGGAAGGGCAATAGATTTCAATGCGAATGTCTGTCAATATTGTGGCTATGACTATAGGATTGGACCACTTCCAAAAAGAAAATCAAGTGGAAAGAGAATAGCTGGAGGAATCCTGGCAATCCTATGTGGTGTTGCTGGATTAATAATATTAATCGTTTTTTATGAAGCCACTTATTGGAATTATGGTTACTATTACGATTTGGGCTTCGTGTTGTTTTGTTTCAGTTTTGGACTGATATCTAGCACCCTAGCATTTGTCGGTGGATCCTTTGCATTGATGGGGAAGCACTACGGATTCGCTGTGGTGGGAGGAGTATTTGCACTTATTGCTTTCTTCCCTCTAGGGATTCCAGCCCTTATACTAATAGCCATAGCTAGAG
>Ga0315284_10001500_pt1 | contig 33278 bp, 31 predicted proteins | sample YL17G09_16_MG_FD_203696 | JGI IMG/M metagenome (GOLD analysis project Ga0315284, IMG submission 203696) | Sediment microbial communities from Yellowstone Lake, YNP, Wyoming, USA - YL17G09_16 | ecosystem: Environmental > Aquatic > Freshwater > Lake > Sediment | place: USA: Wyoming | collected... | reverse complement strand
CTTTTTCCCGCGGAAAGGGATCTGCTGGACGACGCCGTCGGCCTCGAAGCGGCTCTTGACGGGGTCGAAGAGGGTCAGCTCGCCGACGCGGCCGACGTGGTGGCCGGTGACGATGCCGACGATTTTGGTGGGGTGATTGGGGATGGGGCGGGGGGGCGGCCTGGCGATCGGCGCGGGCCGCGATGGCGGGCGTGGCGGCTTGGCGGCGGGTTATGGTTGGGATATAACCAGCAGCCCAATCTGGCGGGTATTCGCCACGGAGAGACGACATGGAGAAGACGCTGATCATCCTCAAGCCCGATGCGGTCCAACGAGGACTCTGCGGGCAGGTCATCGCACGGCTGGAGCAGAAGAGCCTTCAGATCGTCGGCATGAAGATGATGGTCATCCCCTGGCAGCTCGCGGAGAGACACTACGAAATCCACCGGGGGAAGCCTTTTTATGAGGGGCTGCTGCGTTTCATGACGAGCGGCCCGGTGGTGGTGATGGTGCTCGCGGGGAAAGACGCGATCAGCATCGCCCGCAGACTGATGGGAGCGACCTTCGGCAGCAAAGCGGAGCCCGGCACGATCCGCGGCGACTTTGGCGTGAGCAACGTGTACAACCTCATCCACGGCTCGGACTCGCCGGAGAGCGCCCAGCGGGAGTTGGGGCTGTTTTTCAAGCCCGAGGAGATCCTTGAATGGACACCGGCGGTTGAGCCTTGGGTATACGACATGAGCAAGGGCCAGCGCGAGTGAAGGCGAGGCGGCGAATGCCGTGGAAGATGGTTCGCGCGCTGAGGCGCGCCGACGACGACTGACGATGGGGTTGCGATGGCGTTGAGCTTTCGTCGCGTGGGGCGCAGCAGGCAGGGCGGGTCGCGCCGGCGCTGGCCGGTGCGTGTGAAGTGGCTTGTTCTGGTTGTGATCATGCTCCACGGCTGTGCAGATCGGCTCATTCTGTTTCCGAGCACGGAGAGGGAAGACTCCAACGGGGCGGAGCGTTGCGTGGTGCGGTTCGGGCAAGGCGAGCTGGAGGTTTTCAGAGCCTGCTCGCCAGGCGCGGCGAACAGCGAGCCCGAGGCGTTCGTGCTGACGTTCCAGGGGAATGCGGGGCGGGCCGAGTGGTCCGCGGCGTGGGATGCGCAACTGTGGAAAGAGAAGCGTGTGGAAGTCTGGGCGATGAACTACCCCGGTTACGGGGGAAGCACGGGCCCCGCGCGTCTGGCGAGTTTTCCGGCGGCGGCGCTGACGGCGTACGATGCTCTGAAGGCGCATGCCGGGGGGCGGCCGGTTTTTCTGAAAGGCGAGAGCCTGGGGACCAGCGTGGCACTGCACGTCGCAGCGAACCGTAGGGTGGCGGGGGTGATCCTGCGTTCGCCGGTGCCACTTCGCACGCTCATTCTCGGGCGATTCGGGTGGTGGAATCTATGGCTGGCGGCGGGCCCCGTGGCGATGGCGGTTCCCGATGAACTCAACGCCCTCACGACCGCCCCGAAGACGAAGGCGCCCGCGATTGTGATCCTGACCGATCCGGACGAGGTGGTTCCCCCGAAGTACCAGCGGATGGTCGTGCGGGCGTACGGGGGGGAGAGGCGGCTGATCGAGAAGGCCGCCGCCGATCACAACGGCGCCCTATCGCCCATGGCGAGGATCGAGCTGGAGGGGGCGATGGATTGGCTGTGGGAACAGCGTAGTCGGGTATAGTAGATGCGAGAGGGGCGGGACGGACATGGAGGAGGCTGCTCATGGGATACACAACGGCCAGTAGCAGGCAGGCGGGGTGCGCGGCGTGGCGGAGTGCATGGGCGGCGGCGGTGGTGCTGCTGATCGGTGTGTTGCCAGTGGTGGCGACGGACATCGAGGGTGTGCAGCCGGCGGCGTTGGATCAACCGCGGGTCAACGTGATGTTGCGGCGTGACCCAAGGCAGTTGCCGCTGGCGGGGAAGGCGGGGACGGATCTGCTGGACCTGATGGAGGCCAAGCCGAAGGCGAAGAAGACGTACAACATCTCAGCGTTTCTGGACACTGGTGCGAGCGGGATGGTGATCAGCGCGAAGACGGCGGATGCGATGGGGATCTTGCGGGCGACGGTGCGTAGCGCGACGACGGGTCAGATGCAGCGGGTTCTATTCCACGATGTGGGGGTTGGGGGGACGGATCGGTTTGAGGTGTCGGAGCCGCTGTATGTTGCGATGGCGGCGTATGCGCCGGGGACGGATACGGAGGACCCTGGGAGGGACTATCGGATGCTGCCGTGGGCGATGCGTGCGCAGGTGGGGCCGCTGGGCGGGGGGGCGGGGTTGCTGGAGGCGTTGGTGGGGAGCCTGGATGTGATGGGGATGCCGACGATGGCGGGGAAGGTGGTGGTGATCGATCCGAAGCCAGTGAACGGTTTTGACGACACGTTGCGGACGTATGTGTATGAGGCGCGGACGCCGTACAACGCGGCGCAGGCGAAGCGGAATCCGGGGATTCCGCCGATGAACCGGCACGTGAAGCTGAGCTACGCGAGTTTCGGGCGGTTTACGCAGACGGTACCGGCGAGCGGGCCGGGGCCGACGCTGGGGCGGAATCCGTTCATCGGGCCTGATCCATTGGCGAAGGCGGGGGCAATGGCGGATGGGACGCCGCCGGTGACGATCGTGCATGGGGGCAAGAGTTCGGTGGGGAGCTGGCTGCTGGATACGGGTGCGGCGGTGTCGATGATCTCGACAAAGCAGGCGGCGGCGGTGGGGATTACGTATGGTCAGGCGGGGGGGTTGCTCAGCGAGCCGGTGCTGACGGGGGTGGCGAAGGAGAAGCAGTTTACACTGACGGTGGGAGGGATAGGCGGGGGGAAGAAGTCGGCGGGGTTCTACGTGGATGAGCTGCGTGTGCAGACGATGGAGAGGGATGTGCTGGTGTATAAGCAGGCGCCGGTGCTGGTGTGCGATATCACGGTCTCGGACCCGAAAACGGGGGAGAAATACACGCTGGATGGGGTGTTCGGGATGAACTTTCTGGTGGCCAGCGCGAAGCTGACGGAGGGTTTGCTGCCGGACATCGGGAAGCTGACGGAGGGGCCGTTTGACTGGGTGGTGTTCGATGAGCCGAATGGGGTGTTGGGGGTGCAGTTGAGGAGGCCATAGGCGAGGCAAGAAGGCAACAAGGCACGGAGGCACGAAGTGAGGGAGGGAAAGGGGATCGGGGCAGATGAGGCGGAAGCGTGTGATGGAAGAGCGAAAAGGTTGGCGGTGCTTGTGGGTGTTGTGGATGGTAGTGGTTGCGGGGGGTTGCGCGTCGGAGGAGAAGGGGTTGGCGACGCGGCCGGCGTTTGAGAGGGAGATCGAGGCGTTTGAGGCGGCGGATCGGGTGGCGAGGCCGCCGAGGGATGCGGTGCTGTTCGTGGGGAGTTCGAGCATCCGGATGTGGAAGAGCCTGGCGGAGGATTTCCCGGATCATGTCGTGATCAACCGGGCGTTCGGGGGATCGACGATTGGGGATTGTGTGCGGTATGCGGATCGGATTGTGATTCCGTATCGGCCGAAGCGGATCGTGCTTTACGCGGGGGACAATGACATTGCGAAGGGGATGACGCCGGAGCGGGTGGCGGCGGATTTCAGGGAGTTTGTGGAGAAGGTGCGCAAGGGGTTGCCGGAGGTGGCGATCGATTACATATCGATCAAGCCGAGCCTGGCGAGATGGGGGCTGGTGGAGAAGATGAGGCAGGCGAATGGGTTGACTGAGGCGTATGCGAAGGAGACGAAGGGGGTGGGGTATATCGACGTGTTTGGGCCGATGCTGGGGGAGGAGGGGAAGCCGCGGAGGGAGCTGTTTGTGGCGGATGGGCTGCACCTGAGCAGGAAGGGGTATGAATTGTGGGGGGGGATCATGAGGGGGCGGATCAGATAGGCGGGAAGGGGGAATGCCGTACAAAGTCCATGCCGGGGGGCTGAATTGCTGGTAAGATAGAAGGGGAGGGACAAGCGAGGTGCAGCAATGACCAGCACATTGTCGCGGCCGAAACCTAAGCCCGACGGGCATTTGGTGCTTCACGATGTGGGGTGGGGTTTCTACGAGATGCTTTTGAAGGAGATCGGCGATCAGGCGATCCGCGTCACCTTTGATAATGGGAGTCTGGAGCTCATGTCACCGCTGCCGGAACACGAACGCTGGAAACGGATGATCGGGCGGCTGATCGAGCTGCTGAGCCTTGAACGAAGCATACCTATTGCGAGCCTGGGTTCGACGACGTTCCGGAGGAAGGACCTGGCAAAGGGTCTGGAGCCGGCCGAGTGCTATTACATCAAGCACGAGGCTTGGGTGAGAGGGAAGAAGAAGCTGGAGCTTCCGGAGAGTCCGCCGCCGGACTTAGTCGTCGAGATCGATATCACGCACCGAGAGATTGAGCGGGAGGGGATCTATGCGGCGCTGGGCGTGCCGGAGATCTGGCGGTTTGACGGAGAGCGGCTGACGGGTCTTGTGCTTGGGAGAGGCGGGAAATACGAGGTTGCCGAGAAGAGTGAGGCGTTTCCGTTCCTTCTCCTCGCGGACCTTGAGCGTTTTCTGGCGATGGTGGATGAGACGGATGAGACGTCGGTGATGAGGGTGTTTCAGGAGTGGGTGAGGGGGCTGGGAAAGTGAAGGGGGCATGCGACATGAGTGCGGTGAACGACCTCGACTGGCTTGTGCGGCAGTGTAACATGCCGGGATGAGACAGCGGGCGTACATCGTCAGTCAGTCGTGAGCTATGCTGTCGGCATGCCGACTCGACGCCCCCTGATCCCCGGCCGCTTCCCCGCTTTGCCCCTCAGATCGCCTCCGCGTTAATTGTTCCGCGTCCGCCGCTGAGCCAACAGACCCGCTGCGCCAAGGGCGAAGAGGGAGAGCGAGGCGGGTTCGGGGATGTACTCTATAATATAACCGGAGGGAAAGGCATCCGATGATGGTCCATCGTTCCAGGTGGTTCCATACGGTGGCACGCTACTTCCCGACTTCCAAAGAAGGAGGGCGTCTTCAGGGGTTCCCCCTACGCCGTTATTTGGTTCTTCCGGCGTCCAGTTGCTGTAACTCCATGTCTCCCCGGTAACCCATTGCCAGTTACCGGCGGGTTCCGGCGAGCCCTGCGGCTGAAACCCGCCGAGCCAGGGTCCGGCTGTAAAGTTTCCCCCGAGGAGGTGCCAATACTCAGAGGAGGCAACGATACCAGCAACAAAAGTATTCTCAGCAGCGGAGGTGATCGTCGCGAGATACCCGCCTTTGGCCTCGGCAGCAGCTTTGGCATCCGTCCAAGCGATGCTCGCTGGGATAGCTTCGTACCAATGCCCGTTACCGGACCATTGGATTAGACTCGCCCTTGCAGTGGAGCCGGCGAAAACAAAAGCCAATACGGCCAATGTCCGAAATGCCAGAACGGGATTGACAATCGAACTCTTGCATCTGGAAACGGTATTGTTCATAAAGACTCTCTCCTCTTCTCATACAGTCGCTGCGCAGGATCACAGCAGACAAAAAGCTGCGTTAACGAACGATAGACACGGCTGTATTGCCCGTCGGGGATTTGCCCCCTCCGGGACATGTACAGTTTACCCCCCCAGCAAATGTCAAACCAAAAAGCAGAAAAATCCCACTACAGAGGCTGATCGACCGAGTGGCGAAATGGTTCTATGAAAGCACTATTTTCTGTCTACAACAGATCAAGAAAGCCGTCCACGTCTAGCCTGGCCTGCTTGATAAGATGGGCAAGCGTTGATCGCTTGATCGGCTTGTGCGATGGCACAGTCAGCTTGAGGACTTCTGTTGGAGTGTGTTTCTGCAGCCTGATGTGACTCCCCCTCTGTCGAACAACGACCCACCCGTTACGCTGAAGGGCGTGGACTACGCGCTCATAGGAGAGGCTGGGCACCTTGCTCATAGCGCCAGTTCCACTGTTTCAGCACTCGGCGACAGCGGTGCATCATCGTCAACGGGCTCCAGATAGAGTTCTATGGCTTCGCGGATGTTGGCTAAGGCCTCTTCTCGCGTGTTTCCCTCGCTGATGCATCCGGGCAAGGCCGGCACCAACGCGGTGAATCCGCCCTCATCACTTGGCTCCAGCACGACTCTAAGTGTCATGTCAGCACCTCTTCAATGCATTGTAAACGCGTAGCCCAGCGGGGACAAATGCCAAGCGGCCGGTCCATTCGGACCGGCCGCTTGGGTGACTTATCAGGCCCTCGGGGATGTCTGGGTCACTTCTTCTTGGCCTTCTTGCCTTTGGCGGAGAGCTTGTCCTTGATAGCGGCCTGTGCGGCGGCGAGGCGGGCGATGGGGACGCGGTAGGGGGAACAGGAGACGTAGTTCATGCCGACGCTGTGGCAGAACTTGACGGATTCGGCTTCGCCGCCGTGTTCGCCGCAGATGCCGACCTTGAGGTTCGGGCGAGTGGAGCGGCCCTTCTGGATGCCCATCTTGACGAGCATGCCGACGCCGGTCTGGTCGAGGCTTTGGAAGGGGTCGGACTTGAAGATGCCGGCCTTCTTCTCATCGACGTAGAAGGGGAGGAATCGGCCGGCGTCATCGCGGGAGAGGCCGAGGGTCATCTGCGTCAGGTCGTTGGTGCCGAAGGAGAAGAACTCGGCGACTTCGGCGAGCTCGTCGGCAAGGAGGGCGGCGCGGGGGATCTCGATCATGGTGCCGACCATGTAGCTGAGCCTGACGCCGGCGCCCTTGATGAGCTTGTCGGCGATGGCGCGGGTATGCTGCTCAAGGATGCGCAGCTCCTTACGGTCGATGGTGAGGGGGTGCATGATTTCCGGGAGGACCTTGATGCCCTGCCTGGTGCAGAGGATGGCGGCCTCGATGATGGCGGTGACCTGCATTTCGAGGATTTCGGGGTAGGTGATGCAGAGGCGGCAGCCGCGGTGGCCGAGCATGGGGTTGGACTCGTGGAGCTGTTCGCAGCGATGGCGGATCTTGTCGGGGCTGATGCCGGTGATCTGGGAGAGCTTATTGACGCCGGCGTCATCCTTGGGGGTGAACTCGTGGAGCGGGGGGTCGATGAGGCGGATGGTGACGGGCTTGCCGTCCATGGCCTTGAAAATGCCGGCGAAGTCGTCGCGTTGAAAGGGGAGGAGCTTAGCGAGGGCCGCTTTGCGGGCTTCGAGCGACTCGGCGACGATCATTTCCTGGATAGCGAGGCGGCGTTCTTCGGTGTCGAAGAACATGTGTTCGGTTCGGCAGAGGCCGATGCCTTCGGCGCCCATCTTGATGGCGTTGTCGGCGTCGTAGGGGGTGTCGGCGTTGGTGCGCACCTTGAGTGTGCGGAGCTGGTCGCACCAGCCCATGAGGGTGTAGTAGGCTTCGAGGAGTTCGGGCTTCTCGAGGGGGAGTTCGCCGATGTAGACCTCACCGGCGGAGCCATCGAGGGTGATGAAATCGCCTTGCTTGACGGTCTTGCCAGCGACGGCCATTTCCTTGGTGTTGTAGTTGATGTTGATGGCTTCGCAGCCGACGACGCAGCACTTTCCCCAGCCGCGGGCGACGACGGCGGCGTGGGAGGTTTTGCCGCCGGTGGCGGTGAGGATTCCCTGGGCGGCATGCATACCACCGACGTCTTCGGGGCTGGTCTCTTTGCGAACGAGGATGACTCTCTTGCCATCGGCGGCCATGGCTTCGGCCTCGGCGGCGGTGAAGGCGACCTGGCCTGCGGCGGCGCCGGGGACGGCGTTGATGCCGGAGGCGACGCGAGCGTCGGCGAGAATCTTCTTGTCGAGCTTGGGGTCGATGACGGGGTAGAAGAGGCGTTCGATGTCTTCGGGGGTGATGCGAGCGACGGCCTCTTCCTTGGTGATGAGGCGTTCCTTGACCATATCGACAGCGATGCGGAAGGTGGCGGCTGGGGAGCGTTTACCGGTGCGGCACTGGAGCATATAGAGTTTCTCTTCCTCGACGGTGAATTCGAGGTCCTGCATGTCCTTGTAGTGTCTTTCGAGCTGTTTACGGACCTGGCAGAGCTGTTTGTAGGCCTTCGGGAGGCGGGTATCGAGCTCGATGAGCTTCATGGGTGTGCGAATTCCTGCGACGACGTCTTCGCCCTGGGCGTTGATGAGGCAATCGCCGTAGAAGGTATTTTCGCCGCTGTTGGGATCGCGGGTGAAGCAGACGCCGGTGCCGGAGTTATCGCCCTTGTTGCCGAAGACCATGGTCTGGACATTGACGGCGGTGCCGTTGAGGTCGGTGATTTTCTCGACGCGGCGGTAGGTGACGGCCTTGTCAGCCATCCAGGAGCCGAAGACAGCGCCGACGGCGCCCCAGAGTTGTTGGATGGGGTCCTGGGGGAACTCCTGGCCGTTCATGTTGTCCTTGTAGAACTGTTTGAACTGTTGGCAGAGTTCTTTGAGGGAGTCGGCGGGGATTTCAGGGTCGGTTTTGACGCCGAGCTTCTGTTTCATGTCATGGAGCATGTGCTCGAGCGGCTCTTTGGAGAGGCCCATGGCGGTGGTGGAGTACATCTGGATGAAGCGGCGGTAGGCGTCGTAGGCGAAGCGGGGGTTTCCGGTTTTTCGTGCGAGGCCTTGGACGGACTGGTCATTCAGGCCGAGGTTGAGGATGGTTTCCATCATACCAGGCATGGAGCGTGCGGCGCCGGAGCGTACGGAGACGAGGAGGGGGTCGTTGGGGTCGCCAAGCTTCTTGCCCATGACTTCTTCGAGCTTGGCGAGGTTTTCGCGGACTTCGGCGTCGAGGGCCTTGGGGAATTTTCTGCCGAGGTTGTAGTACTCTTCGCAGGCGGGGATGGAGATGGTGAAGCCTGGGGGCACGGGGAGGCCGGCGGCGGTCATATCGGCGAGGCCTGAGCCTTTCCCGCCGAGGACGCGCTTGCGTGCTTTTTCATCTGGCGCGACGGACATGCCTTCGGCCTTGGCGGCGCCGAAGAAGAAAACGCGTTTGACTTTTTTCGAGGTGGCCTTCTTGGCGACTTTCTTTGTCTGCTTGGACATAACAGGTTCTCCTAATGCTCCAGGTTCTCTGCCGTGGACGCGTCTGACAAACAGCGGGTGAGGAAGGGGGCGATGGCAAGGCCAAGGCCCGCGTCAGTCCCGCGCCACCATGGGGCGGGCGCACAGGCTCCGGCCGAATGGTGAGCGGAGAATATAGAAGTGAGGAGGGGGTGTGTCAATTAACGTGGATAGGCGGGGAAGTGGAAAGCCAGGGCCCAAGCAAGTAGATTAACGTCATCTGTCGCTCTTTCGCCATTGGGCGGTGGCGGGTCATCGCCATCGACGGCAAGACGCTGCGGCGGAGCTTTCAGCACGCCTGGGATCGTCAGGGCCTGCACCGGGTCAGCGCCTGGCGCGAGCGGAATCAACGGGTGCCGGGGCAACTGGCCACGGACCAGAATACCTATCCTATCACGGCCATTCCCATGCTGCTGGCGATGCTGAACCTCAAGGGGGGGATCGTCACGTTCGACGCGATGGGTTGCCCGCACGAGATCGCCCGGACCCTGGTGCAGGCCAAGGCCGACGACGTCCTGGCGGTCAAGAACAACCTGACGACCTTGCACGTCAAGGTCCCGAAACGGATGGCCGAGGCGGTGCGGGCCCACGGGGCGTGGAGCACAAGCGGCACGGGCGGCTGGACATGGGCTTCCGGAAAGACCCGAGCCGCATCCGCAAGGGCTGCGGGGCCGAGAACTTCTCCCGCCTGCGGCGGATCGTGGTCAACCGGCTCAAGAACGATCCCCGCAGGGTGAGCCTGAACACCCAACGCTACCGCCGCTCGATCGACCGCCAGTACCTGCTCGACATCCTGAGGCAATAAAACCACTTGCGGTCGCCCTGTCCCAGTTGACTTGCCACGTCCACTTCGGTACACTGCTGCTACATTGGTGTGCCTCACCATTGGGGTGAATGCTCAACCGTTAGGTGACCCTGATCGTGCCTGGGGGCCGAACATACCGTCCATCGCATCATGCGGCACGCGCCTCCAAGTGCCGTCTTGGCCTGTGTTTCCACCCCCCCTGCTCCCGGCCGCGTAAAGCTCACCGACAGGAGGAACCCATCACATGAATTCGCTCATCTGGATCATCTTGGATAGCTGCCGGTATGACAGCTTCGCGGCCGCCGCCAAACCCTCTGTCGACCGCTTCGCCCGCTACAACAACACGCGCGTCGAGCGGCGGTACACCTACGCCTCCTGGACCGCCCCCTCCCACTGCGCCTTCCTCATGGGCCTTGTGCCCCACAATAGCCCCCCAGGCGTCTTCGCTTCCGAGGTCTACAAACAGGACTTCAGCCAATGGGCCCATCGCCTCGGCGTCGCGGGCATGGACTTCGCCATGTTCCTGCCCCACCTCTCCCTGCCGAAAGTCCTCGGCGAAATGGGGTATCGAACCATCGGCCGCGTCTCCCTGCCCGTCATCAACGAGACCACCATCCTCTCTGCACATTTCGACGACTACCGCATGATGGACGACCACAACGATTTCAAAGGCATGGTCGCCGAGATGAAGTTCACCCACCATCAACCTTGCTTCTACTTCCTGAACCTCGGAGAAACCCATTACCCGTATATGCTCAAAGACCCGACCCTCCCAAGGCTCTCCGGCGTTCACGGCGCCGTGCGATGGCTCAACCGCGAAGCCACCACCCGCGACACGATCACCCCACAGACCATCCCGTTCTTCGACATGCCCACCATGGCCCGACTCAAGCAGCAACAGGTCAGGTGCGTCGAGTACTTCGACGCCCTCCTGGGCGAACTCTTCCGCAAGTGTCCCAGGGAAACCTACATCATCATCACCGCCGACCACGGCGAACTGTTCGGCGAAGACAACTACTTCGGCCACGGACCCGTCATACACGAAAAGGTCCTCGAAGTGCCCTTCGTGGAGGGCCGCGTCCCGCCGGCATAGCGACAGGATGCCTGCGGCGATCAACCCGCCGCAGAAAACGCGAGAGGGTGTTCATGCTCGGCTACATCGGCCCAGGCAGCGGTTTCGCTATTTCGGTCTCCCTCCTGACCATCGTCATCGTCCTCTTCAGCGTTGTCCTCGGCCCCATCGCCTTCCCCATCAGCATGCTCTGGCACGTGTTGCGCGGCCGCCGGGTTCGCTATCGCTACCCGTTCCGAAAAGTCGTGGTCATCGGCCTGGACGGCCTGGACGCAAAACTCGTCCGCCGCCTCATGGCCGAAGGCAAGCTGCCCAACTTCCGCGCCCTGGCCGGGAACGGATCTTTCTCCGAATTGCAGACCGTTGCGCCCGCCTTGACGCCCGCCGCGTGGTCGTCGTTCCTCACCGGCGTCGATCCCTCCCGCCACGGAATCTACGATTTCATCACCCGCGACCGCCACACCTATCTCCCCCGCCTGACCTCCTCCAAGGTGGTCGAGCCACGGCGGCTCCTGGCCATCGGAAAGTACCGTCTCCCTCTCTCACGCGCACGCACCCGCATGCTCCGCAAGGGCGTTCCCTTCTGGCGAATTCTCGGAGAGCATCGCCTGGAGACGACCATCCTCCGCGTCCCGATCACCTTCCCCGCCGAGCCGTTCAAAGGCCGGCTGCTCTCCGGCATGTGCGTCCCCGATCTGCGCGGGACCCAGGGCACTTACACCTGCTATGCGACATCCGACACGCGCACCGACAAGGCCGACGCGGATTACCTGCCGCTCCACTTCGCCGACTCCGTCGCCCACACCCACATCCCCGGACCCGAGCATCCGTTCGTGCCCGGCGAACGCCTGACCTTGCCGCTCGCCGTCCATCGCGTCGCGGAAAAGGACCAGGCGGTTCTCGGCGTCGCCGGCCGCCAAGTCACCCTCGCCGTCGGCCAGTACAGCCCATGGGTGCCCTTGAGCTTCCGTGCCGGCTTGCTGAATGTCCGTGGCATCGCTCAGTTCTACCTCAAGAGCTGCCGCGACGAGTTCCAGCTCTACATGACCCCGCTGCACATCGACCCCGAGGGCCCGGCCATGCCGCTGAGCCACCCTTCGCTCTTTGGCAACTACCTCGCCAAGCGCATCGGCTCCTTCGGGACACTGGGTCTCATCGAGGACACGACCGCCCTGACCGCGGGAGTCCTCGACGAGGATGGTTTCCTCCAACAGGCCTGGCGAACCTACGAAGAACGCAAGGCCATGTTCTTCCGCACGCTCGAAACCGGCGCCGATGATGTCGTCGTCTGTGTCTTCGACACCCCCGACCGCATTCAGCACATGTTCTGGCGATGGCAGGAGCCCGACCACCCCGCCATGCGCGGCCACAACGGCGATTCCCACGCGCACGTGATCGATGACATGCTGATCGAGATGGATGGACTGATCGGCCAGACCCTCCAACGGATCGGGCCCGACACGCTTCTCCTCGTCCTTTCAGACCATGGCTTCGTCAGCTTCCGGCGAACGGTCGATCTGAACGCCTGGCTGCACCGGAAGGGATACCTTTATCTGCTGCCCGATGCACCACTCGGCAAGGACTGGCTCGAAGGCGTCGATTGGTCTCGCACCCGCGCATACGCGCTGGGCCTGACCGGCATCTTCATCAATCTCGCCGGCCGTGAAGCCCGGGGAATCGTCAGCGACGGCCCGGAGTTCGATCAGTTGGCCGAAGAGATCAAGGTCGGACTTGAGTCATTGATGGACGAGCAGGCGGCCATCGCGCCCTGTCGCGTCGTGCGCCGCGCTCTGATCACCAGCCAACACTACAGCGGCCCCTACCGCCTCGAAGGCCCGGACCTCATCGTCGGATTCGAGGCCGGCTACCGCTGTTCATGGGAATGCGCGCGCGGCCAGGTCACCGACTGCATCCTCCGCGACAATACGCGGCGGTGGAGCGGCGACCATTGCGTCGATCCCCAACTGGTCCCCGGCGTCCTCATGGCCAACGCCCCCCTGTGCAAGACGGCCCCCTGCATCATCGACATGGCCCCGACGATCCTCGACGTCTTCGGCATTCCTCCCCCCCCTGCCATGCAGGGAAGCTCTCTCCTCCAACCAACGCAGGCGGCCGCCGCGGCAACAGGCGACTGACTCGGGACTTGGCGGTTGAAGCGGATTCCGGCGCTGGGCGTGCCGCGCCTCCTCCCCATCCTCACCTCGCTCCTCTATAATCCCCCCGATGAGTTTCGGCACCCGATCCCGACGCAGTCGATCCAAGGGCGATGAGTTCGATCCGGAGCAGTACCGGATGTCCATCGGCGAGCACCTGGAGGAGCTGCGCCGCCGGATCATCCTCGGGCTGCTGGGCTTCGTCGTTGCCTTGGCCGTCTGTCTGTTCTACGGCAACACCGTGGTGGCGTTTTTTTGCCGGCCGCTGCTGCTGACCCTGAAATCCCGCGGGCTGCCGCCCTGGACGGTCGACCGCGCACTGGGCGGCAGCTTCATGGTCTACATGCAGATCAGCCTGATCTCGGCCGCGGCGTTGGCCTCGCCCTGGCTCGTATACAACATCTGGATGTTCATCGCCGCCGGCCTCTACTCCCACGAACGGAAATGGGTGACCAAGTACGCGCCGCTTTCCATCACGCTGCTCGTTTCGGGCATGCTTTTTGTCTATTTCCTCGTCTTGCCGTGGACCATCCAGTTCTTCGTCGACTGGACGAGCAACATGCCCATTCCCGACTACTCAAGCAAGGTCTTCGTCGAGCCTGCGACGCGCCCGGCGAGCATCCCGATATACGCCGGAGAGCCGCCCGTGAAGACGCTTAAGAACGGCGACATGTACTACAACTCGCTCGAAGGCAAGCTCAACTTCGTGGTCAACGGCGTGGTCAAGAGCATCCCCTTCGCACCGATGAGCCTCGTTGTGCCGCAATACGAATTGAGAGACTACATCGACCTCGTCGTCATGATGCTCATCATGTTTGGCCTGGCCTTCCAACTCCCGCTGGTCGTCGCCGCCCTCCTCAAGATCGGCATTGTCGAAGTGGAGATGCTCAAGAGGGGGCGCCGCTACGTTTACTTCAGCTTGCTGATGATCGCGGCCGTCATTACGCCCGGCGACGTCATCACAGCGACCATAGCGCTCATGTTCCCCCTGATTGGCCTGTACGAGTTTGGCATCATCCTCGGCCAGATGGGCACAAAGAAGGACGACGAGGACAAAACCGATGAGACGCCGCCGAGCGGCGCCACACCCAAGCCATGAAGGCTGCCGGGCGGCGCCTTATCTGTCATGCGCGCCTTGGCGTTCCATGTTTCCCTCGCAATTCCATCGGCACTATAATCCCCCGCCTATGGACACTCAGCTTCTGCCCGACAACGTGCTGACGACGCTGCTTAAGAAGCTGGTCAACTGGGCAAGGCGGTCGTCGCTCTGGCCGCTGCCCTTCGCCACCGCCTGTTGCGGGATCGAGCTGATGGCCACGGGCGCTTCTCGATATGACATAGCGCGTTTCGGGGCCGAGGCCATGCGATTCTCCCCGCGGCAGAGCGATCTGCTCATCGTCGCCGGCCGCGTGACCATCAAGATGATGCCCGTCCTTCAGCACGTCTATCAGCAGATGGCCGAGCCAAAGTGGGTGATCTCGATGGGCGCCTGCGCGAGCACCGGCGGGGTGTTCGACGCCTATGCCACGATCCAGGGGATCGACCAATTCATGCCGGTCGATGTCTACGTCCCGGGCTGTCCCCCCCGACCCGAGACGCTTCTCGAAGGCATCATGGCCATTCAGCGGACCATCGACCAGCAGGGTCTGCCGCCCAATGGCCCCCGACGTCCGCTGGGGCTGACGATCACGCCGACCTACAGTCCCCGCCCGCAGCCCGTTCCGCTGGTCGTCGATGGGAAACGGTCTGTTTAACCGCCCTACCTCCGCCCGGCGATCAGCCCGGCGATGCGAGTTGCGCTAGCCGCGCCTGTTTGCCGATGTGCGCGGTCGCCGAGCAGTCGCGCGATGAGGGCCGTCCAGCCGGTCTGGTGGTTGGCCCCGAGGCCCCGCCCCGTGTCGCCGTGAAAGTACTCATGAAACAGGACCAGGTCCCTGAAATGCGGATCGGTGGCGAATCGCAGATCGCTCCCATGACAGGGCCGCATGCCCACCGGCTCAGGCAGGAACAGCCGGCACAGCCGGTCCGTCAATTCGTCGGCCACCTCGCGCAGGTTCATCAGCCGGCCGGACCCCGTGGGGCATTGGACTCTCAGCGAGTCGCCGTAGAAATGGTGATAGCGCTCCAGCGCCTCGATGAGGAGATAATTGATGGGCATCCAGAGGGGCCCGCGCCAGTTTGAGTTGCCGCCGAAGACCGCGCAATCGCTTTCGCCAGGCGTGTAGGCGACGCTCTTCTGGTCAGCGCCCAGCGGCAACGTGAAGGGGTGTTCCCTGTGATAGGCCGAGAGCGATCGGACGCCGTAGGCCGAGAGAAACTCCGTTTCGTCGAGCACATACCTCAGGACGCGTTCGAGGCGATCTCGCGCGGGAATGGCCAGCAGCCAGGTGTTCCCATCGGCTCCCTGGGAGCTCGGCGAGCAGCTTGGGCACCGTTCCATGTAGGTGATGTGTCGCGCCAGGTCGTGGCGGTTTTCCAGGAACCAGTCCATGCGTTTCCTGAAGCCCGGCAACTGCTCGATGATGCTGGCTTCGAGGACTTCGACGGCAAAGAGCGGCACCAGCCCGACGGCCGAGCGGATGCGCAGCGGGATGGCCTGCGCGCCGATGCGAAGCTGATCGTAATAGAAGCCATCCTGCTCGTTCCACAGGCCGCTGCCGCCCAGGCCGTTCATGGCATCGGCGATTGCGATAAAGTGCTCAAAGAATTTCGATGCGATGTCCTCGTAGGTGCGGTCGGCGGTCGCTAGCTCCAGCGCCATGGAGAGCATCGTCGCGCAGTAGAACGCCATCCAGGCGGTGCCGTCCGCCTGTTCGATGTGTCGCCCGCTGGGCAACGGCTGGGAGCGATCGAGGACGCCGATATTGTCCAGGCCGAGGAATCCCCCGGCGAAGATGTGCTTGCCGTGGATGTCTTTGCGGTTGACCCACCAGGTGAAATTCATGAGCAGTTTCTGGAAGGTCCGTGCGAGGAAGTCGCGATCGCGGTGGCCGCGCGGGCCGGTCATCTTGTAGACGCGCCAGCATGCCCACGCGTGCACCGGCGGGTTCACATCGTCCAGGGCGAACTCGTAGGCGGGGAGCTGGCCGTTCGGGTGCATGTACCACTCGCGCAGGAAGAGCAGGAGCTGATGTTTGGCGAAGGCCGGATCGACCGTCGCCATGGGGATCATGTGGAAGGCGAGATCCCACGCGGCGTACCACGGGTATTCCCACTTGTCCGGCACGGAGATGACGTCGCGGTTGAACAGATGCACCCAGTCATGGTTCCGCCCCCCCCGGCGCTGTTCGGGCGGCCGCGGCGGGAGGGGATCGCCCTGGAGCCAGTCCTGCACGATGTAGTGATAGAACTGTTTGCTCCACAGCAGCCCAGCAAGCGCCTGGCGCATCACCGGCCGCTCCTGCGCTGAAAGCGATGTGGGGATGCGCGAATCGTAAAACTCGTCCGCCTCCTGGATGCGGGCGGCGAAGGTCTCGTCGAACTCCGGCCCGAATGGATCTGCCGCTGAAGGGGCGTCCGCGCGTCTCAGCCGAAGGCAGACCGTGCGCTCGGACCTGGCCGGCAGATCGAGCACGTAGTACGCGGCCGCCTTCGTTCCGGTTCCATTGGGGTTCACCGCGCCTTGACGCCCGTGGATCACATACTCGTGGAAGGCGTCTTTCACGTACGCGATGGGATTGGGGCTCTGGAACAGCCGCTGGCAGTTGCTCTCATTGTCGGTGAAGAGCATCTGGGGGCCCGGCGCATCGGCCCCGGCGTGAACGTCCAACCGGAACGACCCGAGCGTCGCATGGTGCGTCAGAACGGTCAGCGGCGACGAGGCCGATGCGAGCTTCATCCACGGCTTGGTTGTGCAGCCCTCGTGCGTGCAGCCCCACGACCACGTGTTGCGGAACCACAGCGTCGGTAGCAGGTGAATCCTCGCCGGCTCCGATGCGCGGTTGGCAACCGTGATGCGAATGAGAATGTCGTCGGGCGAGGCCTTGGCATACTCCGCGAAGACGTCGAAGTAGCGGCCGTCGTCAAACACCCCCGTATCCGTAATCTCAAACTCCGCGTGCTGGCGCGTGCGCCGGCGGCTCTCTTCCACAAGCCGGCCGTACGGAAACTCCGCCTGGGGGTACTTGTACAGCCCTTTCATGTAGGAGTGCGTTGGCGTCGAGTCGAGGTAGAAGTAAAGCTCCTTCACATCCTCGCCATGATTGCCTTCGGGATTGGCCAGGCCAAACAGGCGCTCTTTGAGAATCGGATCGCGCCCGTTCCACAGCGCAAGGGCAAAGCAGAGGCGGCACTCGCGGTCAGTGATCCCCAGGAGTCCATCCTCCCCCCACCGATAGGCGCGGCTGCGCGCGTGGTCGTGCGGAAGATAGGCCCAGGCATTCCCATCGGGCGAGTAGTCCTCTCGCACGGTGCCCCACTGGCGTTCGGAGAGGTAAGGCCCCCAGCGCTTCCAGTTGGCCTTGCGCTGGGCGTCCTCCTGCAGTCGCCGAACCTCAGCCTGGGTTGCAGCATCGCTCATGGTTTGGCCGTGCCTCAGCGTGATGGGCGCGGGTAGTGTAACCCAGCCGGCACGGGAAATTGAAGGGCTGGCGCGTGTCCGATAATCGCCGAACGCTTTCATCCTGGCCGATCATCAGCTAGCATTCAGCGGGCTTCGTTTTAGACATGGAAGGACCAGTCGCGATGACGATCGCCACAAGTGAGGAAACGGCCTTCGACAGCAAGGGCAAGTGGATGGTCCTCCTGGCAGCGTTCATGGGATGGATGTTCGACGGCCTGGAAATGGGGCTGTTTCCGCTGGTCGCCAGGCCTGCAATCGCGGAACTGGTCGGCGTCGACCAGGCCCGCGCGGGAATGTGGATGAGCGTCGTCTACGCGGTTTTCCTCGTCGGCGCTGCCTGCGGGGGACTGATCTTCGGCTGGCTGGGCGACCGCATCGGGCGCGTCCGCGCGATGGTCTGGAGCGTCCTGGTCTACTCGATCTTCTCCGGCCTGTGCGGCTTCTCGCAGGCGCCATGGCAACTGGCGATCCTGCGATTCATGGCATCGCTGGGAATGGGCGGCGAATGGTCGCTGGGGGTGGCTCTGGTCATGGAAGTGTGGCCAAACAAGCACCGCCCGATCCTCGCCGGCCTTATCGGCGCCGCATCGAACGTCGGATTCTTGCTTATAGCGTTCGTGGGCCTCGCGCTGGCCAGGGTCATCAACGAGCTCCACCTGTGGCTCTCGGCGGCCGGGCTTCCCCAGACCTGGGTTGATGCCCTGGTGCGCAACTCCGCCTGGCGGCTGCTCCTCTTCCTCGGCGCGGTCCCCGCGCTGCTCACGTTCTTCATCCGCATCTTCGTCCCCGAATCGAAGCGATGGCAACACGCCGCGAAAACCTCTCCCAAGAACCGCATCGCCGACATCTTCACACCCAACCTCGCACCGCTCACCATTTTCGGCACGTGCCTCGCGGCCGTCGCACTGCTGGGGACCTGGGGTTCCGTTCAATGGATTCCGCCATGGGCCAGCAAGCTCGCCGAAGACACCCATTACCACACGCCCAAGATTGCTGCGCCCTGGGCCCAAATCTGGTCGGGCTTCGGCGCGGTCGTCGGGTGCATCCTGGCCGCCTGCACGGCCCAATGGACCAGCCGGCGATGGACGTACTTCGGCCTGGCGCTGCTCTCTCTGGCGAGCTGCCAGTACCTGTTCCGGACGCACATGCCTTTCGGCGCGTACTACCTGTTCTGGGTCTTCATCGTCGGCGGGATCACCGCGGCGTTCTACGGATGGCTGCCGCTGTATCTGCCGGAGCTGTTCCCCACGCGCGTGCGGGCAACGGGCCAGGGCTTTGCCTTCAACATCGGCCGTATCCTGGCTGCCGTCGGGGTGCTGTATGGCGGTCAGCTTCTCGACGCCTTCGGCAAGGACTACGCCCGCATGTGTTCGTGGATCAGCCTCGTTTATGTCCTGGGCCTCTTCATCATCTGGCTCGGCCCGGAGACGAAGAACCGCCCTCTGCCGGAGTGAGCTATGGATGCCGGCAAGCACATGACCGATGTCCGCCCGACGGGTGCGGAGCTTTTCTTCCTGCCGGTCCAGACGCGCGTTCCCCTCAAGTTCGGCCCGGAGACGCTTACCTCCGTCACCTGCGCCCGCGTCCGGATGCGCGTCGTCGATCGCCAAGGGCACACCGCCGAGGGCTGGGGCGAAACGCCGCTGAGCGTTCAATGGGTCTGGCCCAGCAAGCTGCCCTACGAGCCCCGGCATCAGGCGCTCAAGCAGTTTTCCATCAGACTCGCGGAAGCGTGGGCCGGCCTCCAATCGTCCGGGCATCCCATCGAGGTCGGCCATGACTTCCAGCAGCAACGCCTGCCGGATCTCATCGCAGGCTTCAACGCGCAGCTTCCGCACGCCGAGCCTGTGCCGTACCTGGCCGCGCTGGTCTGCTGCTCCGCGTTCGATATCGCGCTGCACGACGCGTATGGCCGGCTACTCCAGAAGGACGTGTATGAAACATACACACCGCAGTTCATGAGCCGGGACCTCTCCGCCTATCTGCAACCGGCCGATGGCGCCGCCGTCAGCTTCGCCGGGCGGTATCCGTCCAGTTTCCTCGCCTCGTCGCGCCCGCGCAGCCTTCCGGCGTGGCATCTCGTGGGTGGCCTGGACCCGCTCGACGGCGCCGACCTCAAAGGCGATGAGCCGGACGATGGGTATCCGGTCCTCCTTCGTGATTGGATCAAGACGGACGGCCTGCGATGCCTGAAGATCAAGCTCCGCGGCAATGACGCTGACTGGGACTACCAGCGTCTGGTTCGTGTCGGGCAGATCGCCATGGGCACCGGAGTGAACTGGCTCAGCGCCGACTTCAACTGCACGGTCACCGAAGTCGCCTACGTCAACTCAATCCTCGACCGCCTGCGCGACGAGCAGCCGCGAATCTATGGCATGATCCTCTACGTCGAGCAGCCATTCCCCTATGACTTGGAGGCCAGCCGGATTGACGTACACAGCGTCTCGGCGCGCAAGCCGTTGTTCATGGATGAGAGCGCACACGACTGGCGGCTGGTCAGGCTTGGCCGCTCGTTGGGCTGGTCGGGCGTGGCACTGAAGACCTGCAAGACCCAGACGGGTGCCATCTTGACGCTATGCTGGGCCAAGGCACATGGGATGACACTCATGGTCCAGGACCTCACCAACCCCATGCTCGCTCAGATCCCCCACGTCCTCCTCGCCGCCCACGCCGACACCATCATGGGCGTTGAGACCAACGGCATGCAGTTCTATCCCGAGGCCTCTGAGCCCGAGGCTACGGTCCACCCTGGCCTGTATCGGCGGCGCAACGGCTGCGTCGATCTGGCCACGATCAGCGGGAGCGGCTTCGGATACCGTCTCAGTGAAATCTCGCGGCAGCTCCCCAAGGCGGCTCTGAGCGTCCATTTCTGAGCCGCTGAACGTGACCGTCATAGTCCCGCACCCGGCTGTCGTCTGCCCGGCAACCTGCCAGAGCGGCGGGCCTGTGCCATTATGGGACACAAAGGCACGGCCACCCGTCAGCCCCGGCATTTGCAGCCAATCCGCAGGCCACGAAGCACCAGAAACGCAAGTGCTTTTCATGATGCGGTTTGCGGCAGAGACGCCAGAGCACACTGTAGAAAAAGCGGCCCAGATTGGTTGTGGCATCCCAATTGCACTATGTACACGCGTACGAAACGGCAATCTGTGCCACCCACCACAGATGCCTGATGTTTACACTCTCCATTCCCTCCTCCTGAACGCCGGGTCGAGCCCCCCGGCGTTTTTTTCTTGCGCGCTATCCGTTTGATTCACGCCGGCCCGCAGATGCACGCCTCAACTCGCGCCTGGCACTTTGGACATGTCGGCACGTTCTTGCCAGCCGGGAAGCCTTTCGCCTCGCCGGGACCGAGCATCGTGAACGCCACCGATTGCCCGCTGGAGAACCGCACTGTGATCGTATTGCGATCCTCCACCGTGCTACCTGACAAGACGCGGAAGCGATTCCCGGAGATTCGCCGGCAGGTCCAGCCGTCCGGCACGACCAGTTCCACCTGTACGTTCGGGGCATCCTTCACCGTCACCGCCACGTCGCGCCCAATGCCGGGCCGAAGAACGGGCTCGCCGTTGTAGTGGAAGATGACCTCGCTGCCATCGACCAGCTCAACGGCCGCGTGAATGTCCTGAGTCAGCGCTTCTCTGGCCAGGTCGTTGCGGAACAGCCGAGTGAGCATGTCGTCGGGCCGGCTCGTTTGGCCGGCAAGAGCCCGCTCCTTTGATCCCTCCGCGGCCTTCTGGGCCAGCGCCACCGTGCGATCCGCCAATTCGCCAATCGTCGCCGGCGGCGCGAAGTTCCGTGTGAACCTGTGCACGACGATCCTCTCGCCCACCGGCGCCTTCCACGTTTCGGGAATGCCCGCCGACCCGTTCAGAATGCCGAGCAGCGACCCGAGAGTCGCTCCCGTGCAGTCGGTGTCGTAGCCGCAGTTCACCGCCTTGCAGAGCTTGTCCCCGAAGTCCTTGCCATACAGCCAGCCGATGATCGTGAAGCCGTGGTTGGGCACGGCGTTGCACGGCTGAAGATGCCCGAACCGGCTGGCGAGGCGCTCGCGCGCCTCGCCCCAGATCAAGGCGTTCTCGTAGCACCAGACCGCCTCGCGGATGGACCGCGCGATATGGCTCGACAGCGGGATCATGTTGAGCCCGACGCGGATGAGCGTCATCGGATCTGATTCGACGAACGCGGCCGATTCGACCGCGGCCCAGAACATCTCGCCGTACATGCCCTCGCCGCCCGCGTGATCGAGCGCCGAGTCCTTCCAAGCCATTCGCGCGGCGGATTGGGGGTCGCCGGGGTGCAGGCATGCCCAGATCTCGCTGCGAATGGGCGAGCCCATCTCATCGACGAAGTAATTCTCGAAACACCCTGCCACGGGCGGCCGCAGCCCGCGCGAGTAGTTGCGCATGAAGAACCCATACTCGTTCCAGGGATAGCTGGCCGCGTACCTGCTCCAGTACTCCGCAAACAGCGGCAGCGGCGGATCGATGCCATGGTCTTCGAGCAGCTTCAGCCAGATGAGCTGAAGGTCGAGATCGTCGTTAGGCGCCGCCTTATCGGGCACGGGATGGTAGAAATTGAGGGCCTGTGTATGCCGCTTGCACTCATACGGCGCCCCCAGCGTGCCGCCGATGTTCTTGCCCAGCCAGCAGGCGTAGACCCTGTCGCGGAATTCGGTGCGGGAGAGGGTGAGGGAGATCATGGCCTAGATGCTTCCTACAGTACCGGGGCGCACTCAGGCACCGGCCGCAGCATGAGCAGAGCCGAGGGAGCCCAAGACCTTAGCGAAGTGCGCGAAGCTGGCATTACGCCGTTGGAGGAGTGTTGGATCGAGGAGCTGGGCGTTCCTGATGGCTCGATCCACTTTCTCGGAATGACCCAGCGGGACGGCGAGCCCTCGCGCAGCATCGATCGTCATCAGGGCGCTGTCTGGAAGCCCTTCAAGCAGCCAGTCCTCAATCATTGGCACAACGGGCACCACACTCGTGCGATCCGCAACACCGTGTTCAGCCATGGTAGCTTCGACTTGGTGCTTCTGCTCAGCGACGAATTCCTCGGTGGCCGAGTCAGCATCAAAGAGCACGACAACGTGATCGTACCCTTTGGCCAAAAGGGTCAGCACAGAGGTATAAGCTGTCCGCAGCGCTGCTTTGCCACCGATACGCACAGTATGGAACTGAACCGTCTCGGGAAGCAGTCGACGAGCAAGGGACTCGACAACCAGCTTGTCCGTGTCGCCCTCGACTATGAACCCGATCCTCATAGGGAATATCGTACCCGGAAGCATCGAGCGTTCAAGGGCAATCCAGATTAGGCTGCCTTTTCGTCCAGGTAGCGGCTGAACGTATAGTACACTTCGCCATACTGTGCAGCGCGACGCAGCTTAACCTTGATGACATCCGCTAGCGTATGGGCGTCCTCAAGGGCCAAGCGTAGGTCCTCCTTCCCATGAAAAAGCAACACGTTGATGTCTTTGCCGTACCGCAGGACATCGGGAACATCAGGCGCGAACCCACGCAACGAGACAAACAAGCCAATAGTACCGATGAGCTTCCCTTCTACCTTGGCATGAAATGCGTAGACTTCCGATGCTGGTGTCTGGTGCTCGGTCCATTTGGCCTCAATAAGGAAATACCGGCCGTCCAGTTGCAGGAGACCATCGACCTGTTCACCCTTGGGACGATACGGAGCCCAGCACGGGACCCCCTCGTGCCTCGCCAAGTCCAAGACCAACTCCTCAAACGCATACCCGCGTTGTTGAGGAGTCATGCCTTGAAGACTCAGCAACTCATCATACCTGCGACGGAGATGATCCTTCGAAGGCATGGCGCGCTCCTGCCGCTGTGCGGCAACTGGGCGTCAGGCGTTACGCCTGGGATCCGCACTACCGCACCCCCATCAAGACCTCCATGGTTAACTGATCCAGTTTCTCGTACGGCAGGCCGATGTTCAGCGCCACCCGATCCAGCGGGGCCGCGAGTAGCTTCTTGGCGTTCGCCTGGCTGAATTTCTTGGTCAGGCTCGACAGCGCCGTGTCCTGCACGTTGACCTCTCTCACCAGCGCCTGGATCTCCTTGTCAGCGTTCCAGCGGGCCGCCTTCTCCCTCAGGATCATGTACGTCCGCATGCACCCGCGGGCGAACTCCTTCACGTCATCGTAGCCGCTCTGGCGATATGCATGCGCGTCGAAGTGGCGCGGGCCGTCGTACTTGTAGTCCTCCAGCAGCTTCACCAGGAAGAAGGCATGCTTGAGGTTGGCCGAGCCGAACCGGAAATCCTGGTCGTACCGCCCGAATTCCTGGTCGTTCAGGTCGATGTGGAAGAGCTTCTTCTGTTCGAGTGCGGCGGCGACCTGGTGCACGAAATTCAGACCGGCCATGTGCTCGTGCGCCACCTCGGGATTCACGCCGCACATGTCGGGGTGATCCAGCGTCGGGATGAACGCCAGGTAGGACCCCGTGACCGCAAAGTAAATGTGCCCGCGGGGCTCGTTGGGCTTGGCTTCGAACGCGAACTTATAGCCATAGCCCTGGCTGATGTTGTATTCGCACAGGAAGTTGATGGCCTCGCGGAAGCGCTTGATGGAATCGACGGGGTTCTTCATCGCATCCGACTCGACACCTTCGCGCCCACCCCAAAAGACGTAGATCTTGGCGCCGAACTCCGCCCCGAGATCCATCGCACGCATTGTCTTCTGAATGGCGTACGCCCGCACCTTCGCGTTGTTGGCCGTGAACGCGCCGTCCTTGAACACCGCGTCGCCGAAAAGGTTTGTGGTCGCCATCGGCACCACCAGGGCGTTGTCCTTCAGCGCCTTCTTGAAGTCCTTGACGATCTGGTCGCGCTGAGCCGGCGTGGCATCGATCGGAACCAGGTCATTGTCATGGAAATTCACGCCATACGCCCCAACCTCGCCAAGCAGATTGGCGATCTGCACGGGGCTGATCGGATCGCGGACCGGCCCGCCGAACGGATCGCGGCCGATGTTGCCGACCGTCCAGAGGCCGAAGGTGAACTTGCACTTGGGATCGGGTTCATAGTTGGGCATGGAATCCTCTTTCCTCTTTACCGCTCGGCCGTTTACAATCCATCCCCGGACTGTAGCGGGCGCTGGCGGGTACCAGCATGGCGGACTGAACTGAACGGCCCGGCGAAGCGGGAAGTCTCGCCGAAAACGGGTTCGGAAGCAAGGCCGGCGAGGATTTGGCGTCTAGCTGTCCGGCGGTTCCGGGGGCGCGGAGTACGGGAGTGTGGGCGTTAACCCTCCCCCGCCAGACCACCGATGTGGTCCGTAGGCTCAAGGAGAACAATGAGGGCAAGTTGGCCATTCATCGTCGTGCTCATCTTCATCGGCTGCGTAGACGCAGCCGCGCCCGCACCTACACCACTTCAGGCTCGCCAGATCAACCTCCTCGTCGTCGGCGATGTAGGCTACAACCCCGCCGATAAGAAGAATACGAATCAGCAGACCGTCGCCAACGCGATGGTCGACTATCTCCGCGGCCGCCCCACCAGGTTCGACGCGGTCCTCATGCCCGGCGACATCTTCAAGGTCAAGATGACGAGCACCAAGGACGCCGCCTTTCAGAAAGGCTTCGAGGAGATGTACGACCGGAGCGTGTTCAACATGCCCTTCTACCCGGTGCTGGGGAACCACGATTATGACGCGCCCGCATCCGCCGTCGAGCTCAGCTACTCCAGCCGTTTTCCTGAGTCACGATGGAAGATGCCCGCACGATGGTACCGCATCGACCTGCCCGCCGCTTCGCCACTGGTGACCGTTTTCATGCTTGACAGCAACCGTGACAAAACGTCGTCGGGGGACTGGAAGAACCAGATCAAATGGCTGGAGAATGAGTTGGCCACGCCTCGCGCCGCCGCCTGGACCATCTGCTGCGCCCACAAGCCCGCGTTCAGCGACGGCCAGCATGGAGACAGCCAGACGGTGCAGACGCAGTTCGGCCCGTTGCTGAAGAAGTACAACGTCGACTTCTACTTCTCGGGCCATGACCACGTTCTGGAGCACACACAACCCGACGGCTGGAAGACGAGCTTCGTCATCAGCGGCGGCGGCGGGGAGAACGTCGAACGCCCCGTCAACGGCCACAAAGCCCTCTTCACACAGGCCGTCATCGGCTTCGCCCACTTCCAGGCCGACTCCCGGACCGCTCGCGTCCGGATGATCAACGCCAAAGGCAGTATCCTTCACGCCTTCGAGCGGACACGGGCCGGTGAGGTTCGCGTGCTCGGGAACCCTGGCACGGATTAAGCCTGACGATCATCTTCCTGTTTCGACGGTGCGTCCGTTCATAACGCACTGGACGTTCCCAGCCGCAGCGGTTTCAATCTCCACGCCATGATCGCCAGCCCAGCCGTGAGCATCCGCATCGACCTGGCACATATCAGAGAGAATGTGCGACAGATCGCCTCGCGCACGCGGGTGCCGATCTACGCCGTCGTGAAGGCCGACGCGTATGGCCTGGGCGTTGTGCCCGTAACCGATGCCATCAAGGATCTCGTTGAAGCCTGGTGCGTCTTCTCGTTGTCCGAAGCCGCCGAGGCTCGGCTCTTCCAGCGCACGGGCAGGCCGTCGATCACGCTGGGCCCGGCAGCTTCCCTGTGGCCCGCCGACTACATCGAGCACCACGTGCGCCCCGGCGTATCCACGGTCGAGCAAGCGGCTGCCCTATGCCGCGCCGATCCGCTGTTGTGCGTGGACACGGGAATGCAGCGATTCGCGTGCCCGCCCGAACGCGTCGAGGCCGTCCTCCAGGCCGCACATTGCCGCGAGGCGTTTACCCATGCCACCACGCTCGAACACGCGCGGAAACTGCGCGGGCTACTCGACGGCCGGGGCCTTCGTTTGCACGCGGCAGCGTCCAGCCTGCTGGAGGAACCCGAAGCCCTGCTCGATGCCGTCCGGCCGGGGCTGGCCATGTACCGCGGCGCTCTGCACGTCTCCGCTCGGCTCATCGAGGCCGGGAGCGCCGCCGGACCCCTCGGATACACCGGCTTCAAAGCGCCGCGTCACGGCGTGATCCTCTGCGGCTACAGCAACGGCCTGCGCAAAGGGCCCTGCCTGGTCAATGGCCAGCGCCGGCAGATCCTTGAGGTGGGCATGCAGTCGGCCTACGTCGAAGTGGGTCCTGCCGACCGCGCCGGAGACGCCGTCGTGCTCATGGGAGAGGGCCTTAGCGAAGACGAGGTCGCCGCCGCCTGGGCCTCGACTCCCCATGAGGCAATCCTTGCACTTTCCCACGCGGGCAGGAGGCAATACGTATGAACAGCCAGGTTCTCGGACCTTCCCCGCGAGGTTATCAAGCATGTTCCCATACCCGATCTTAGAGGCATCGGGTGTGACGTGCACCGTCCGCCGTAGCGTGCGGGTTACGATCGCGGTTCCACTAGCAGGAGAGGCCCGTGTCCAAGTCGTTCAAGGATTGGTTGCAGGAAGGCGAGTCGATCTACGAAACGGCTCTGAGGGAATACCAGAGCATCGAAGCACAGCTGGAGGAGTTGGAGGCCAAGCTGAGTGAGAAACGGGAAGAGGTGAACGCCATGGCTTCGGTGATCGGCAAACCGCCCGTCGAAAGCAGCCGTCGCCCCGCGGTGCAGATCGTGGACGGTCACGGCCCGGGATCGATCCCCGCCTCGCGCAACACGATCGCCAAAGCCCTCACCGGGCGAGGCCTGGGTTGATCCGGCCGTCACACTCGCTGTGCGTCAAAGAGAGGCCCCTCCTCGACTTGAACTTGCTCGGCAAGCAGCAGCGCGCGGGTCTGGTTGTTCACTCCGACCGGGTGAAATTCCACCTCATATGCGGTCGTCGGGGCAAACCAGGTGCTACGCACCACCCCCACATCGCCGCGTCGTAAGCACAACTCGGGTATGTCGGTTGTCAGCCGCACAAAATCATCGATACGTGGCTTGCGCATGCTGCATCCTCCGTGAATCCAGGCATGAAGCGCATCTTCCCATCCCCAAGTCGAACACTCTAGGCCACTTAGCGGGAAGAAGCAAGCCCTGTCGCTAAAGTTTACGCAGATTGCCCATCATCCCACCGTCCTTGACTTGCCCGCCCTTCCCGTCCATAAGGCACGCCGAGTTCTAACCTATGTTAGGTAAGACCGCCCTGCTTCGAGCCAGACTCGTCGGCTGGTATGCCCGCCAACGGCGTGATCTGCCTTGGCGCGTCCGGCATGATGCTCCCGCCGGAGCCACGCCCGATCCGTACTACGTGCTGGTCAGTGAAGCGATGCTTCAGCAGACTCAGGTCGCGACCGCCATCCCCTACTTCAAACGTTTCATTCGCCGATTTCCCACCCTCCGCGCTCTGGCCTCCGCCCGACCCCAGGAAGTGCTCCGCCTGTGGCAGGGACTTGGCTACTACAGCCGAGCGCGTCGCCTCCTTCATGCCGCCCAAACCGTGGTGCGTGACTTGGGCGGCCGCATCCCCTCCGAGGTGGAGCAGCTACTGAAGCTGCCCGGCATCGGGCGTTACACTGCGGGGGCGATCGCCTCCCTCGCTTTTGACCGCCGGGCACCCACTCTCGACGGCAATGTGACACGTGTCCTTTGCCGCCTTGACGCGGTGAAGGCAGACCCGCATAGACCGGCAATCCGGCAGTTGCTCTGGCGGCGTGCGGAAGAAATCCTGCCACAGAAGCGCATTGGCGACTTCAATTCAGCCTTGATGGAACTGGGCGCGACCGTCTGTACCCCGCGCAGGCCCGCTTGTTCCCTTTGCCCCATTCGAGCGCACTGCCAGGCATCGCACGCCGGCATTCAACACAGGATACCCCCCGCGCGTCGCCTGAAGCCTCGCGCCGTCGAGCGGCGCTGGATCCTCTGCATCCGCCGCCGCAATCGTTGGCTGATCGAGCAACGTCCCCCCGACGGGCGCTGGCCCAGCATGTGGCAGTTCCCCACCCTACGTGCAGACGACGCCGCGCCCACCGCCACCCACATCCAAGCCTACACCGGCCTGGCCGTGACAGGCCTTCGCCTGATTGGCACAGTGGCCCACAGCCTGACCCATCGGCGATATCAGTTCGATGCGTTTTTCTGCAGGGCGGCCGCGACTTCGCATTCGCTGAAGCCCGCAAACGCCCGAGCGTGGATCAGACCGGATCAGTTATCAGACTATCCCCTGTCGAAACCACAGCTTACAACCGCTCGGATGCTCCGTGAGATCGCCGGCAGGTCACAATAAGCCTGTTAAGAGCCGCTCGACCTGTTTTCCCCACCTTTGTCATCTTGCCTATTCCCCGCCAGTATCGTATATCCCCTATGTCAGTCATTAACGAGGTCTTTATGGTGGACGTACTTGAACTGGACAACACAGAACCGCAGCGGCACCCGCGTACGGCGACGGTCTTGGTCTTCCTGGCCGCCTCGGCAATGATCCTCGCCTGGTTGGCGGTCTACGCCGTGACCAATACGCTGATTGCCGTCGATTTCATCGCCGACTTCCCCCGCGAAGCAGACCCGCGATCGGCTTGGATGTTCAAAGCGTTCCTGGGGACGTTTCTCACCTTCGGGATCGTCGGCGGCCTTTTCCGGTGGCTGAGCAACCGCCAGTTGCGGCGCATTGACGCGATCGCTGAGGGCGAGGAATAGCAGGATTCACTGCGCCCCGCAGGGGCAGGCCGCGCGTTCACACAAGTCGGCGCGTCTTCCACGCACGCCAACACTTCGAGCGAGCGTACGGACAGCAGGAGAATCGCAGAACCGCGTCGACATCGACGCCGCCACCAATAATCCACTTCCAATGGCTCACGTCTCCTGAGGGCCTTTGTTCCCGGCAGCGCCGTCCGCACTGCCTCTGCCCCGCCCTCGCCGTCGCCGGCGTCGGCGACCGGGCATTCCTATCCCTGGCTGCTGGCCGCCCCCGCCGGCACCTTTCGTCGCCTCGCCGGGCGGACTGGCCGCAGCCGCCGACGGGGTAACTTCTTCTCGCTCTGTCGACAGTTCATTTTCTTCTTCCACGCGCGGTGTGATGGGCCGCACCTCGGCCTGCCGCTTGGGCGCCGGAGTCGGGCCTGGTCGAGGCGGCGTCCTGACCGGCTGCTCCCGCCGCTGCTCACGCACCTGAGCGTCGCGTTCGCCGGCTCCTTCACCGCGCTGGCGCGGAGGCGCAGCCTCCGGCAAGTCACGCCCCAACAACTCCTCCACCCTGACAGCCACCGCGCGGCCGTCTTCCAGCCGCACCTTGACAAGCTGCGTGAGGATCATCGTCTCCTCTACCACGCCCACACCATCGGTTACGCGCACCCGGTTGCCCGGACGCGGCAGCCTCTTTCTCAGCTCCTCGTACGTCGCCTCTTCGTAGCGCAGGCAACACTTCAGTCGCCCGCAGCGGCCGCTGATCTTGCTAGGGTCCAACGTCGCCTTCTGCATCTTGGCGCTGCCCATGCTGACGGGCTTGAGAATCTTGAGAAACTGCCGGCAGCAGCAGTGCCGCCCGCACGTCTCATAGTCCGCCACCAGCCTCGCCTCGTCTCGAGCGCCGACCTGATGCATCTGGATCCGCGTGTGAAACTGCGCCGCCAGTCGCTTCACCAAAGCCCGGAAATCCACCCGGTGCTCCGAGAGGAAATAAAACGTCGCCATCTCACCCCCGAGCAGGAGGTCGCCGTCCACCAGCTTCATCGGCAGCTCCATCTCACGGATCAGCTCCTCGCAAACTCGCAGATACCGCGGCTTGTCATGCTCAATCCGAAGCTGTTGCTGATGGTCGTCCGCCGTCGCAATCCGCAACACCCGCCCTTCCCTCGTGTACGGATAGTCCGCCCCGCCTGAGCCTTCTATGTACGCCTGAATCTGCTCGCGCGTCACGTTCATCGGCCCCGGCCCCCCGGTCACGCCGAGAACCTCGCCCATCTCCGTCCCACGCTTCGTGTGAATCACAACCTTCACGCCGCAGGTCGGCCAAGTCTCTCCGTCATACGCCAGCTCCCCGATCGTCCTCATGTGGCCAAAACGCACAATCAGACAACGCGGCTGAACCACCGGCGATTCCTGAACAACGGGCATCTCTTCTGTTGACATATGGCCTTGCTGTCGTCTTGATCCGGGTCAGGGCCCGACGGCCCCGCCCTGGGCGGCTGAGAGCCACTCTCTCAACGTCGCTGGCCACCCCCCATCGCCAGCAACTGCTCCAATGTGACTGCAAGCTGCTGGAAAATCAAGGATACATTGACGTTCGAGTCCAGATACCGCTCGGCGCGCCCCAACGCCTCGATCGCCCCACAAAGAACCTCCGCTTGCCCGTGGGTGCTGCTCTGACGCAATCGGCGGCAGAACATCTGCGACATCAGCCGCAGGTACACCCCAAGCCCTTCGCGCGTCGCCTGCTCCTTGCTGGCCAGCTCGTCCCGCTCCAGTTGCTTCTCGGCGTAGTTCTCCGATGCCGCCTTGAACCAGTCCGGCAGATCGGCCCCCTCCTGACCACCCAGCATCGCTTCCACACGATCCCGAAGCTCTCTGCCCCGCGCGACCACCCCATCCTCGATCCACTTGATCGCCAGACCCAGCGACCCCTCAGCCAGAACGGCAGCATCCGCCGCGTCCGCGGAATCCAGGCCGCGCTTGCTCAGCTCCCGCGCCACAAGGCCGCTCTCCATCGCCGCAAAACGCACGACCTGGCATCGGCTCTGGATCGTCGACAGCAGAGCGCCTGGCTGATCCGTCAGGAGAACGGTCAGCGTCCGGCCGTATGGCTCCTCCAGAGTCTTGAGCAGTGCGTTCTGGGCGTAGGCGTTCATCATGTCCGCTTCTTCGACCACGAAGACCTTGCCGCGACCCATCGCCGATTTGAGATTCGCAGGCCCCACGAGGCACTGTCTGACGACCTCGACAGGCAAATCCTTGGCCGTGCGGTCTTTATGCTCCAGCCGGATGAGTTGCCTGTACACGAGGTGGTAATCAGGATGATTCCCCGCGGCGAAAACCACGCAGCTTGGGCACTGGCCGCAGGCATCGCTGGCCTTGGGTTTCTCACACAGGAATAACCCGGCCAGCGCCTCGGCTGTCGTGCCCTTGCCCACGCCCGCCGGCCCGGCGAAAATCAGCCCGTGCGGCAGGCGATCGGCCTGGTGCGCCGCCCGCAGCCACCCCACCGCGCCATCCTGCCCGAGAATGTCCGACAGTTTTCGCATCACGGCGTAAACCATGCCCAACGGACCGCACGGTAGACCACGAAGACGATCACCAGCACCGTCGCGGCCCCCACAGCCAACGTGAACCCCCCCGCCATCATTCCGCAACCCCGGAGCAATGGCTCGTCACCGGGCGTGAGGGGTTGCTCTGTCGCCTGTTGAGTCTTCGGGGCCGCATGGTCCACCGGGACCACCGCCGCCGGAGATGCCGGATGCTGCTGTATTGGATTTTGAGGTTCCTGTTCCATGAACGGTCAGCCTCTTTCCGCGAATTGGACCACGGCCCGCCACACATCCTCGTGCACTTCATCCGGGCGCCGATCGGCCGCGATCACGCGGTACCCGGCTGGGTCCGCTTCGGTCTGCGCTAGAAAACTCCGCCGCACACGCTGGTGATATTCCGCCGGCCGCTGCTCGATCCGGTCCTTCTCACGCTTGACTCGCGCGAAACTCTCCTCCACCGCCATATCCAGTATGATCGTCAGATCCGGCCAGCGCCCGCTCATGGCAACCTGCCCGACCCCCCGAATTTCCTCCGCCGTCAATCCGTCGCCGCCAAGCTGGTACGCCAGTGTGCTTGAGACGAACCGGTCGCACACCACCACCTTGCCCGCCGCCAGCGCCGGCAGAATCATCTCCCTCATCATCTGGGCGCGAGCCGCCATGTACAGAAGCATCTCGCACCGCATCGCCATCTCAATGTGCAGCGCGTCAAGGAGGATGTCACGAATCCTCTCGCCGATGCGCGTCGTTCCCGGATCGCGCACCAGCGCCGCCGGTGCTCCCGCTTTCGCGAGCCTCTCCCCAAGCATCTTCGCCTGCGTGCTCTTCCCGCAGCCTTCCGGCCCGTCGAGCACGATGAATCTGCCCCGCAGCGCCAACACGTTCTGTGCGTCCGTCTTCTGTGCCATAGGCAATGGCCCACATCCTACAGACCCGCCCTTGGCAGTCCACTCCGTCCCGCATGGAATGGCGCCCTCCTGCGACAGCACGCCGCGTTCTCTATGATGCCCATCTGTCCCTTCGGCTCACCGGGCCCCGATTGCTTGATTATCCCTCTGCACGCCCATACATTCAGCCTCCGTATGGATGCCTCCATTGACTCGATCAAGCGGCAATTCGCGGACATCTTCGGCGCCGATAGCGCCCCCCTGCTCATCCGTGCCCCGGGTAGAGTCAATCTCATCGGCGAGCACACCGACTACAACGACGGCTTTGTGCTTCCCATGGCCATCGAGCCCGAAGTGCGCATGGCCTGCCGCGCCCGCGACGACGGGAAGGTGCGCCTGGCCTCCAGCGCTTTCCCCGGCCAGTGCGTCGAGTTCGCCCTGCATTCAAAGATCGAGCGCGCCGAACCCACCTGGGCCAACTATTCCCGCGGCGTCGCCGCCCAACTCCTCGGCGCTGGCATCCCCCTCACCGGCATGGATGCCCTCATCGCCAACACCCTGCCGGTCGGCGGCGGGCTCTCCAGCAGCGCCGCCATCGAGGTCGCCACCGCCTGGTGTTTCCTCGCGCTTCGCGGCATGGAAATCGACGCCGCGCGCCTCGCATTGCTCTGCCAGA
>Ga0315284_10001499_pt1 | contig 33285 bp, 19 predicted proteins | sample YL17G09_16_MG_FD_203696 | JGI IMG/M metagenome (GOLD analysis project Ga0315284, IMG submission 203696) | Sediment microbial communities from Yellowstone Lake, YNP, Wyoming, USA - YL17G09_16 | ecosystem: Environmental > Aquatic > Freshwater > Lake > Sediment | place: USA: Wyoming | collected... | reverse complement strand
CTGGCCATCTCCGTGTTCCTCCTGCACGCCTGCTTTGGCGACGCGGTGTCGGCCGGCGCGCAGGCGTGGCTGCCGGCGTCGGTCGGGGACCCGCAGGCGGCGGCCGCGGTCGCGGGGCAACTGCTCAAAGCGGGGTTGACGGCGGGCGCGCTGAACGTCGCCCTGGTGACAACCGTGCTCGCCGTCGCCCCCCCGCTCTTCACTTCAGACCCCGCCATCGCCGCCGCCCTCGCCTCCGTCGCCCCCCTAGTCGCCCTCACCCTGGGCGTGCACACCGCGTCCATGGCCACGGAAGGCATGCTGCTGGCGGGGCGGGACTTGGGGTATCAAGCTGGCGCCAATTTTCTCAACGTGGGTTTGTGCGTCGCGGCCGCGCGCGCCGCGGGCCCCTCGCTGACCTCCGTCTGGGCCGTCCTGCTCCTGTTCCAGGCGACGCGGCTGATCGTGAATGCCGGCCGTCTTTGGGGGTCGCCCGCGTCGCCCCTGCGCGCGACCGAGGCGCTGCCGGTGGCCGGGTGAGGAGGCGGGGCGTTCGGGGGGGGCCGCCCCGCCTCCGCGTTGCCCCACATTTTGACCGCGCCGCCGCGCCCTCGGTCGCGCGCCCGGAGCCCGGAGAGGCGACTGGCGCGCACTGAACACACGAAACCGTTTCCCCTCTCTCGACCCGCCGTCTCTTGTCCGCGCTCCCCCCCGCTCCCTCGTCAATCGTCGTCCCCTTCATCCGCCGCCTGCTTCTCCAGCCCCGGCGGCACGAGCACCGCGGTGGCGGCCGACGCGACGACGAGCGGGGACGCGCCGGCCGAGCGGCAGCGCGCGACGCGCGCAGGGGAGGGCTCGGCGTCGTCCGGGGAGCCCACCGTGCAGCCGACGCCGGCGGTAGACGACTGACTGGACGCTATGGGAGGGCGGGACGAGGGACAAGGTGTCTCGTCGGCCCACGGCGCCGCTCTTCCCCCTCTCGCCGCGCCGCCCGCCCCCCATCCCCCCCCCCCACCTTGCTGCGCCAGCTTGCGCGCGTCCGCCAGCGCGGCCGCCAGAAACAGTACAAGCAACAGGACCCAGGCGGCGGCCATGCGAGCCGCGCGGCCGAGGCGGGACGCGGCGCCCATGGTCGGCAAGAGAGTGGGCGCCGCGGCGCCCCACCAATCACTCAACCGCCCCGGGGCGCGCGCCGCCCCGCGTCCGGGCCGCGCCCCTTCCATCGCATGATGGGCAGCCGCCGCCCGCCGCCGGCGTCGATGGCGGGGGGCGCGGCCGCTGGCGCGTCGTCCGCTCGCGTGCTCGTTGCGCTCAACCTCGTGGCCCTGCTCGCCTTTTGGGGATCGACCCGGTCGGGTGGGGCGGCGATCACGCCGGGCGCGGCGCCGGTGGTCTTGGCCGGGCGCCGCGCGGGCCCAATGGCCGCCCTCGCGACCCCGGACCCCGACCTGCCGTCGCCCGAGGGCGCGGCCGCGGTGGCGGCGGCAGGGCTGGCCATTGAAAGCGGAGGGGGAGCGGGCGGCGGCGTCCTGTCTCCCTTGCCACCGCGGCCGACGCTGTCGTCCCCGGACGTCGACGCCCTCGTCGCCGCCCGCGCCGCCGCCCTCACCGCCGCCGGTGCCTCTGGCGCGCCGGGCGCGGCGCGCGGCAAGCGAGGGTACTTCCTGTCGTACGTGGAGACAGACCCCATGTACCCCTTCCAGCGCGTGCGCTTCGCCGACGGGACCGACACCGGCGTCGTCGCGGTCATCGCGCCCTTTTACGATTTAAACTACTACCGGTGCGGGGGGGAGAGGCGAGAAGGCGTTGGAGGGAAGGGAGGACGCGCGCCGACGACCCTCCCCTCGCCGCCACAGCTCTGCCGCCCAGCGCGCCCTCTTCTGGCGCCTCAAGGCCGCCGGCCACATCCTGCTCGGCGTCTCGTCGTACCAAGAGTTTCCGGGGGCCATCTCCAACCCGCACGACGACCGGCACGTGACCGCGGGCGACCGCGCGCTCCTCGCGCACGTCGACGGCTGGCTCCACTGCTTCCGCCCCGCCGCCGCGGCCGCCGTCCTCCCCGCGCACGTGCCCCGCATGCTGCTGTCGGAATCCGATTTCACCGACCCGGACCGGCGGGACGGGGGCGGGTCGCTCGTGCCGTGGGGGCGGGACGCGGTCCCCAAAAAGTACGACCTCGCCTACTCGGACCAGGGCGGCCCCTGGAACGATTACGCGCGCAACTGGACGCTGGCGGTGGCCTGCATCAAAGCGTTGGCCGAGGCGCGCAACGCGACCGCGCTCGTGCTCGGGCGCGACCCCGCCGACGCGCCCGAGCTCAAACCCCTCGTGGAGAGGGGCCTCGTCGTCCACGGCGCGGCCAAGATGCCGTGGCGCGACTTTCTCAAGGAGGTGGAAGCGGTACGAGGGAGGGGTGGGGCGGGCGTTTGTGTCTTGTTCGTTCGGCCGCGCGCGTCGACCCTGACCCTCGACCCTCGACCCCTCCCACCCCCCCCTCTTCTTGTCAGTCCCGCATGATGTTCGCCCCCAACACGCACGACGCCTCCCCCCGCGTCATCGCGGAAGCGCTGTCGCTGGACGTCCCCGTCCTCGTGAACGCCGCCATCGACGGCGGGTGCGTTGGGGTTGGGGTTGGGGTCGGGTTTTTTGGGGGTTGGGGTTTCGGTCGACCCCCACACTCCCGCCCCCTCCCGCCGCCAGTTGGAAGTACGCCCAGCCGGAGACGGGCGCCCTCTTCACCTCCCCCGACGACGTGGTGGCGGCGTACGACTCCATCCTGGCGCGGGAGCGGGGCGGCGCGCTCGCGCCGCGCGCGTGGTTCACGCGGCACTCGGGCCAGGTCAACGCCGCGCTCGCGCTGGAAGCCTTTCTGCAGGTGACGCAGGGGCGGGCGCGGCTGGACGCGGCGGCCGCGGTGGGCAAGCGAGTGGCGTGAGGGGGGGAGGCGGGGGGGGGGCGCGCGCGCCGCCCTTGTTGCAGGCCCTTGCTCCCTCCCTACCGGGACCCGGCGCGCAACGCCGCCAGAAGCGGCCCCAGGGCGCCGTCCCGGGCGCCGGCGCGGGGGCGGGACACGGGCGGGGTGGCGACGGGGGCCGGCGGCGGCGGCGGAGGGGGCGGCGGCGGCGCCGCCGCCGCCGCCGCCGCCGCCACCCCCTCCCGCCGCACCAGCCGCGTCTCGGCAAAGTCGTCGCCGACGACGGCGTCGACGGGAGCGCCGCCGCCGGCGGGCGCGAGCAAGACCGCGCCGCGCGCCGCGGCGCGCGTCACCGTCCCCAGCCGCCACCCCGCCACGCCCGGCACGCCCTCCGCCGTCAGTTCGACCGCACGCCATGCCAGGACGTCGCCGGGGCGCGGATCGCCGGCGAGAAGGGGGGCGGCGGCGGCGGCCGCGGCCGCCGCGCACTCGCGCTCGGCCGCCGCGCGCCCGTTGGCCGCGCGCTGCGCTTCTTCTCCCCACGGCGTCAGCGCGGACGCGTCGGCCGCCGCGAGCAGGGCTGCGGGGCGGGTGATGCGGCGGGTGGCGGGGGCAGAGGGGGGCAGGGCCTCGCCCGCCCCCGCGTTTGCCTTTGCCGCGCGGACGGCCGCACGCTTTCGCGCCTTCCGCACCGCCGACCGCGACCGCGGCCGCTTGACCGCGGCCGCATCCTCGGGCGCGGCGGGGCGCCGGCGCGGCGCGGCGGCGGGCGTCGCAGGTTGGGCGCCGCGCGCGCCGCCGCCGCGGCCGCCGCCCGCGCTCGGCAGGTCGGAGTCGCACTCATCGCTGCTGCTACTGGATGAGGACGACGACGCCGACGCCGAGGAGGACGTGGAAGCAGTCTCCTCGAGCGGCGGCGGGGGGGGCGCGGCTCGCACCGGCGCGACCGCCGCCCTCGCCTCCACCCCCGCCACCAGCACCACAGCGTCGCCGTCGCGCAGGACGTCGGCCGCGCGGTCCGTGGGCGCCAGAGCGTAGCCGTCGTCGGTGGCGAGCGCGGCGGCACGCGGCGCGCCGCCGCATGCCGCCGCCGCCACGGCCGCCGCGTCAGCCACGCACCCGTCCGCGCGCACGGCGACCACGCGGCGGACGCCACCGGGGGCGGCGACTTTAAGTCGGAGGGTTGAGGGCGGCATCGGAGAGAGTGAGGAGAGGGAGACGAGTGGGGCGGCCGTTATGAGGTTTCTCGTTGTTTCGGTGCACCGCGCCTTCAACTCCCCCACGCCAACGCCTCCCCCTCGACACTCGCGGCCGCCTCGGCGGGCCGGCCGTCGGGCCCGCCGGGCCACGCCACGCGCAGCGCGCCCCGCGCGGCGGGCGCGGCGGCGACCGCGGCGCCGAGCGCCTCTGTCAGCTTCTCCCCGTTGGTCAGCGCGCGCACCAGGGCACCAGCGGCAGCGGCAGCGTCGGCGAGGGTCAGGGGCGAGGAAAAGAAGACAACCGCGCCCGCGCCGGCCGCCACGAGCGCGGCGCCCGTCGCCCCCCCCACCGGCGCCGCCACCACCACCACCTGCCCCGCCAGGCACCCCGCCGGCGGCCGGTCGCCGTCTTCGGGGCCAAGGGAGGAGGCCGGGGACGCGGAGCGAAAGAGGAGCGAGGTGGGGGTCGCGGCCGCGAGCGCGAGCGCGGCGCCGCGCGCGCCGCGCAGGCCCGCGGGGTGTGACGCGGCCAGCGCCAGCAGCGTGTCGCCCGATGACACGTTCCCCCCCGCCGCTGTCAGCGCCGCGTCGGCAGCCGGCGAGGGCAGGTCGAACGCGGCCGGGCCGCGCGCGATCGACGCGGCGAGGCCGCCCCGGCCGTCGGAGTGCAGGCCCAGGACCACGACGCCCACGCCGGCGCCTGAGGCCGCGAGTAGGGACGCCAGAGCGGCGGGCGCGCCGCAAGACTCGACGTCGGCGGCGGCCAGCGCCGCGCGCGGGGTCGGCGCGGCGCCCGCGGCGGCGGCCGCCGCGGCCGCGGCCGCCGCCACCTCGGGGTACGCCGCGTCGTGCTCCGGGCACGCGCCGGGCGACACCAACAGCACGCCCGGGCGGTCGGCGGGCGGACCGACGTCGGCGAGCGCGACCGGGAGCGAGTGAGCGCGCGGCGTCGCAGCCGGCGCGGCCGCCTCGGACCCTTTCTCCGCCTCGCGCCGCGCCGCGGCCGCCACCGCGGCCGCGCACCGCACGCCACCGCCGCGCGAAGGATCCGTGAGCAACGAGGCGAGGTCGTCCAGCATGGACGCGGTCGCGGGCGACGCCAGGTACTCGTCCGCCGCCGCTTCCAGCGCCGCCCACCGCCCTTCATCCGTTTCGTCCAGCTCCATGGCGCACCTCGCATCGACAGGCGCCACCCTGTAGTACCGCATGCCGGGGACGAGGGGGGCGAGGGTGGCGAGCGCGTCGTGCGTGCCGCGGACCGACGTCGCCGACTCTATCAGCACGGCGCCGGCTTCCCCAAACCCGCCCGCCGCGCCCGCGCGAGGCCGGGGCCGCCTGGGCGCGGCGCCCGGCCCCACCGACACCAGCGCCGCGATCGGCGCCCCGGGCCAGAGCAACCGTGCTTCCTGCAGCGCGACGAGCGCGGGGTTGTTGGCGGTCGTCGCGCCGTCCTGGAACCGGTCCCGGCCCAACCGGAAATCGTCCAGGTAGTAGGGCGCGGCGGAGGAGGCGCGCAGGGCGGCCCAGACGGGGGCGGCCGCGGTGCCGGGGCGCGCGCCCATCGCGGCCGCCGCCGCGTTCGACGGCGGCGCGTGCGCATAGGTGCGAAACACAAAGGGCGTCGCGGGCGCGACCGAGGCCAGGGTGGCGACGATGGCGAGGCGAGGGGCGCCGGACGCGGCGATCGAGGTGAGGTCCGACCCCGGCGCGCCGACGGCGGAGAACGCGCACAGCCGTTTGACGATCGCCTCGAACAGCGCCGCGTCGTGCTTGGCGCCGTACACCGCCACCCGCATGGACCGCGTGCCGGACGCGTAGGCGCGGGCGAGGGAGTCGCGCCAGCCGTCGGCGGTCGGGGGGGCGGCGGGCGTGGGCGAGGGCGGCGGCGCGGTCGGCGGCGGGCTCGGCGCCCCTCCCGCTCCATCGGCCGCGACCGCGACCGCCGCCGCGGACCGGAACACGGCCGCCCCCAAGTGTTTGTACATGTGGGTGACTTCGGCGAGGGTCATGCGGCGGGCGGCGAGCGCGGCGGCGATGATGGCGCCGGTCGACGTGCCGGCGACTAAATCGAAATAATCAGTCACGTGCGCGTCAGGCCCCAACCTAGCTGCTAGCGCCTCCAAGGCCCGGATGCAGGCCAGCCCTTTCATGCCGCCGCCGTCGAGGGCGAGGACGCGGACGCCGGTCGCGGCGGGGCGCGCCGGGGTGCGCAGCGCGGCGTCGAGCGCGGCGCGCGCGCCCAACGCCGCCAGGGCGCGCAGGGCGCGGGTGCGGGGGTGGGCGACAGCGGCGGGGGAGCCGACGGGCGGGCCGGAGGACGCCGCGCGCTCCAGCGCCGGGAGGAGGCCGGCCGCCGACCGCAGCGCCGCGGCCGCCCCTTCTTCGGCCAGCGCCAGCGCCGCAATCGCGTCCAGCCCTGCCGCCTGCACATCCGCCGCGCCGTCCCGGGCGGCGGCGGCGAGGCCGGCGAGGACGGCGGGGGAGGCCGCGAGTTGCGCCGCGCCGCCCGCGGCCGCGAGGCCGGCCACCAGGCGCCCGCCCGCCGCACGCGCCGCGGCGCGCGGCGACGCCAGCAACGCTTCGGCCGCGGGCAGCAGGGCGGGGTCGGCGGCCGGAGGGGGAAGGGTGGGGTCGGGCAGCCCCGTGCTCAGCTCCACCCCCGCGGGCCCCCCCCCCCCCCCCCCCCCCCCCGCGATCCGCCCCGCCGCGAGCGCCGTCTGCGCCAGCACAACATCGTCGTCCGCGGAAAGCAGCGTGAGGGCGAGCTGGGGCAGGGCGCGCGGTTGGGCCGCGATCGCGGCCGCGGCCGCCGGGTCGCCCGCGAGCGCGGCGAGGCCGCCGGCCAGCAGGCGGTGCCGGCACGCGGCCCGGCGGAAGACCAGGGTCCACAATGCCTCCAGTTGTTTGGGGATGGAGGCGGTTGAGGAGGGGAGGTAGGACGAGGGTTTGTCCGCCGCCGCGAGCTCCGCGCGCCACACCGTCCACCCCGCGTCCGCCCGCAGCCGCGCCCCCGCCGCGGACAGCGACCGCAGCCGGGCCGCGGGGCCCAGGTCGGGCAGGAAGGAGAGCGGGTTGCCGTCGAGGTGGAGCGAGGCGAGGCGCGGGAAGCGCGCGACGTCGGTCAGAGGCGTCGCGAGCTTGTTGCCCTCGAGCGACACGTGCGTCAAGTGCACCAGGTCGGTCATGGACGCGGGGAGCGCGGTGAGCGCGTTGTGGTCGGCGTGCAGGCGGCGGAGGGCGGTCAACGCGCCGAGCGCGCGCGGGAGCGTGGCCAGCTTGTTGTGGCACACGCGGAGCTCGGTCAACCCCGTCAACCCGCACACGGCGTCCGGGAGTTGGACCAGGGCGCAGTGGGTGAGGTGGAGGCAGGTCAGGGTGGGCGCCGCGGCGGCCGCGGCGGCGAGCGCGGCGGGGACGGCGCCGCCGCACGCCTTGACGCGCCGCACGCGCCCCGCGGGCGCCGCCCCGACCGCCGCCCGCGCCAGCGCGTCCGGCGGCGCCGCGCCGCCGGGCGCCTTGCGCAGCTCGAGGCGGGCGAGGGGGGCGGGGGCGGGGGCCAGCGCGACGGCGAGGGTCGCGCCGCCGGCCGCGACCGACACGCGGCACACCGCTTCGACCGGCGCCCCGCCGCCGGTCGTCGCCTCGGCCACGCGGGCCGCGACGTCGGCCTCGGACTCGGCGGCGGTGAACTCGACCTGGGGAGAAAGGGGAGAGGGGGTGGGCGGGAACGAAAACAACAAAAGGGCCGGCGCGCGCGCGCGCACCAGCCCCCCTGTGCGTCCACCACCCCCACTCCTCTCCCGTACCTCGACCGTGACATAGTGGCCGTCGTTGTGCGGGCTGCTCTTGCGCCAGGCGGCCTCCGCGCCGGCAAGAAGCGACGCGCCCAGCGGCGACACGGGCGCGCCCGCCTCGGACGGGCGCGCCGCCTCGTCCCGCGGCGACGCGTCAAAGTCGAGCACGAGTTTGAACGTGTCGGGCGTCGCCGCGCCCCACACGCGGCGGCCGAAGACTGACATCGCGCGTCGAGCGCGCGCGGTGTGTAGTCCCGGCGGCCGTCGCCGGGTCCCGCGATGCGGGTCGCGTCCCGCAAGCGCGGGCGCGGGCCGGCGGCGGTCGGCCGAGTGGGGACAGAGCAGAGAGTGCAGCGCTGCGCGTCCCCCTTCTCCTTCACAGCCGCCCCGCCGCCCACCGGCGCGCGCACTACCTCCCACGCGCCTGTAGGCCAACGCCCGGTGGTCGCCCTCCGCGCCAGCCCGCCGGCGCGGCAATCCCGGCGCACGCCGGCGCCGGCGCGCCGCGGCCGCGCGGCCTGACGCGCTCGCGCGCCCCGGGTCGGTCGCTGATCGCATAGGTGAGAGTGTGCGGCTGGCGCTGTGAGGGAGGAAGGGGCGCGGCGAGGGCCGGCGCCGATTGACGGCGGCGCGGGCGGCGGGTGGCGGCCCGCCTTCCGGCGCCGCTGGCGTCGCCTCCAGTCGCGCCGAGCGGCTTCTGTGCGTCAGTGGCGACCGGCTCACGGTCGCTCCCCTCCCCAACCTCCAGACCACCCCCCCAACCATGCCCCCGCGCGCCACGAGAGCGGCCGCCGCGGCCAAGGCGGCGCCCAAGGCGACCCGTGGGCGCCAGTCGACGGGCGACGCGGCGGCCGACGAGGCCGCGGCCGCGCCGAAAGCCACGCGCGGGCGCCGCGCAGCCGCCAAGCCCGCGGATGCCGCGCCAGCGTCCCGGTCGCCGTCCCCGGTCAAGCGCAAGGCTGCTGCTGCGAAAGGCAAGGCCGAGCCGGAGGCCGAGGCCGCCAAGCCCAAGCGCGGTGCGGGCCCGGCGCGCGAGCGGCGCAGTGCGGCCGCCGCCGACCCCGAGCCGGCCGCCGAGCCCGAGCTCGAGCCTGAGCCGGCCGCCGAGCCCGAGCCCGAGCCCGAGCCGGCCGCCAAGCCGGCCCGCGCCAAGGCGTTGCCGGCCGCCAAGCGCGGCCGCGGCAAAAAGGCGGCGTCGCCCAAACCGGAGGCCGAGCCGGCGCCGCAGGAGCCCGCGCCCAAGCGGGCGCGCGCCAAAAAGGCCGCTGCGGCTATGCCGGAGCCGGTGGCGCCCGAGCCCGAGGCGCCCGCGCCGGAGCCCGCCGCGCCGCCGCCGCGCCCGCCTCCCCCCGCTCGCGCCCCCCAACCGCCCACCGGCCGCGGCGGGCGCGGCCCCCCTTTTGCCGGCGGCCGCGGTCCGCCGCCCGGCCGCGGCGGCGGCCGCGGCGGCCGCGGCCCCCGCCGCGCCGACGCCGACGGCGCCGACTCGTCCTCCTATCGCCCCTCTGGCGGCGCCCTGACCGCGGCCGACGTCGAGGCCGACCCCATCACGGCGCTGGCCGCCGAACGGTGGCCGGCCGACGCCGCGGCGCGCGCGGCGGCCCCGCCCTACGACCCGTCCCTCGTCGCCCGCCTCTGGGCCGACGTCCTGGGCGGCGGCGGGAGGCCGCCCTCGCGCCGCCGGGTGGCCGTCCTCGAGCTGAGCCGGTTCCTGGAGCTGTACCTGGTCCCCCACTTTCCGCCCCCCCCGGCCGCCCCGTCCCGCCCCCACCTGCTCGCCACCATGGCCCTGCTCGTGGAGAAGGACGCGGAAGGCGTGCCCGCGTGGGGCGGGTTTGACGGCGAGGGCGGGGCGGGGAGCCTGGCGGCGCTGTTTGCCGCGGCGACCGCGCTCGTGGCCGGCGCCGACGCGCCGCTTGCCGACCGCACCCTGCTCCTCCGCTTCTCCGGCCTCGCCTTTCAATCCCTGGAGCACGCCGGCGTGCGCTCGCACGCGCTGCGCCTCGTGGGCCTCCCCCTGTGGCGCGCTCTCGCGCCCGGCCGCGCCGCGCTCGAGCTCGCGGCCGCGCCCGCCCTCGCCAAACACTGGAAGCGGCTCGCCAAAAAGGACAAGGCCGCGGCGGCGGCGGGAGCCGACCCGCGCGCGGGGCCGGAGTCGAGTTTCGTCCCGGCGCTCGTCGACGCGTGGCTCGCCGCCCTCGCCGCCGCCCCCCCCGCCCCAGACCCTCCCCTCGCCCTCTACCTGGAGACCGGGGCGGGCCTGTGGGGCGACATGCTGGCCCAGCTGCCGACGCGGCGCTTTACGCGCGCGGTGCTCGACGAGCGCGGCGTGTTGCTCAAGGCCTCCCGTTCCGCCCCTGTCGCGCTCGCCCCCCGCTCCCGCCTCGCCCGCCTCGTCGCCCTGGCCCGCCACTATGCCGATTTCCCGATCGACGACCACACCGGCGAAGCGGCGCCCGACGCCGACCGCGCGCGGAGCGCGCTCGCGCGCGGCGCCGCGCTGCAGCGCCTCCTCTTCCGCCACCACCCGGCCGCGCGCGACCTGGCGCTGGCGCCGGCGATGGACGTGTGCACGCCGGGCAAGCTGGCGGCGGGGTTGGGAGGTTTGAGCGACGCCGACCTCCGCGCCTTGGTCGTCGACCAAGCGCGCGTCGTCCGCCCCGACGACCCCGAAAGCCACGACCGGGACTTCCTCCTCGCCGCTCTGGGCGCGTCCTACGCCCTGAAACCGGGCACCGTCGCGGCTGCGGCCGCCACCCCGCTCTACCCGACCGAGGCCGCGCTCCTCGACCCCGACGCCGTCCCGACCGACGCCCGCGGCCGGCGGGCGGGCCCGCTCCCCCTGCCCAAGCTCAACCTGCAGTTCCTCACGGCGGGCGACTATTTGCTGCGGAACTTGGAGTTGTACCGGTTGGAGGCCGCGGCCGAAATCCGGGACGAAGTCGTCGACGCCCTCGCCCGCCTCGCGCCCGCGCCCGACCCTGCCAACCCTTCTAACCTCACGTTCCGGGGGTGGGCGCGCATGGCGGCGCGGGTCGGGCGGTTTGCGGTGACCGAAGTCAAGCGCCCGCGCGTCGGCGACGACTACCCCGCGTCCGTTTCCGCCGAGCTCGACCTGTCCCTCGCCGGCATGCGCCCGGACGTGCGCGCCGAGTGGGACGGCCTGCGGCAGCACGACGTCCTCTTTCTTTTGGCCGTCGGCCCCCCCCGGGACCCCGCCGCCCTCGGCCCCGACCCGTCCCCCGCCGCCCTCGCCGGCCTCACCGCCATGCGCGGCGCCGAGATCGTCGAAGTGCGGGACTCGGAGGGCGGCCTGATGAACGATTTCACGGGGCGCGTGCGGCGCGAAGACGCCAAGGCGCCCGCGGGGGATGGCCGCACGTTTGTCCTTGCCCTCGACCCCGCCCAATACCAGGCCGACATGGAGGCGCTGGCGAGGGGTGGCATGCATGGCGACGTCTACTCGACGTTCAGCGTCGCGCTGCGGCGCCGCGGCAAGGAGAACAATTTCAAGGCGGTCCTTTCGGCCGCGCGCGGCGCGCTGGCCGACGGCGCCCCGCTCCCGGACTGGCTCCGCGACGCCTTCCTCGGGTACGGTGACCCGGTCGCCGCCACGTGGCGGGGGCTGCCGCGGGTGGGCGCGTGGGTGGATGTGCGCGACACGCTGGTCGACGAGGCGCACGTCGGCGAAGCCTTTCCCGACTACGAGATTCGGTGGGACGCGCCCGCGTCCTCTTCCCGGGCGCCGCCGTACCGCGTCGCGCTGCCGGACTCGGAGTACGGTGACGGGGCTGGGGGCGGCGGCGAGCCCGGCCCCCGCGTTCTCACCGTGGCCCCCTACACCCTGCCGCCCCCCCCCCCGTTCGCCCCGCCCCTCCCGCCCCCCAACGCCGTGCGCTTCACGCCCGCCCAGACGGCCGCCATCGTGGCGGGGTTGCAGCCGGGGCTGACGCAGGTCGTGGGCCCGCCGGGGACGGGGAAAACCGACGTCGCCGTCCAAATTCTGACGTCGCTCTACCACGCGAACCCCAACGGGCGGACGCTGCTCGTCACGCACTCGAACCAAGCGCTCAACGACCTCTTTGCCAAACTGGTCGCGCGCGACGTCCCCGCGCGCCACCTCGTCCGCCTCGGCGCCGGCGAGGCCGACCTGGCGGCCGCCGACGATTTCTCGCGCGCGGGGCGGGTGGACGCCCTGCTGGCGCGCCGGCTGGAGCTGCTGGCGGACGCCGAGCGGCTCGGGGTGGTGGTCGGCGCGCCCCCTGGCGCCGCCTGCACCTGCGAGGCGGCCGCGTCGCTCGACGCGCTGCGCGTGCGGCCCGCGTGGGCCAAATTCAAGGCGGCGCTGGCGGCGGCGGCCCCCGGCGACGCGGGCGCGGTCGCCGCCGCGTTCCCGTTCGCCCCCTTTTTCGAGCCGCCCGGCGCTGGCGCGCCCCCGCTCTTCACGGGCGCCGACCGGGCGGCCAACGAGGAGGCGGCGGACGGCGCGTGGCGGGCGCTGCGGGCCCTTTTCGCGGAACTCGAGGAACTGCGCCCGCTGGAAATTCTTAAATCGGCGTCCGCGCGCACGCACTACCTCGTCACGCGCCTCGCCCGCGTCGTCGCCATGACGTGCACGCACGCGGCGATCAAGCGGGGCGAGTTTGTGGGCATGGGGTTCAAGTAAGAGAAGAAGGGAGAGGGGGGGAAGGGCGCGTGCGCGCGCGCGCGGCCGCGCCGACCACCACGCCAACCCCTCTTCCCTCCTCTTCCTTTGCAGGTACGATTCCCTCGTCATGGAGGAGGCTGGCCAAGTGCTGGAGCTGGAGACGGCGATCCCGATGCTGCTCCAGGCGCCCGACGACGACGTCGGCGACGGCGGCGGCGGCGGCGCGCCGCCCTCGTCCGACACCTGCTCCACCCGCCTCGCGCGCGTCGTCCTCATCGGCGACCACCACCAGCTCCCCCCCGTCGTCAAGAACGCGGCCCTGGCGCGCGGGTGCGGCCTGGACCAGAGCGCGTTTGCGCGGCTCGTCCGCCTCGGCACGCCCGCGGTCCAGCTCGACGCGCAGGGCCGCGCGCGGCCGGGCCTCGCGTCCCTCTACGCGTGGCGCTACCCCGTGCTCACGAATCTGCCCCGAGTCTGCGGGCAGGGGGACGGGGTGGCGCCAGAGTATGCAGTGGCGACGGCGGGTATGGCGTTCGACGCGCAGTTCGTCGACGTCCCCGATTTCGGCGGCCGCGGCGAAACTGCGCCTTCGCCCCACTACTACCAAAACCTGGGCGAGGCCGAGCTCCTGGTGTCGCTCTACCAATACTTGCGGTTGCGGGGGTGGCCGGCGGCGCGGATCGCGATTCTGACGACCTACAACGGCCAGCGCGATCTGCTCGCCGACGTGGTCGACCGCCGCTGCGCGCACCACCCCGCCTTTGGCCCCCCCGCCGCCGTGTCCACCGTGGACAAGTTCCAGGGGCAGCAGGCGGACATCGTGCTGCTGTCGTTGGTGCGGACGCGGGCGGTGGGGCACCTGCGCGACGCGCGGCGCGCGACCGTCGCGCTCTCGCGCGCGCGCCTCGGCCTCTACGTGTTTGGCCGCGCGTCCCTCTTCCGCACCTGCTACGAGCTGGCGCCCGCGCTGGGGCCGCTGCTGGCCCGGCCGGCGCTGCCTGCGCTGGTGCCGGGCGAGGAGTGGGGCAGCGTCACGCGCGCGGCGGGCGACGCGCGCGGCGCCGTCGTGCCCGATTCGGTCGCCGAGTTTGCGGCCCTGGTCGCGGGCCAGGCGGGGGAGTGGGAGGCGCGCGCGCGCGCGGCGGGGGCGGCCGCGGCGGCCGCGGCCGCGGTGGCCGCGGCGGCCGCCGCGGCGGCCGAGGCCGAGCGCCAGGCGGAAGCCGACCGCGTCGCGCAAGCGGCGGCCACAGCACGCGCGGCGGCGGCGGCGGCGGTCGAGGGGATGGAGGAGGACGGGTGACGAGGAGAGACGGGGGGGGTGAGGGAGGGAGGTCGAGGTGGTGCGTGTCGGGACGCGCCTTGCTCCGTCACACCGCCCGCTCACGGGCCCACGGGCAGCACGCCGGCGACCGCGGCCTCGGGCACGGTCGCGACCGCGGGCGGGAGCGCGACCGCCAGCTCGGGCGCCGGCGGCAGCGCCACCGCTCCATCCTTTTCCGTGTCCAGGTCCAGGGTGCCGTCTTTTGCGGCCTTCATGACGGCGTCCCACTCCATAGGCGCGCCGGGGAGCGCGCCCGCGACGGACGACGACGGCGACGTGGGCGGCGCCCGCGGCCGGGCGGCCGCGCTGCCGCCGGCGGCGGATGCGGACGCGACCTCCGTCTCGTCCGACACCAGGGACGGCAAGGGCGGGAAGGGGAAGCCGGTCAGGGAGCGGCGGGGGGCTGGTGGAAGGGAGGAGCGGGGGTTCGCGCGTCAGGCGCTCAAGCCTCCAACCAACTCGTCTCCACTCCCCGCAATGCCCAGCATGGCGACTGCACGCACCAGAGGCGCGCGCGGCGGCCGCGGCCGCCAGGAGGAGCAGGAGCGCCGCAGCGCGCATGGTTGTGTCGAGTGCGGGGCTGGGGCGGGTCTCGGGGCGGGCCGGCGTCAGGCTCAGCGAAGCTGCTTTGTGTCGGGCGTGCGCCGGCGCAATGGGCGGGGTCGTGGGTGCCGCGAGCAACCGCGAAGAGTGTCGCGCGCACACACCGCACTCTCCCCCCCTGGCCGCCGCCATGGGCGGCCACGGCGGCCTCAACATCATCCCCCAGAAGACGTGGAATGGTGAGACCGCGGTTCGGGGGCGCGGCGCGGCAGCGCCGGGTGCGCCCGCTTGTGCCCATCCCCCCCCCCCCCTCAATCAGTTTATGGCCGGGAACAGCGCATCCGCGTGGAGCGGGACGAAGCCGCGGCGGCCGCGACCGAGGCGCTCGTCGCGGAACGGCAAAGAGCGGTAAGGGAGGAGGGAGGGGCGGCTGTGGACCCCGCCCCGCCCTCCGCGCCCACCACCGCCCCTCTCCAGGTGGCCGCGGAAGCCCGACGCGACTTCATGCTGCGCCGCGCCGCGGCGCGCGCCGGGGCCGAGCCCCCGCCGCCGCTGACCGCGGGCGGCGTCGCCGCGCTCTTTGAAGGCGCCCCTCCTTCCGCACCCGCGCCCCACCCCGACGCCGTGGCCGAGGAAGCGGCCGCGGTGCGGACGCGGGGGGATGCCAAAACGCGCACCTCGGACGCTGCGGTCGACGCACGGTTCCGGCTCGGGGGGCCGGGAGGAGGGGGGGGCGGCCCTTGGTACGCGCGCGCGCCCGCAGGGGGTGGCGACGATGCACCGGTTCCGTCGTCCCGGCGCGCGCTGGAGGCCGCGCCGGCCGAGCGGGGTCGCGCCAACAAGAAAAAGCGGCGCCGCCGCTCGCGCTCCCGCTCCCCGCGCCGCCCCTCCCTGGCCCGCCTGCGCGCCGAGCGCGAGGCGCGGGAGGCCGAAGAGGCGGACCGTGCGGCGGCCCTGGCGCTGGGGCGCGGCGGTGCGGCGCCCCCCGGGCGGCGCTATTGGGGCGCGTTCGGCCACGAGCGCCGGTGAGGGAGAGGGAGGGAGACTGAAACCGCGCGCACCACAGAAAGGCGGGCCCGAGACCGCCACCCCCTCCCACTCTCAACACGGCGGCCGCGCGGCGCACGTGCACGCGCCCGAATCGAACGCCCCCCCCGCCCCCGTGCAGCACTGCGCCGCGAAATTGGTGGCGGGTGTGGAGCCACCAGCGAGCACCGCGTTGAACGACCAGCCGGCAAAGGTCGACTCGAACTTGGCCGCGGGGTCGAGCGCCGCGACCGCGCACCCAAACTGACACCACGTCCCCGGGTACCCCCCGTCGACCGCGTTGCCATCGTAGCACGGAAACTGGGTCGGCCAACCCGCTTTGCCCCAGTGCAGGCGGCCGGCGCACGCAGGGTTCTTGACCAGGGTCGACACGACGGCTTGAAACCCCGCGTTGGCCTCGCCCGGCGTCGCGTAACTCACGTGGTCCTCCAGGTTGAAGTACATGGTCGGCTCGACGCTGCCGGGCCCCCAGTTGGCGGGCGAGATGAGGGCAGCGTCGGGCGAGGAGAAGCGGAGGAGCGGGGTCGTGCGGAAGCCCGTCCGCGCTTGGGCTGGGCCGTACAGGACGTCCGTCACCGCGGCCAAGCACCCCGCTGCGCGGGAAATCGGAATCGCCGCTTCATACTGGTCGTACGGGTTCATGTCGGCGAGGAGGACGGACGGGACGGCTGACTGGGACGCGTAGGCCGCGCGAGCCGCGTACACGCCGGGCGCCAAATTGGCGGCCATGGCCCCCGAAAACACGGCCGACCACGTTTTGTGGTCAAACCAATCGTACTTGTAGAGCGGGGCGGGGGGGACAGCGACCGCTTTGGGCCATTGGTCGTACGCGCCCGGCGGGTTGGACCCCTTTGTCTTGGCGTCCAGGGCGGCCGCCACGCCGTACACTTGGGCGTCCAGGGCGACATGGGACAACCCCAGGTGGTGCCCGGGCAGGGCGGAGACCGCCACCGTGTCCAGGGTCGGCCACCCGGGCACCACCCCGCGCGACGCGTTGGCCGCCGGCGCGAGCCACGCCGCGGCCGCCTCCTTCTCCGCGATGAGCGCGTCCAGGGCCGCCGCCGCGGGCTCGCCCTTGGCGGCGGCCATGGCGGCGCGCACGGCCTTGAGCGCGGCGGCCTGCTCAACCTTCACTTGTTGGACCGCGTCGCGCACCGTCGCCGCCTTGCCGTCCGCGTCGCCCGCCAACCGGGTGTAGTTCACTTTCCACGCTTTGCGCAGGGGGATGTACATGAAGTAGTCGACCTCGTCGAGAGGGGACAGCGCGGCGGACGCGGCGGCGGCGTTGCCCGCGGTCGTCGCGGCGACCCAGCCGTTGGCCGCCGCCGACACTTCGGCCACCATGTCGTCCCAGGTTTCTTTGACGACGGCCCGCTCGACGGGGACGGACGGAACGACGCGGAGGGTCAGCTGCGTGATCACCCCGGCGCGGCCAACCGACGCGGTCGCCGCGTCGAACAGAAACCCGTCGGCCGGCGTCAGGGTGCGCGCGCTGCCGTCGCCCAGCACCAGTTGAATGGCGGTCACCTGCTGGGACAGGGACCCGAACCGCAGCGAGGAGCCGTGAGTGGCGGTCGCGACCGCGCCGCCGATCGTTTGGTCGATGTACCACGGGAACGCGGCCAACGTCAGCCCCGGCTTCTGCACCGCCAGCCAGTCGAGCAGGGCGCGCGTGCCGACGCCGGCGAGGGCGGTCACGGTGGATGCGTTGCGGTCAAGGGACCAGGGAGAAGAAAATTTGTCGTAGCCGAGCGGGGGCGAAAACTCGGCCAGTTTGTAGTCGTCCGGCGTCTGCGTGTAGGATTTGAGCACCGACGGAAACTCGGTGAGCACGAGGTTGAGGGCGGACCCGTCCGTCCCCGCGCAGAAGCGCGGCTGGTTCCACGAGTGACCGACGCCGACGGCTTGGACCCGCGGGTAGGCGGCGACGAGGGCCGTCAGTTCTGCAAACGTGGTGGGGCGGCCGACCTTGACCGCGGGCTCGCAGCGGTAGTAGCCTGAGGGGGGGAGGAGGAGGGGGGGGTGGAGGGGGGGGGTGGAGGGGGCGCGTCGCGGCGCGGCGACGCGCGCGGCGACGCGCACGGCGCGGGCGCAACCGCGGCCCGAGGACGCCGCCTCTCGTCGCGCCGGCGCTGCCTCTGGCCAACCCAGACCCGAGCCGACGCGTCGAGGGCGACGGGCGGCCGGGAGGAGGGCGGCACGGCTGCGCGCCCGCGCCGCGGCATGGCGCGCGATGCGGCGCACGCCCAATCCTCTCCTCCTTGCCTTGAAAATTGGCCAGCGAGTAGGGCAGCCCCACGTACGCGCTCGCCGCCAGCGGCGACTGGCGGCCGCGCCACGGGTTGGCGACTTGCAGGGTCTCTTGCGCGAGCTTGGCGACAGCAGCCAGCGCGGAAAAAGCGGGCGTCGCATGCGCCGAGGGTGGCTGGGTGCCTTCGCCGGCGAGGGTGGCGAGAGGGAGGGCCGCCAGGGCGAGGAGAAGGGCGGCAGACCGCATGTCGGCGCGCGGACTGGAAGAAACGCGAGCCTCTCCCTCTCTCCTCTCCCTCACCGGACCGCCCTCAGTGTTTGCAGTGTGCCCTTCCCACCCTCGAAAGCACGCCCCCGACGCCGCCATCCCTCGTGTCACCCCTGCGCCGCGTACGCGACGCGCGCGCCCGCCGCGTCCAGCCTGTCCTTCGCGCCCTCCGCCTTGGCCTCCACCGCGGCCTTGACCTGCGCCGCGCCCTTGGCCAGCGCCAGCTCCGAGGTGAGGAGGGCGGCGTCAGACCAGTTGGCCTTGCGGAGGAGGGCGCCGCCGCGAACGCCGCCCGCGTGCAGCGTCCCCGTGACCGGCGCGACGACCGAGTCCATGAACAGCGCCTTGGACGCGTTGACCTGGGCGGCGGCCGCGGCCTTGGTGGCGTTGAGGGTGGCGCGCGCTGACGCGCGCGCGTCGGCGACGGCAGCCTTGGACGCGTCTTTGGCGACCGCGGCCGCCGAGTGCAGTTCGACCGCTTCGTCCGCGGTCAGGGTGAGGGCGTTGGCCAGGGAAGAAGGGGCGGGAGGGTCGAGGAGAGGGGGGAGGGCCACGTCGATGTCAAGGGGCAACTCCGGCGCCGCGTGGGGCGGCATGGCGGCCACGGCGCCGGCCGCAAACAATGCCACCAAGTACAGCGCGCGCATGGCTGCAGTGGCGAGGGTGGGCGGGGCGGGGCGTCGGCGCGGCGCATCGGCGCGGCGCGCCATGCGGCGCCGCCCATGGCGAGTCGCCGCACGCACTCCCAGACCTCGCCTTCAGCCGCCACACGCACCTGGACCGCAGACACTCTGTGCACGAGGGCGGCAAGCGGCGAAATAGGCTGGATGAGGCAGCAGAGTGAGCGCCCCCCGCCGCACTCCGCCATGGGCGCCGCCGCCGGCAGGCCTGTGTCCACGCCTCCATCGAGGCAGGAACCGCCGCCGCTGCCGCCGCTGGCGCGGCGGTCGGAGCGGACGCCGCTCGGTGCGCGACGGGGAGCGGGGTCGAGCCCGCGGCCGCCGCTGCCGCAGCACCGCACCCGCCGCCGCCAGCGCGGGGCCGGCCAGGGCGGATGGGGAGGAGGATGGGGGCGAGCCAGGGGCGCGCGCGCTGCTGCCGCCCGCCCACCCCCAACCCCCCGCCCAGGCAACCCCGCGCCGACCCCCCTGCACGCCACCCTGGCGCCCCGCGGCCGCGTCCTCATCGTCGGCGACGTGCACGGCTGCGCGGCCGAGCTGGACGCCCTGCTGGCCAAAGCGGGGTACGATGAGCGCGCGGGCGACGCGCTCGTGCTCGTCGGCGACGTCGTGAACAAGGGGCCCGCCTCGGTCGCCGCCCTCGCCTCCGCCCGCGCCCACGGCGCGCGCGTCGTGCGCGGCAACCACGATGAAGCCGCCCTGGCGGCGTGGCGGCAGTGGCGGGAGAGGAGGGTCGCTCCCGGCGCGGGCATGGAGTGGGTCGCCGACGCGGCCGCCCAAGCGCCCCTCGCCTGGCTCGCCACCTCCCCGTTCTCCCTCGCCATCCCCTCCCGCGGCGTCCTCGTCGTGCACGCGGGCGTGTGCCCGCCGACGGGAGGCGCGGCGCTCAACGTGGCGGCGCAAGCGCTCGACGACCTGCTGGAGGTGCGCCACGTGTCCCGCGCCCCCTCTGGCGCCGCGTGGACCCCGCTGGACAAGGCGGCCGCCAAAAAGGTGCTGAAAAAGGGGGGGAAAGGGGTCGCGCTGTGGGCGGACGCGTACTCGGACGAGGCGGCGGCCGCGGCGGTCGCCGCGCCACCCTCCTCCTCCTCCTCCCTCCCCGCCCACCCGCACATCGTGTTTGGTCACCACGCGTCCGCGCGGCTGCAGGACGCGCGGCGCGCGACCGGCGTCGACACCGGGTGCGTGCTTGGCGGGGAGCTGACCGCGCTGATCCTTCCGGCGACGCCGCCCGCGGTCTCCGACCTGGGTTCTGGGTACCAGGGGCTGGGAGGGGTGCTCGTGGCGGTGCCCGCGGCGCGCGCGTACGCGGGGCGGGGCGCGGACGAGGTGTAAAGAGAGAGAGAGAGAGAAGAGAGAGAGGGGCGTGCGTCACACCCGCGCGGCCCCACCCCCGCCTTTCTATCTCTCGCTCGATCGCGGCCGCCGCCATGGCGGCCGCCCCGGGCGCGGGCGACGCCGCGTTCACGGCGTTCGTCGATGCAGCGCGCGCCGCGGCGACCGCCGCAGCTTCGGGCGCCCCTCTCCCCACCCCCGACTACGCGCCCGCGGCCGCCGCTCTGACAGGCGCCGGCTTGGGGCCGCTGGCGGCCGACGCCGCGCGCGCGGCGTCAGGCGACGCGCTGATGCCCGCGGTCGCGGCCGCCTGGGCCCGGCTGCAATCCGCCAACGACGCCGAGACGGACTCGGACGCGGCGCCGCTGGTGGCGGGCGCGTTGACAGGGCTGGCGGCGGCGGCTCACGCGGCGCGCGCGGCGACCGCGGCCGCGACCGCCGCGCTCGCCGCCGCTTCTTCCTCCTCCCACCTCTCCATCGCCGGCGCCCGCCGCGGCGTCAAGGCCGACGTTGCCGCCGCGTTTGCCGCGGGTGGGGATGCGGGGGTGCTGAACCAGGCGCTCCGCCGCTACTATACCGCCCGCCTCGCCGCCCTCTCGGCCGCCGCCGGCGCGGACGCGCCCTTTCAAGCAGAAGGCGGTGGCGACTATGCCATCGACGCTGGAGGGCGCGGGGAGAACGACGAGAACGAGGGCGGGATGGACTGGTTGCCCGCGCGCGCGCGCCTCGCGGAGCGCGCGCGGCCGCCGTGCGTCGCGTCATTGCTCGGCCCGGCGGCGGCGGACGAATTGGCCGCTGTATCGTCCGCCGCCTCATATCTGGGCGCTGCTGGCGCGGCGGACGCGGCGGTCGCGGCCGCCGCTTGCGCCGCGGTGCGCGCGCGTGCGGCGGCTGCCGCCGGCGCCGGCTTCGACACTCGCGCCCTGCCCCCCGTGCGCGCGTGGGCGGCGACAGTGCCGTTGGCCCTGCTGGCGGCCTGCCGACAGCAGCGCGGCGGCGGCCAACGCGCCGCGCGCTCTTCACGCGGCGCCGCCGCGCGCTGGCGCCCCCTCCTCGACGCCTTTGCCCACGAAGCCGTCGGCGCGGCCCGCGCCGACCAGATGTTTGACGTCGTCGTCGACCACCCGGATTCCGCGCCCGCCTTGGCCGACGTGGGCGCGTGCCTGGCGGCGCACGGGGCGACGCGAGCGCGCGTGCGTGCGGCGCTCGCCGCGTCGACCCGGGCGCGCCTGCTGCACGCCGGCGCGGCGACCGGCGACGTCATTGCGCAGTATGTGGCCACCGTGCGCGCGCTGACGGCGGTGGATGCCGGCGGCGGCCTCCTCGCCGCCGTCGGCGCACCAATCCGCGCCCACCTCCGTGCGCGGTCCGACACCGTGCGCCGCGTCGTTGGGGCGCTGGCTGGAGGGGATGATTGTGCGCTGCCCGGGCTGCTGGATGAGGATGAAGGAGGCGTGGCGGCCGCCGCCGACCCCGGGTCGGGCGACGACGGCGACGGCGACGAGGGCGGCGCGCGGCTCAGAGCGGCCCTCTCCTGGGCCCCGCCCCCCCCTCCCACCAACCCCGCCCACCTCGCCCGCCCTGCGCCCGGCCCCGACCCGCACGCCACGACACGGGACGCGGTGGCGCTGCTGGCGTCCATTTTCGGGGGGCCTGACGTCCTCGCGTCCGAGTGGCGCACCCACCTGGCCGCCCGCCTCCTCGCCGCCCCCGCCGGCTTTGATGCCGACGCCCACGTGCGCACCCTGGAACTGTTGCGGGCGCGGTTTGGCGACGGCGGGTTGGGCGGGGCCGAGGTGATGCTGAAAGACGTCGCCGACTCGCGGCGCCTGGCGGCCGCGGTCGCCGCGCTGCCCGCGGCCGCCGCGCACCGGTCGCCGCCCAGGAGGGGTGCAGGGGGTGCAGGCGCTGTTTCTGCTCCCGCCCTGGCGGACGGGACGACCGCGGGCGGGGCGGGGGGCGTCGGGCGGCTGTCGGTCCTGGTGACCTCCGCGACGTACTGGCCGCGCGCGCGCCACCCCGACCCCCCGCTCACCCTCCCGCCCGTCATCACCGCCTGGATGGGGGCCTACGCCGCCCGGTACTATGTCCTCAAAGCGCCGCGGCGGCTCGCGTGGCGGCCGGCGGCGGGCGTCGCGACGCTGCGGGTGTCGGTCGGCGGGCGGGAAGCCACGTTCGAAGCTTCCCCCGCGGAAGCCGCCGTCCTGCTCAAATTCGGGGACGCGCCCGAGTGGACGGTGGCGGGTCTGGCGGCGGCGGTGGGGACGGACGTTGGGTGCGCCGCGCGCGCGGCCGCGCGCTGGGCCGCGGCTGGCGTCCTCGTCCCCGCCGGCCCGTCCGCCTTTGCCCGCGCCACCGCCCTGCCCACGGCCGACGGCCCCGAACTCGAGTCGGCGCCAGAAGACGACGGCGACGCCGACGCCAGCGACGGCGGCGCGGCCGACGCGGCCGTCGCCGCGTTTGTCGTCGGCATGCTCACAAATTTCGAGGCCGGCCTCCCCGTCGACCGCGTGCACAACATGCTCAAAATGTTTGCGACCGACCCGCCGTACGGCAAGAGGTGCGAGAGATGGAGAAGGGAGAGGGGGGGGTGGGGTCGGCGCCACGCTCCCTCGCTCACGCCGCCCGCCTCCACTCACTCCACAGCCAGGACGAGCTGGTGGCGCTGCTGGACCGCATGGTGGCGGAGGAAGCGCTCCTGGTCGAGGGCGGCGTGTACCGCAAGCGAGCGTGAGAGCGGAGACACGGAGAGAGACGAGAGAGAGCGACGGGAGAGACGCGGGGAGCGGCGCACCTGCAACCAGCCGCCACACCCAGCCCCGCGCCGCAGCTCGCCCTCCCGCGCCTCGAGCCCGGCTCGGAGCGCGGAGACCCGCCCGCCGCCATGGCCCCCCCGGCGCTCGCCGAGCGCAACGTGGGGGCGTCGCCGGCGTCCGCGTCGCCCGCGGCGGGCAAGCGGGCGCGGAGGCGGTCGTTGGTCGCGCCGGGCAGCGCGGTGAGAAGGGAGGGAGAGGGCAGGGTGGCGGGAGGCGCGCGCATGGCCGCGCGCGCGCGCGCGCTCGGTGAGAGGCGCGCTTGCGCGCGCTGTCAATGCGGCGTGCAGTCTTGGAGCGCGCTGCCACCCCCGCGCCACGGTCGGCGCGCGGTCCGAGGCGGACCTGGCGCCACGCCGTGCGCCGCGGCATGCGCCCACCCCACCCATCACTCTCAGGCTTCCCTGCCACCCAACGACGACGCTATGGAAAAGGAGGCCGCCCGCAAGCGCCGGTGAGAGAGAAGAGGGGAGGGGAGGTGGCGCGGCGCGCGCGGCCGGCCTCGACCCCACACACACACCTCCAGCTCCGCCGCCGGCGACGCCCCGCCCCCCCGCCCCGCCCCCACCACCCGCCCCGCCCCCGTCCTGGACGCGGCCGCCGTGGCGGCCCTGTACCAAAACTGCCTCAAGCTCGCGTCGGAAAACAAGATCACGTCCAAAAACACGTGGGCCCTCCCCCTCATCGACCACCTGGCCGACCTCGTGGCCCCCGCCGCGGGTTCCACCGGTGGCACCGACTTTCAGCGGGCGTCGCTCACGCTCGCCGCGGGCGTGAGCATCTACGCGCATCGCGTCGACGCGGTGCACGGCGACGTGTTTAAGATCCTCGGCGGTTTGGGGCGGGCCAACGGTGGAGACGAGGAGGAGGCAGGGGACGGGCAAGAAGCGGCGGCCGACGGCGACGGTGAGGCCCGCCCCGCCGCCGCGCGGCGCCGCCGGCGCGACGCCGACCCCTCGTCCACCCTCGAGCCCGCGGCCGCGCTCACGTCCAAGAAGTTTGACCTCGCGTTTGCGGTCGACCCGTTGTTCCAGCGCACCGCGGCCCAATTCGACGGCGGCGGCGCGGCGGGGCTGCTGCTTAACGCCCTCCCTCTCCTCGGCGGGCCGTGCCTCGCGTTCGACTCCACTCTCATCCCGGACGACGTGGAAGCCGAAGCGGAAGAGGAGGGTGGGAGCGGCGGCCCGCTCGAGGCCGGCCCGCTCGCCGACGCGGTGCGCGCGGCGGCGGCCGCGGCGGCCGCCACGACCCCTGTCGCCCCGCTCGCCGCCCTGGCCGCCGCCGCGGGCGCGCCCGAGGACGAGGACGATGGCGGCGCCGACGCGCTGGTGCGGGGGGTGCTGGCCGAGCTGGAAGCGGAGGGCGGGTGGGACGAGGGGGAGGTCGAGGGGGGCGACGCGCCCCTCGTCAAGGCCGAGGCCCCTGAGTGGGCCGCCCCTCAACCGTCCGCCCTCGCCCTGTCGGACGGTGATGACGACGACGACGGCGTGGGCGCGCAGTTTGGGGGCGGCGCGTGGGGCGACGACGACGGCGCGACCGACGCGCCGCCGACGACGACGCCACCCCGCTCCCCCACCGACGTGTCCGCCTCGCGCGCGACCGGCGCAGACGACGCCCTGCGCTGGCTGGTGGGCGGCGGCGAGGGCGAGGGGCAGGCGCCGGCAACGGTGGGCAAGGGCGCGTGGGCCGGGGCGGCGCACTGGCGCCACCGCGCGGCGAGGGCGCGGCCCGGTGCGGCGCCCGTTGGCGCCTCGGCCGACGGCGGCGCGCCGACGCCCGCCCCTCCCCCGCGCCCGCCGCGGCGGCGGGCGGAGCCGATCGATTTCGGGCGGGTCGACCCCGCGGCGAGCGCGGCCGCGCTCCGCCGCGCCCCGGCGCGCGACACCACCCTCCGCGCCGCGCGCGCCCGGGCCGACACCCTGCTCCCGGACGACATCCACTACTCGCCCGCGAGGTTGGCGCGCCTGTTTTTGGCGCCGGAATGTGCGCCGGCGGGGAGCGGGAGAAGGGCGGCGCGCGCCGACGACGGCGACGACTCGTCCGACGCGGGCGCCGGCCTGGGCGGCGCCGGCGAGTCGGACGAGGAAGACGAGGTCGCCGCCGCGGTCGACGCCCACCCCCTCGCCGCCCCCCTGGCCTGGGGCGGTGCGGCCGACGCGCCCGCCCCCGCCGCGCGCCCCACGGCCGCCCCCCCCGTCGCCCACGCCCGCGTCGCCAAGCGGGTCGACGTGCGTGCGCTAAAAGACGCTCTCTGGGCCCAGGCGCTGGCCGCGTCGGCGTCCGCCGGCGGGGCCGACCTCCCGCTCGCGACCCTGGCCGCCGCGACCGCCGCGTCGCCCGCCGGCGCGGCCGCCGCGCCGCCCGGCCAGCTGTCGCCCCACCTCATGTTTATCTGCTTGCTGCACCTGTGCAACGAGCACTCGCTGGAGCTGGTGCGAATGGTCGCGGGCGGCGACGGCGGCCCCGCCGACGCGGCCGCCGCCGCCGTCTCGCTCGGCCGCGGCGCCGACCTCGCCGTGCGCGGCGTGCCCGCCGCGTGATGGTGAGAGGGAGCGTGTGAATGGTGGCGTGCGCCAGTCGTTGCAGGGCCGTCTCTCTCTCTCTCCTCTCTCGCCTCTCTCACGGGGCTCGAACCACGAAAAGGAGGGCGCCGCCCCTCGCACCCTCCCTCAGCACAGCCCGCCCACCGTGTCCCGCCACGCCAGCAGCACGCGCACCCCCCGGTAGTGCACCGCGGCGGCGGCCACAATCGCGACGTGGAAGAGTTGGTGCGAGTGGCCCCACACGTCAAACTTGCCCGGCGCCCACCGTTCGGGCACCCTCGTCGCGAAGATGATGGCCCCGCACAGGTACAGGGCCCCCATGGCGGCGTAATGGCAAAAGGCGGCGACCATCGCGGGCTCGTGCCAGTGGAGGAGGAGGCCGTGGACAGCGGGCGCAACGCCCCACCCGCCCAGCCCCGTGAACACCGTCGCCCGCAGCGCGCGGAAGCGGGGGGCTTGAAAGAAGGGGACCATGGAGACGACGAGGACGGCGGCGCCGAGGAGGGAGGTGGACGTGAGGTAAAAATTGCGCACCGCGGGCGCGCACTCGAAACCGTACACGACGGGGGGGACGAATGACGCCACGATGAGGGTGACGATGCCCGCATAGTCGGCTGCAGAAAAAAGGGGGAAAGGTGGTCGTCGGGGCGCTGCGCGGAGAGAGACGCGCGCTCGCTCCCAGCCTCCCTCCCCTCTCCTCCCCCCACCTCTCCAGAGCGCGGCCGCGACGTGCTCCGAGCAGCACCCAAACAGGTGGCACGTGGCGGACGTGCCGAGGCAGGTGAGGGCGCCCGCCATGAAGACGAGGGCGGGCCAGCGCGGCGTCGGCCAGCGGCCGCCAAGGAGCGCGGCCGCCGCGCGCCGCGCGGCGGCCGCCGCGTCGGCCGCTGCGGCCGCCTCCAGGTCGCCCAGCGCGTGGCCGGCCTCGGTGGCGACCGCCCACGCGCCGCGCAGCGCCTTTTCCGCGACCGCTTCCAGTTTGTGCGCGCCGGCGCCGAGCGAGTGGAGCGCGGCGGCCTCGGCGCGCGCCGCGCGGCGGCCCGCGCGCGCGAGCGCGGCCTCCAGGGCGGCCAAGCGTCCGACGGGGAGGTGCAGGTGGGAGGGGGAGGCGGCCAGCATGCCGACGGTGAGGGCGGCGAACAGAAGGAAGCCTGGGGGAGAGAGGAAGAGGGCGGGAAGGTGGTCGTCGCACGCGCGCAAAAACTCCAGCCGCCCCTCCTCTCCCTCCCTCCCCCTCTTCCCCACCTAGGCCATGGGTCCAGATGTTGCCCGTCTCGTTGTGCACGCGCCAAAGGGAGCGCGCGGCCGCGGACGCCGACTGCACGGGGCGGTAGTGGGCGCGGATGAATTCGTTGTCGGCCAGGTGCGGGGGGAGGGCCGCGAATTTGGCCAGGGCGTGGGCTTCGCGGGCAGAGGCGGACCGGGGGCGGCGCGCCGAGGGCGCGGCCGCGGCCGCGGCGCGCGCTTTGGCGCGGGACGCGTCGTTCGAGTCCGGGCCGTCGCTCACAGCGGCCGCGGTCGCGGCCTCGCCCCGGCGCGTGGTGACGGGCATGGGGAGTGACGGCGGCGGCAAAAACTCGCGCGCGCACGGCACCAATCGGTTGCCGCCCAGGGTCGGGCGCCGGGCGACGGCGGTCCAGGTGGCGGATGGAGCAGGCGCGCGCTCTTGAGCACGGGCCCGGCGGTGGGGCGCGGCAGAGTGGCTCCCATCGCGCGCCGACGCCTGCAGCATCTGCACTCTCCGCGCCGCCGCCCCGCGCGAGCCGCGGGCCGCTCGCTGCCGTAGTAGCGCTTTTCACGTCACCAAGACCCCAGCGCTCGACCGAGCGCCCGGGACGCGCCTCGAGCCAGGCTGCCGGCGACTAGCCGCCGCGCCGGCATGGTCGCGCCGGCCGCCCCGCGCCGCGCCGCCGAGGCGGATGCGCCCAAAAAGTCAAAGCCGTCGCGTGGAGGTGGCGAGGGCGCCCCCTCGACCGCCGACGCGTCGCTGTCGAGCGACGTCGCGGCATTTGCGGCCAAACTGGGCCTCGCCGCCGCCTCCGCCGCCCCCGGGGCTCAAGGCTTTGACGACGCCGACTTTCGCCCGGAGAAGGCGTCGCAGAAGCTGGGGTCCGGGCGCCGCGCCGCCGAGCCGGTGCGGTCGGGCCGCGGGCGCGGGCGCGGAGGCGACGAGGGCGTCGCCGGCCGCTGCAGCGGCCGCGGCAGCGGCAGCGGCAGCGGCAGCGGCAGCGGCCGCGGCCGCGGCCGCGGCAGCGAGGGCGAGGGCGAGCCTCGCCAAGCCCCTGGCCGCGCTTGGAACGCCGGCGCCGGCCCCGCGCCCGCGTCCCTACTCGCGCGCGACGCGCCCGCCCTGTGGCACGAAGCCGCGGCGGAAGCGGCGGCCGCGGCCGGCCTGGCCGTCGACGCGCGGCTGCCGGCGGGCGCCGAGGTCGACGCCGACGCGCTGGCGACCGCGCGCGGCGACGCAGGCGCCCTGCTGGCCGCGGAAGCCGATGCCGCCGCCGCCTCCCTCACAAACTCGCGCGACGCCGACGCGCGGTGGCTGGCCAAGGCGCGGGCTGCCGGGACGGCCGCCGACAAAGTCGCCGCCGCCGCGGTCGCCGCCGCGGACGCCCCTGCCGCGTCCCTGGGCGCGCTGGACGACCTGCTGAAAGCGGCGTCGAAACGCGGCGGCGGCCGCGGGGCCGCCGTCGCGGCCCTGGACGCGCTCACGGACCTTTTTGCCGGCCCCCTCCTCCCCACCACCCGCCGCCTGGTCCCCCTCGCCGAACGCCCGCTGGACCTCCTGCCCACCATCACCCCCAAACGCGCCCGGGACCGCCTGCTCCTCTTCTGGGGCCTCGAGGACGCGCTGCGCCGCCGCGCGGGCGACCACGCCGACGCGCTCGCCGCCGCGTCGCGCGACTCGGTCGACGTCGTGAAGCGGGCGGGAGTGCGCGGGCTGGCGGCGAGGCTCAGTGCCGCGCCAGAGGGGGAGGGGGCCGCGCTCGCGGGCCTCGTCAACAAGTTGGGCGACCCCGACCGCCGGGCCTCGTCGTCCGCCTCGCACGCCCTCCTCGGCGTGCTCGGAACCCACCCCGCCATGGCGCCCGTCGTCGCGGGCGAGGTGGAGCGCGCCGCGTTTCGGCCGGGGCAGGCGCCGCGGGCTCGCTATGCGGCCATCCTCTTTCTGTCGGCCCTCCCCCTCCCGCGCGGCCCCGCCGGCGCCGCCCTCGCCGAATCCCTGGTCGACGCCTACTTTGGCCTGTTCCGCGCCGTTCTGGACGGCAAGCTGGGCGCGGCCGCGGACGCGGCGGCCGAGGCGGCGACCGCGGACGACGCTCCGGGCGGCAAGAAGAAGGCGCGCGCGCGCGACGGCGCCAAGGGCGCTCCCCGCAAGAAGGGCAAGCACGGCGGCGGCAAGTACGGGCGGCGCGCGGCCGAGGCCAAGGCGCCGGCGGTGGTCCAGGTGGGAGAGGAGGGGAGAGCGCGAGGGCGCGGCGCGGCGGCTGCGCCGACCCGGCGCGGCCGCCCCGCCCCCCCGCCCCCCCCGCCCCCGCTCATTCCTACGGTGCGACGCAGCGCCCGTCTGCGATCGGGCAACCTGATAGCGGGCAGAGCGCCGCCGGGCGGGGCCCACCAGCCGGCGGCGGCGCGGTCTCGCCGCCGGGCCTGCGCCCGCGCGCGCGGCGCGCGCGCGCGCGCCGCGCGGCCCGCGCACAACTCCCGGCCCCTCCCCCCTCCCCACCATCCCCAGGCGGAAGGCGTCGACGCCCGCATCCTGGGCGCGCTGCTCACGGGCGTGCGCCGCGCGGCGCCGTTTGTGCCGGCGCCCGCGACCGACGCGCTCCTCGACAAGCACGGCGACGCCCTCTTCCGCGTCGCGGCCACCGCGCCGTTTGGGACCGCGGTGCAGGCGCTCGTGCTCCTTTTCCAACTCCTGGACGCGCGCGTGGCGGCGTCCGACCGGTTTCACCGCGCGCTCTACGCGCGCCTCGCCGACCCCGCCGCGCCCGCGTCCTCCAAAGCGGCCCAATTCCTGTCCCTCGTCTACCGCGCGTGCAAGACCGACACGTGCCCCGCGAGGCTCGCCGCGTGCGTCAAACGGTTGCTGCAGGGCGCGCTCGCGGCGCCCGCGCCGTTTGCCGCGGGGTGCCTCCTCCTCGTCTCGGAGCTGGCGGCGGCGCGCCCGGCGCTGTGGGGCATGGTGTCCCAACCGGAAGAGGCGGGCGACGGCGAAGATGAGGGGGCGGGCGGTGAGGAGGGCGGCGGCGGCGACGGCGCCGCGCCGTCGCCGCCGCCGGCCGGGGCCCGCCCCCCTCCCTCTTCCACAACCCCGCACCACAACCCCGCCGCCCCCACCCCTCCCTCTTCCACAACCCCGCACCACAACCCCGCCGCCCCCACCGCCTACCCCTGCGGTTACGACCCCGCCAAGCGGGAACCCCGGTTCGCGCGCGGCGACCGGGCGGGGTTGTGGGAGCTGGTCCCCCTCGCCGCGCACGCGCACCCCTCGGTCGCCGCGTTCGCGTCCTCCCTCCTCGCGACCACCCCCATCGCGTACGGGGGCGACCCGCTGAAAGACTTTGCGCCGGCGGCCGCGCTGGACAAGTTTCTGGCGCGCAAGCCGAAAAAGGGCGCTGCGGCGCGCGCGGCTGGCGCGCGCGCGGCGCCGTTTGCGCGGCCGGCGGCGACGGGGCGCCCGCACCCCGGCTCCGCCGAGTTTGCCGCCCTTGCTGCTGCTGACGTGGCACCGGACGAGGAATACCTGCACGCGTGGCACGCGGAGAAAGCCGCGCGCCGCGCCGCGGCGACCGCCGGCGGCGCCTCCGACCCCTCTCCCCGCAAGCGCCGCCCCGACGACGACGATGCGGTCGCGGAAGCGTCCGACTCGGACGACGAGGCGGCCGCGTTCGTGGCCGCCGCCGAGGACGGCGGCGCGGGCGGCGACGCGCCGGCCGACGTCGACGGCGGGGGGGACTATGGCGCGCTGGCGACGGCCATGGCGGAAGACGCCGCGACGCGCGCGTTCGAGAGAGGAGGGGAAGGGGAGGCGGAATGCGGCAGCGACGAGCCGGGCAGCGGCACCGAGCCCGACGCCGGCGGGTCCACCTCCACCTCTGGCTCCGACGCCTGGGCCGGCGGCTCCAAGTCGGGCGACGACAGCGAGGCCGAGGTCGACGGCCTGGCCCTGGACGGCGTGCCGTCGGCGTCCGGGTCGTCGCTCGCCGACTCGGACGGCGACGCCTCCGACTCGTCCTCCGACGGCTCCGAGTGGGTCATGGCGCCCCCCGCCGCCCGCCGGCCCGCCAAGCGCAAGGCGGTGCGCGGGGGGGGGGATTTCGCAGACGCGGAGGAGTACGCAGACCTGCTGGACGCCGACGCCGCGGGCGTGAACGTGGACGCCGCGGCGGAGGCGCGGGTTGGGGGCCGCCGGCGCCGGGCGCGGCGATGATTGGAAGGGGGGGGCTGTTTGGGTTGCGGGGGTTGGGCGCCCGCGTGTGACAACGCCCCCCGCTTCTCTCCGCGCCAGAGTCAAGCTTACAGTCGATGAACACCATTATATGCAAGGAGGTCGCTCCGTCGCGGTCGCGTGCGGGGCAGCGCTCGCGGCGGGCGCCCGCGCGTAAGCCATCCGCAGATGGCTTACGCGCGGGCGCCCGCCGCGAGCGCCGCGAGCGCCAAGCCTACGAGAGCAGCGCCCGCGAGGGCGCCGCTATCGCGCTCGGCGCAGGCCACAATTACCCGGTTCCAGCCCAGCTGCGCCCGACCACTGCCGCCCTCAGGGGCCCTCGCCGCCGCGCGCCGCTTTCGCGCGCGCCGCCTCGCGCTTGGCCGCTTCCGCCGCCAGCTGCCGCTGCACGCGCCCCATCCGCGCCTCGATGCTGGCCATGGTCGCGCCCGCCGCCTCGGCGCGCGCGGCGAGGGCGGCCGCGTTGGTGGCTGCCCGCTCGAGCAACTCGGCCGGCCGCCCCGCTGCCTTGAGTGCAGCCACCGTGCGCTCCAGCGCGGCCGTCGCGCGCGCCGCGGTCGCCTGGCCGGCGGCCGCCTCGGCAAAGGCGGCCTGCAGGGCGGCGGCGGCGGCGCGGGGGGCTGGGGACGGGAGGTCGCGTCGGCGCGCGCGCGGCCGCGGGGGCCCGCCGCCCCCTCCCACCCTTCTCGCACATTTGGGCAGGATGTCGTCAACGTCGTCATAGTCGGAGCCGGGGTCGTCCTCGTGCGGCGGCCCGCCGGGCGGGGGGGGCGGCGCCAAGTCTCCCCGCATTGCGGCGCGCCGTGGGGAGGCAAGGGCCGGCGGGCGCAGCGCGGGCGGGAGGCGGGCGGCGCGGCCGGCGGCGGGCAGAGTGGTGCCCGGAGCGCGAGGCGGGGAAGGAGACTGAACCACTCATAGTCCTTTTGCTGCACTAATCGCCGCCCTAAATCGCCGCCCGCTCGCGCCCGCGGTCGCCAGAGTCGGAGGTCGCACGCTCACACTCGCTCACACACGCACACACCAACCGCGGGGCGCAGCTCGCTACCCGGCCTTGGCGGCCCCAACGGCCGCCCCCCCCCGCAGCGGCGACCGCCGCGAGGCCAGCATCCACGCGTCCGCCGCCGCGTTGAAGAAGAGCAGCGACGAGGACGCCGCCCACACGGCCAGCAGGCCGGCGGACGAGCCGCGGGCGCGGGCGAGGAGGGCGACGGCGAGCGCGCAGCCGGCGAGCGTGCGGCCACCGACCCAGGCGACGCGCATGGAGCCCAGCAAGGCCCCTTCCAGCGCCGCGCCGCACGGCGCGAGCGGCATGAGCAATGCGACTACGGGCAGCACGGCGGCGGCGGCGGCGGCGACGGCGGGGTCGGCCGTGAAAAAGGAGGGCAGCGACCGGCCGCCGACCGCGAGCCCCGCGGCGGCGGCCGCGCCGACGCCCGCGCCCAGCGCGAGCAGGCGCCACACCGCGGCCCGCGCCCGCGCCGGGTCGCGCGCGCCGAGCGCGGTCGCGACGAGCGCTTGGGCGGCGACGGAGAAGGCGCCAAACGCGGCGAGCGCAAAGTCGACGACCTGCTTGACGATCGTGTGCGCCGCGAGCGACGCCGGCCCGAGCCCGGCCGCCGCGTTGGCCGCGGTGAGGACGACGCCGGCGACGGCGGCGACGCAGGCGGCGAGGGGGGCGCCGGGGGCGAGGAGGGAGAGGACGTCGGCCCGGGTCGGGCGCGCGCGCAGCTCCGCGCGCCGCAACAGGCCGCGCCCGCCCAGCGCGGCCGCCATGGCGCCCGCGCCCACGTACGCGCCCGCGGTGGCGGCCAGCGCGGAGCAGGGGAGGGTCGCGCCGGGGCGCAGGAGGAGCAGCGCGTCGAGAAAGAGGTGGACCCCGTTTTGGGCCGCGCCGGCGAGCAGCGGCGTCGCCGTGTCGCGGTGGCCGCGAAAGGCGCCGTTCGTCACCAGCAGGGCGAGCGTCGCGGGCGCGCCCAAGGCGCGCAGGCGCAGGTGGGGGACGGCGGCGGCCGCGACGTCGGCGCCCGGCGCGAGCGCGGCGAGCGCGGCGGGCGCGCCGAGCCAGAGGGCGGCGGCCAGGGCGACTCCCAGCCCGCCCGCCGTCCACAGCGCTTTGGAGATGGCGCCCGAACTGCCCGCCCGGTCGCCGGCAGCTTCAGCCGCTGCGACGGCGGGCACGGTCGCCACGAGGAGGAACGAAAAGACGACGGTCGAAAAAAAGTAGACCAGGTTCGAGAGCCCGAGCGCCCCGAGGGACACCGTGCCCAGCCTGCCGACGCACGCGGTGTCGACGACCTGCATGGCGGGCTCGAGGAAGACCGAGGCGGCGGCGGGGAGGAGGAGCGCGAAGATATCGCGGTCGAGGCCGGGGTGAAGGGGGGGGGGGGGGGGGGCCCGGGCCGGCCCCCGGGGGGGGGGGGCGGGGGAAGAAGCGCGGGGTCGGCTGGAGAAGAAAGGAGAGGGGGCGGATGAAGGAGAGGATGCTTCCTCTCGAGCGCG
>Ga0315284_10001496_pt1 | contig 33304 bp, 26 predicted proteins | sample YL17G09_16_MG_FD_203696 | JGI IMG/M metagenome (GOLD analysis project Ga0315284, IMG submission 203696) | Sediment microbial communities from Yellowstone Lake, YNP, Wyoming, USA - YL17G09_16 | ecosystem: Environmental > Aquatic > Freshwater > Lake > Sediment | place: USA: Wyoming | collected... | reverse complement strand
ACGGTGAGGCCCTGGAGCCGCTGGGTGATAAGCCGTGCGGTCTCTTCGGTCCTGGTTCGGGGAATGACCCTGTCCACCGTGAGATGAATGGTTTTGACAAGGCCGCTTTTAAGGGATATCACGATGAGATACCGCGAACCGCCGAGTGTCAGAATTTCGAGGCGGTCGAAAATCCCGTTTTCAAACATCGGTGATATCGTGACCCCGATGAGATCGGTCACCTGTGAGAGCACCGAGGCGACATGTTCCATAAAGACATCAACATCGTTTTCACGGATGACTCTCTCCACAAGCTCCTTCAGGGCATGGCACTCGACCTTTGAAAGATCGAACTGCGGCATCAGATACTTCACATAATACCGGTAGCATTTCACTGTCGGCACCCTGCCCGCCGAGGTATGCGGCTGGGTCAGAAAACCTTCGTCTTCCATCTCTTTCATGATGTTCCGCACAGTGGCGGGGCTGATTTTCATGCCGCAGTTTTCGGAGACATATCCGGAACTCACCGGTTTACCGGTTTTCAGGTAGGCGCTGACAATGATATCGATCAGAGCTTCACGCCGTTTTTTTTCCTTCTGAGTATCCATGAACATCACCAGCATTCACCGCACGATGAATCGCTCAGGCACATCTCATGCCTTGAGCACGATACCGTAGCAATGTCAACCGACATCAATCAAATACAATAATACAAAATAACGGTATAAAAGTCAAGAATATCACAATCTTGGACGGTCGTGGCTGAATGTGCGCGTGAGGGAAAAACATGTTGTCTCACGATCCGTAAACGCCGTATATTCTAAAAGCCGGGTGAAAAACATCATCTGTAGGGGCACGTTGCAACGTGCCCCTACAGATTTACATGCCCTTGACAGCACATAGACAACATATTTCATTATCGGGCGCGTGAAAAAAATACTTTTTCACCGCCCTCCTAAAGTGCAATGAGAGGGCATGTTTACCTTCCACGTGCTTACTATCATTGTATCATCGTAAAGACCGTCACCTTATTCCAGGGAGGTTTCAATGGCAGCAGCAATCAGACACTTCAGAACGGTGAAATTCGTCCTCCTGGGCGCTGTATTGATCATGTACCCCCCCCGGGCTTTCGCAGAGTGGCAGGGCGACCTGCGCTATACACCCACCCAGGAGAACCTGAAGGCGCGGGAATGGTTCCAGGACGCGAAATTCGGACTGTTCGTCCACTGGGGCGTTTACAGTATCCCGGCGAAGGGGGAATGGGTCATGTTCAACGACACAATCCCCGTCAGCGAATACGAAAAGCTTCCGCCCCAGTTCAATCCGGTCAATTTCGATCCTGACGAATGGTGCCGTATGGTCAGGGACGCCGGTATGAAATACATTACCATCACGAGCAAACATCATGACGGATTCGCCATGTTCGACAGCAGGGTGAGCGATTACGACATTGTCGACCGCACACCGTACGGCAGGGATATCCTGAAAATGCTCGCGGACTCGTGCGAACGGAATGGACTCAGGTTGTTCTTCTATCACTCGCAGCTCGACTGGCATCACCCCGATTATTATCCGCGCGGCAGGACCGGGAATTACGACAGCGGCCGTCCTGAGAACGGCGACTGGAGCGCCTATCTGGATTACATGGACGGCCAGCTCAAGGAACTCTGCACGAACTACGGGAAGATCGGCGGCATCTGGTTCGACGGCATGTGGGACAAGCCCGACTCGGACTGGCGTCTCGGCAGGACATACAAGCTCATCCACGACCTCCAGCCGCAGGCAATGATCGGGAGCAACCATCACCGTACCCCGTTCAAAGGCGAGGATTTACAGATGTTCGAGAAAGGTCTCCCGGGGAAAGACCCGTTCAGCGATGGCGCTTCGATTTCACCGCTTCCCCTCGAAACCTGCGAAACTATCAACAACTCGTGGGGCTATAACGAGCGTGACAAGAGATTCAAGAGTACCCGCGATCTCATCCAGTATCTCGTTAGTGCCGCCGGAAACAACACGAATTTCCTCCTCAATGTCGGTCCGAAACCCGATGGCACGATTCAGGATGAGTTCAAGGTCCGCCTCGCTGAGATGGGTGTATGGCTCGGCGCGAACGGCGAATCGATTTACGGCACCCGCGGCGGCCCGCTGCCCCCTCAGAGCTGGGGTGTGACGACGCAGAAAAAGGACACGGTATTTCTTCATGTGCTCGCTGATGCCGACAGGATCATAGCCCTGCCGGACTTCGGGAAGAAGATTGCCACGATTACCCTGCTCGACGGCACTCCGGTAGAGTACGAGAAAACCAGGCTCGGACTCCTGATAAAACTGCCGGAAAAGGGCCGCGATCCTTACGATACGGTACTCGTGGTCAAATAAGAGGGCGGTGAAAAAGTATTATTTTTCACGCGCCCCATAATGAAATATGTTGTCCGTTTGCTGTCAAGGGCATGTAAATCAGCACTTCGTGCTGACCCTTGACAGCATGTATCTACCTTTATGATATTTTTCACCAGGCTCATAAAAAATGTGCCGGAAAGGCGACCTGTTCAGGGACTGCCGATGATGTGGACGGTTTCGCTGAAAGGACGATAGCCATACTCCATGATCCCGGACTCGGATCGGAATTGGGTAAAAAAGCCCGTGAAACGGTTCAGGAGAAGTTCCTCATCACCCGTGTCCTGTCGGATTATCTCGACCTGTTGAACGATCTCTCGCAGTGACTGCCGGGGAAGGATATTAAGGAACCATGAGAGTGATTCAGGTTCTCATGCCCCAACATTAACAGTCCCATCGTAAAAAAAACGGCCTCCAGAGTTGTGAAACCCATGGAGGCCGTTTCCCGCTTCATCATGAAGCGTGCGCACATAACAGGATTATCTGAACAGCGCCAGCACATTCTGTGGAACAGCATTAGCCTGTGCCAGCATTGATACACCTGCCTGAACAAGAATTTGTGATTTTGTGAAACTGGTGATTTCGTCGGAGATATCCAGGTCGCGAATGGCTGATTCGGAACTGGCGAGATTCTCCGCCGTGTTGTCGACACTGGCGACCGTGTAAGCGAGACGGTTCTGGATCGTACCGAGATTGGACCGTGTCGTTGACACATCATCGATCGCCGAATCCAGCTCATTGAGGGCAGTGAATGCCCCGCTCAGCGTGGTTATGTCCGATTGGTCGATGCCGAGATTCACCGAACTGATGGATTCGATTTCAAACGAAATCCTGTTGTTCTCGTTACCTTGCGCCCCGATCTGGAAAGTGCCCGCGAAGGTGCCGTCGAGCAAACTCTTGGTGTTGTACTCTGCCGCGGTGGCGATACGGTCGATCTCGTCACGCAGCAGGGCGAATTCCGCGTGCAGCGATGTACGGTCATCTTCGGCTACCGTGTCGGAAGCCGCCTGGACCGCAAGGACACGCATGCGTCCCAGCATGTTGTGGATTTCGTTCAGAAATCCTTCCGCTGTCTGCACTACGTTTTTCGCCTGTTCCGCGTTCTGAGAGGCCATTTTCATCCCCTCGACCTGCGAACGCAGTCTCTGCGAAATGGCAAGGCCGGCGCTGTCGTCCGCGGCACGGTTGATTCTGAGGCCGCTTGACAGCCGCTCGAGCGAATTCGACAGCATTTTGTCAGTTCGCAGGAGTTGGCGATGCGTATTCATCGCAGAGATGTTCTGGTTGATACGTAGACTCATGAAACGTACCTCCATTATGAAAAATAATTTTTTTTCCCGATTTTATTACCCTCACCAGTTTTTATCGAATTATTTGGGTGATAACTTTAGTTTTTTTTTGAATATGCAGCGGCCGATTTTTATTACATATTGTTATTATTTATCTTATATAATACTTATTTTATCAGGGGATCCATAAGCATACAAGGCGCGGATCTTTGTGGCATGCCAATGACGCACCTGTTTGCATTCGATGTCCTGCAGGTTTGGTGTGATCACACACCATTGACAGTGTTTTCGGGCAAACCGGCGAGAAACGCGCGGACGTTGGCGACCACAGTTTCCATGAGCCGCTTGCGGGCAGCGAGCGTCGCCCAGGCAATGTGCGGCGTGATGATGCAGTTTTTCGCGGTGAGGAGCGGATTATCCTTTCCGGGCGGCTCGACCGTGAGCACATCGAGTCCCGCACCGGCAATCAAGCCTGCGTTCAGCGCTTCGGCGAGATCGCGCTCGTTCACAAGCGGTCCCCTGCCGGTATTGATAAGAAGTGCGGACGGTTTCATCATGCCGAGCGTTGCCGCGTTGATAAATCCCTCAGATTCCGTGGTGAGAGGGCAATGCAGGGTCACCACATCGCTCGTCCGGAAAAGATCGTCTAAATTCGAGGGAGCGATACTGGAAAATTCCGGGGAAACCGGCCTGATGTCGTGAACGAGCACATTCATCCCGAAAGCCCGTGCGATGCGGGCGACTGCGCGACCGATTCGCCCGTAACCCACAATCCCGATAGTGAGTCTGTCAAGCTCGATAAGCGGTGTCTCCCAGTAGCAGAAGTCGGGATTCGTGGCCCATCGGCTCCGGCGGACGGTTTCGGCATGAAGTCCGGTATGCTGGGTAAGCTCCAGTATGAGGGCGAAGGTCATCTGCGCCACCGACATGGTCCCGTATTCCGGCACATTGGTCACCGGTATGCCCCGCTGTGCCGCCGCCTCGATATCGACGACATTGTAACCCGTCGCCGTCACTCCGATATAGGCGAGATTCGGGAGGCGCTCGATGACCGGGCGGTCGAGCACAGTCTTGTTCGTAAGGACTATCCGGGCGTTCAAAGCGCGGGAAACGACATCCCCGGGCGGTGTGCGGTCGTAAACGGTGCAGGCGCCGAACTCCTCGAGGCCCTCCCACGACAGGTCGCCGGGGTTGAGCGTATACCCGTCGAGAACGACGATTTCAACGGTATCTTTCATGTCAAAAAACTCCATTTCATATCATGTGACAGTGACGTTCACGGGGAAATTCATACCACCCCGTCGCCGAGGGGACGTCGTTCATTGTAAAACAAAGGGGATGTCGAATCAAGCCTTTTTATGTTCTTTCTTTTCTCTCCCAAAGAAACACACCCTCGAGAGAAATCGTTTCCAGTTCTCACCGGCGCCCTTTCCCGGGAATCTCACTATACTTTAACTTTAAATTACAGAGGTCTCACGAGATGATGAAACGAGTTCAGCATGACAGTCACCGATTTTCATCCTCTAACCGCTTGTCACCCTGAACTTGTTTCAGGGTCTTGTTTCAGGGTCTCTCCCGCACACCATAACCCCCACGTTTTTTCCCCCGTTGATAAGCCCCGAGGGCGCAAGGATTTTTCGAAATAAAATTACACATTGTATGAGACTACTGCAGTATTGCGAGTTCTGTAATTTCCGCCGTCGTTTTTTTACCGAAAATCACTGCCCCTACACTTTTTCGTCGAAGCGGAATGAGATGTAATACACGCCGTCCTCGAGATGAGTCTTGATATTGCAGCCGCTCTTGTGAAAGACATTGAGCATCTTCCGGTTGACCGCAAGGACTTCGGCGGTGAATCCGGTGATGCCTTTTGTCTCGGCAACTTCGATGAGTTTTTTGAGCATGAAGGTGCCGATGCCCTTCTTCTGCCAGTCGGGACGGACGGTGAATGCGACCTCGGCCATGTTGGTGCCACGGTCCAGAAGCCATCGTGCAACACCGACGAATTTCTCGTCCGCTTCCTCGCCGATATATGCCGCAATGGCGAACTTCTCCTCGTAGTCGAGGATGACGAGCGGTTGTGCCTTGCTATGGGGGAGCGTTCTCACCGAGCTCATGAAACGGTAGTAAACATCCTCTTCCCGTAGGTTGTAGAACAGGTCGCGGATTTTCTGCTCGTCGACCGGCATGATGGGGCGGAATCTGATTTCATGATTGTCGGGGGTGACGTAGGTCCAGGAGAGTTGTGAGGGATACATGCTCCCGCCCTCGGGCGGTAGCTGCTGGTCCTGATAGACATAGTTGAGCTTTTTGGCCTCGTCCAGGAGCCACGAGCGGAATTGGGGGTGCGCGATATTGATGAGCGCCAGCGCCCGCTCGCGGATATTCTTCCCGTGGAGGAATGCGATGCCGTATTCGGTGACAATATAATGCACATCGCCGCGGGTCGTTACCACCCCTGCTCCCGGGGTGAGCATCGGGACGATACGAGACTTCGTACCGTTACAGGCGGTGGAGGGGATGGCAATGATGGGCCGGCCGTTTTTCGCGAGCGCGGCACCCCTGATGAAATCCGCCTGCCCGCCGATGCCGGAATAAAAACGGTTCCCGATGGAATCGGCGCATACCTGGCCGGTGATGTCGATCTCGAGCGCGGAGTTGATGGCGACCATGTTGTCGTTCCGCGATATGTTCCGCGGGTCGGAGACGTAATCGGTGGGATAGAACTCGAACACCGGATTGTTGTCGATGATGTCATAGAGCCGCCGTGAGCCGATGCAGAAGGCCGCGATGGTTTTCCCCTGATGGAACGTCTTATGGGTGTTGGTGATCACACCGGTCTCGTACAGGCTGATGAGCCCGTCGGAGAACATCTCGGTATGAACGCCGAGATTGTGCTTGTCCATAAGATTACGGAGCACGGCGTTGGGTATCTTCCCGATTCCTGCCTGGATGGTCGCGCCGTCAGGCACAAGCCGCGAAACGTAAAAACCGATACGCTGAGACACCTCGTCCGGCTCGTCCGTGGCAAATTCGAGCACCGGCTCATCGTATTCGATGATAGCGTCGAGGTATTCCACGTTCACGAAGCTGTCGCCGAGCGTGCGCGGCATACGGGGATTGACCTGGGCGATGACGAAGTGAGCGTTTTCGATCGCCGCCTTCACCGTTTCCACCGACATCCCGAGCGAACAGTTGCCGAACATGTCCGGCGGTGTGACCTGTACGAGGGCGACATCGATATGGAGCTGACCGGTCTTGATCAGCTTCGGGATTTCGGAGAGGAATATGGGCGTATAATCGGCGTCCCCGCGTGAAACGGCTTCACGGGTGGCGTGGTCGCCGATGAAAAAGGTGTTGAGCCGGAACATGCGCTTATACCGTGGATTGGTGAAAGGCGGATCGGGGTCGAGGGACACGAGGTGGATTATTTCCGTATCGGCGACATATTGAGGAAACATCGGAAGGTTTCTCACGAGTTCCAGGGGTTCGGCGCACGCAGTGCCGATAAAGATGCGGTCCCCGGGTTTGATGTTGCTGAAGGCGTTTTCGATGGTGGTCAGCCGTTTCTCATAGATATCCTTGAGCCTTTGAACTTTCCATTCCATCAGGTTCATCCTCCGCCACAGTATATGGTTAACCGGCGTCATAGGTCGCCGGGTGCCGCAGTTTACTTTTCGCTCACCTGTTCTTCGCCAGGTCGAAATAGAGTTTCACCGCCAGCGAAATCGAGGCATGTTTCGACCGGGCTGAATCCCCCCGTGAGGTGAGGATTAACGGCATATCGCCGCACAGGATCACGCCCGCGCTTGTCGCCCCGGACTGTGTTGTCAGGGATTTGTAGAGCACATTCCCGGCATCGATATCCGGCATGATGAGAATGTCGGCGTTACCGCGGATGGTGCCACCGTAATGTTTTTCAAGGGCGATGTTCTGATCCATCGCAACATCGAACGAAAGCGGCCCCTCGACGATACAGTCGCTGCGCGCGGTGAAGTGTTCGGCGATGTGCCCGGCCTCAATTGAGCTTTCAACGCTCGGATTGACATTCTCGATTGCGGAAATGACCGCCACTTTCGGTTTCTTGATATTCAGGTTGTTTGCGATCGTGAGAGCGTTTTCGATGATCCTGATACGCTTGTCCACATCGGGATAGGTGTTGACCGCCGCATCGGAAATGAGCAGGAGCTTGTTCCTGACCGGGATGTCCATGACGAAGACATGGGACATGAGCTCGCCTTTTTTGAACCTGCCGGTCGATTTGAGAAAGTGGAACACACCGCGGAGCACCTGGTCGGTATGGAGCTTGCCCTTCATGAGGATATGCGCCTCGCCGCGCCCGATGAGACCGTTCGCTTCCTCGACCGGATTGTCGGTATCAATTATGGTGAAGTTGTCGTTATCGATCACGAGGTCGAAATCGTACGCGATCTGGTTGATGGCGGTATAATCCCCAACGAGCTTGAACTTTGCTATCCGGTAGCTCCCCTCTTCGTTCGCTTTCCTGGCGGCGAGGATCGCCTCTTCGTTATCCGCCCCGATGATGGCGATAGTGGGCAGGAAATTGTCCCTCACCGTAATGCAGGCAGCGTCGATGAGATTGTCGGCGGACAGAATCGGGGCGTCCTTTTTACGGAATCTGATCTTCCGTTCAAACACGGTCGTGTCGATGAGGTGGTCTTCCTCATCGCGGGTGTTCCGCAGGGTGTCGCGCTCCCTGACATAATCCTTCAGGATGCCGGGATTGTACATCCCGCTTATGTGACCTGCGGCGAGGGCCTCGAGGTCGAGCGGATTGGGGATGAGAACGAGTGGATACCGATCCGCAATGTTCACGACGATGCGTTTTACCAGTTCTTCCGACCGGAGGATACCGCCCGAGAGTGCCATGATATCAACGGGCTTGCCGTCGGCGGTAAGCCTGAGCGCCGCGGCGGCGATGCTTCGCGCGAAGAAGTCGAATATGAGTTCGATTTTTCGTTTCTGCTTTTCGGTGGCGCCTTTATGGAGGAACCCGTCGAGGGACCGGAAGTCGTCGGTTCCGGCGAGCGAAAATAGGCCGCCTCTCGAATACATGACCGTCTCGATCTCCTTGATGTTGATTTCATCGCGTTTCATGGCCTCGATGAGCGGCAGGATATCGAGCGGGCCGCTGCGGCGGGTCGATGGGACGCCGGAAAAAGCGTCCGCGACCGAGGTAACTCTCCCTTCACGGTGGAGGGCGATGGAGATACCATTGCCCATGTGGACAGTCAGCGCTCCGAGCCTGTCGGAAGGGATGCCAAGCATGGACGCGAGGATTTTCTGGATGGCCTTGTGGTCGAGATAATGGGCATCCGTTCCACTGCGTTTTACCTTGATGAAACCGGTGAGGCGCTCGACTGTCTCGACCTCGTCCGAAACGAACGGGTCGCTTGTCGTCAACAGCATGCTGCCCCCGCGGCCGCCTGCCTCGGCGAGTTTCATGGCTACGGGGATGGAGATGTTGAACGGGTGGTCTATCCGGGGATGTTCAAGGTCGGTGAGCATCTCGGACACGACCGGATATGTCCCGGTCGGTACCGGTTTGAGGAACCCGGACCTGCACGCGATCCCATCGAACAAAGACATGTTCATGCCCTTTTCGGCGAGCCATGCCAGTATCGAACCCGCACGCGTATCCACATTGTCGGGGTCGTCGGGCGACAGGTGAATCTCGGCGACGGCAATTTTTTCAATACCCTCGAAGCAGGCCACCCTGGTCGAGGATGTGCTCGGGTTCACCACGAGAATCCTTTTTCTTTCCGCTTCCGCACGGTCGGCTGTAACGGGATCGAGGAGACGCCGCATGATCGCCTTCGAGTACGAGCCGCGCCACTCCATTTCGAACAGAAGGCTTATGGCTTTCCCGACGAGAGAATTGATCCGGGGCGACCCCGATATGGAAAAGAGCGTGATAATCCGGTGGGCGAGAGTTTCCTTCTCATCGCCCTGCGATACAAAGTGACCGGATGAATCTTTCAGAGAGGAAAGTTTTTCCAGCCAGGACGAAAGGACCTGATGAAGGGCATGTTCATGCACGGACAGCCGCATACGGCATGCGATAATTTCATCGAGTATACTCGTTATCTCTTTATTCAGCGACACAGATCGTCCATCCTTTATTTTTTCATGAGTTTTCTGATAGCTTCAGGGTTGGCGACATGGCTCATGTCCTCATCGGGATTGATATCCCCGGCAGCGACACGGCGGAGAATCCTCCGAACGATCTTCCCTGTCCGCGTCCGGGGCAGTTCGTCTGTGAACATGAAGCTGCCTGGAACCGCGAATTCGCCTATACGTTGCGCTACGGTGCCGGTCAACTCATGCATAAGCACAGTTTTTTCCTCATCGGTTCTTTCACTGTCGAGGGCGATGAACGCGATCAGTTCGCAGTTCCCTTCGCCGTAACCGACCACCGCGGATTCCTTGACAGACGGGTGGGCGTTGAGGACAGCCTCGATTTCAGAGCTGGCGAGCGACTGGCCGCGCACCTTGATAACATCGTCGAGCCTCCCCATGAACCAGAAAAAGCCCTCACTGTCGACCCTGACACCGTCGTTCGTGCTGAAATACCCCGGTATCCGATGAAAATAGAAGTCTGTATACCGGTCTTTCTGCCCCCAGATGGTCCTGATCATGGCAGGCCACGAGGAGGTGAAGACGAGTTGCCCGCTTTCGTGGGGACGGCAGGGCTCGCCCAGAGTGTTCACAGCTTTCGCTTCGACACCCGGGAAAGGCAGCCCCAGGGCTCCCGGTCGGTTCAGTTCAGGGTGCGGATAGGTGTTGATCAGTGCTGTTCCGCTTTCGCTCTGAATCCACAGGTTGAGCACACGTTCCTTTCCGGAAGTGAGGGTTTCTCCGGCGAAACCGGCCACACGCGGAGTCAACATGTCCCCGGTGGATGCGACGAGGGAGAAGCATTTCGATTCGTGCAGCACTGCGCCCCCTATGGCCTGTTTCGTTTCTGAGAGAAAAGACGGCGTGGTAAAGAGGGCGGGCGACACACAGTAGTCGAGCACACTTCGGATTCCCGCTGGTCCTGTTTCCTCGCCTCCCGCCGGAATGGCCACCGGACAGCCGTTGAGAAAGGGGCCCCACAGCCCGTAACTCTGTCCCCCGTTCGAGGAAAGGCTCACAGTCGAAAACACAGTTTCGCTCACGGCTCCAGCGCCGTTAGACCGGAAGATACGATCGAACGAGGAGGAAGCCTGAACGAGAAAACCGCCGGTCGCATAAACCGATCCTCTCGGCACACCGGCAGCTGAATTGGCATAAATGATGAAAATCGGGTGTTCGGAGTCGAAATCGGGACATGCTTCGACCGGATGAGCTTCTCCATGCCGGGCGAACTCCGCTAATGTCACGATTCCGTCCGCGGTAAAATCTCCCACATTCACGCTGCGGATTCCCTTCGTTCTGTCAAGAACTTTACGGCACCGGTTATCGTACGCTTCGTTTCCTGGCCCGAGCGCGGTGACAAGAAGCGATGCACCGCAGTCGCCGATTATTTCGGAGGCCGCTTCCGAGGTGAACCTGACCGGGATGGGCACATAGATTATGCCGAGACGCGCACACGCGAGCATGAACATCACCGTTTCCGGGCGGTCGGAAAGGTAGAGGGCAATCCGGTCTCCCGCGCCCAGGCCTTCGGCCGCAAGCGAACCGGCAAGCCCGGTCACCCTGCCAAGCAGGTCTGCAAAGGTGAATGTCAGCGGCTCTGCGTCGACAGGAAAAAAAACGAGCGCCCGTTTCGATCCTTGTCCGGCGGCTACCTGACGGTCGAGGGCGTTACGGCATGAATTGAGTCTTCCACCCGTAAACCACGAAATCTTTCCGGTGGTAACATCCTCTTCGACAACCGTCTCGTACCCGGCGCCCCACTCGAGACGACGCGCCTGGTCAGCCCAGAATTCAGCCCGGTGCTCGATGCTTTCATGGTAAACCGCATCATACACGGCGAGTCCGGCCGGAACAGTGTTCCACGACAGCGGAGCCGGACTTTCAGGCGCAGGGTTGTGCTGTATTTCTTCCTCACTCATACAACATCTCCTTGACCGACGTAAAAAGTTCGTATGATTGCTTATATTCACGGCAGAGGTAATTGCATAAGTAGATTTTTTATAGAAGCCCTCTTCTGGTCCTTTAAGACCACCTTCCCCCCCGGTTTAACCGGGGGGCAGGAAACTACCGTGGTGCAACGAATTCCCTTGCCCCTTCCGGGGGGACACGGAGCGAAGCGGAGAGCCGTGAAGCGAAAGGGATCGAGGGGAAAGGGGGTTTTATCATAACCCGCTATGACTTCTGCAATGCCCCCGGTATTATACAAAAAAAACCAGAGTAATGCACGAAAATAACGCCCGGCAGCCGCTTTTTATACAAAGGCTGTGTCTTCTCCCGCAAAGACCGTGAAAAAGCGGTCCGACGCACACCGGCAGTGGACATGAAAAAAAGTGCTTGACAAATATAATTGATATATATATTATTTATATATAAACAATAATTCCTCAGGTAAATAATGTTACGGATAGGATGCCGGCGAAGCAGATATCCGCCGGCTGAACAATCTTGTCAGGGAGGGCGGCAATGTTTATCGTTCTACTCGTTGTCACGTTCGTTATCTCGCTCGCGGTCTGTTTCATGGTGGTGAGAAATCACAAGCGTTTTCTATCTCAGCGGGCGTTATATTTCAAATGAGGATATCGGTACCAGGGAATTGTTTTAAAAATTTTTCTCTCCAGTAAACGACACGTAAGGAGGGGCAAGAAATGGCTATCAATGAAGAGTTAATAAGCTTTATCAGGGATGCTCTATCAAAGGGGCAATCACGTGCACAGATTGAGGACGTTCTGCTTCGTGCCGGCTGGGAATCAGACCAGGTGAAGAGCGCCCTTGCAGCTTTTGCTGAAATTGATTTCCCAATCCCGGTGCCAAGGCCAAAACCGTACCAATCTGCACGCGAAGCGTTCATGTACTTCGTACTTTTCACCACCTTGTATATCATCGCGACTAACCTGGGAAGCCTCCTCTTCCAGATCATCAACAGGGTATTCCCCGATCCTGCAGCAGCGAAGTTCAATCTGGAAACTGTTCGCTGGTCTGTGTCGTCGCTCATCGTTGCTTTTCCGGTCTTTCTGTGGATGTCTCGCTTGACTAGCCGTGCCGTGCGTATAGATCCAAATAAGCGCAGTTCAAAAATCCGTCAACAGTTGACGTACGTGACACTATTTGTGGCGGCGGCCATAATAATTGGTGACTTCATCGTTGTTGTTTATAACTTTCTCGGCGGTGAGTTGACCGTACGGTTCGTCCTGAAAGCGCTCACCATCGGCTTTATAGCCGGCGCGATCTTTGGGTACTACCTTTGGGATCTTCGATTCGAAGAGAAGGAAATCAAGGTATGACTATTTCTAACAGTAGATACATCGTTATTGGATTGGTCATCGCGGTTGTCATCGCCGCGGTCGTTGGCGGCCTCCTCCTTCTTGGGTCACCAACCGCAGAGCGACTGCAACGGCTTGACAACAGGCGAGTGAATGACCTGAAGCTTATTTCTAATGCGGTTAATGCGTACTGGACTCAGCATAAGCGCCTACCTGTAGCCCTTGATGAGCTTTCACAGCAGCCAGGGCCCAATCTGAACTTCCGTGACCCAACGACGGGGCAGCTTTATGAGTACCACGCACTGGGAGACAGCACGTACGAGTTGTGCGCAACCTTTCAACGTGATTCGGCCCAGGAATCTCCGGGGCAAAACAGGGACTTCTGGTCACACGGTACAGGGAGGCAGTGCTTTGAGATTGTAGTACCCAATGTGAGATAACCGGGAAAAACTATGAATCTTTAGGATCAAAATGAAGCGATTGAAGTGGTTTTCGGAAAAATCACCGCCGCTATGCACATGCCACAATAATAATAGTAGTGGTTGACACAAAAGAAAATGACTCAGAATTATTGTCACAAGTGAAGCTGGTTACTGATTCCTATGAGTGCGAAATTCCAACTCGATAGGAGGTGCTCATTGATGGTACGGTACATGTGGTCTTTGGTAAAGGTCATTCTGTTTGGGTGTCTCTTTATGACTCCCCTTCTTGGACAGGCACAATCGGAGCCGGACGAGGGTTATTTCTTATCGCTGAAGCAAAAGGGACAGCTCATCTGGCGCGGAGAAATCTACGACGGCAGGGGAAACATTTACGATATCCTGATCTGCCCGGGGTACGTGCCGCCGACAAGCATGGCGCGTAGAAGTTTCAGCCGGGGAGGCGATAAGTTAGCGGAGTACGTGCATGCCGGGAAGTATCGCCGCGCCTGGCACAATGTGCATGATGTCTTCGAATGGACTTCCAAGGACTGCCTGCAGGAATTCACGATTAAGGGAACATACAGGGCATGTAAATCAGCACTTCGCGCTGACCCTTGACAGCATGTATCTGCACAGATGATATTTTTCACCATGCTTTTAACCCGAATAATTCATACTTTTTTCGGATATGGTGTGCAGTTGAGACCCTGAAACAAGTTCAGGGTGACAATTCATCCACTGTCATGCTGAACTCGTTTCAGCATCTCATGAAACTACCACTAATTAAAGTAACTTATATCAATAAGTTAGATTGTATGTACAAGATATTTATGAATAATCCGGACTAAGAGAGAGATTACATGTCAGACCATTCATGGGAGGGCGGAGACATGGATAATTATGAGGACAGATCGTTACATGAGCGTATTGAACGCCTTGAAAGTGTTGTTGAAGAGCTCCGGCACTCGCTCGAACACATCAACGAGGTGTTTGCACAAAAGGATAAAATAGTTCCGGCGGAGACCGTTGAAACCGTTCCCCCGCCTGAGCCTGCTGTCCTTGAGGCTCCTGAAACTCCCCTGATTACGGTTCTAAAACCTGCTGACACAATTCCGGAAACCCCTGTTCCGCCCCGAACCTTACCGTCCGGTGTAACAAGACCGGAGCCGGAGAGAACTTCAGCCGCCAGGATATCCACTAAACCTTCACGAACCCGTGAAGAATGGGAAGTCCTTATCGGCGGGAAAATATTGAACCGTATCGGCGCACTTGCCCTCATCATCGGTATCGGATTTTTCATGAAATATGCGTTTGATAATAACTGGATTTCGGAAACAGTCCGAGTCCTCATAGGTGGAGGTATCGGGGTGCTTCTGCTATTCGGAGGCTGGCGTTTTCACAGGCAGGGATTGCAGATTTTCGCCCAGGGGCTTGTCGGGGCCGGTATTTCTATTCTCTATCTCTCTGTTTACGCATCATTCAACTTTTATCAACTCATTCCTCAGGCAGCCGCATTCGTTTTTATGTCGATAGTAACTGTTCTAACATTTCATCAGGCGATACATTATGATTCATTATCTGTGGCGTTTCTCGGCTGGGTGGGTGGGTTCCTCACACCGTTTCTTCTCAGCACCGGTTATGTGAATGAGGTCGGCCTGTTCTCCTATATTGTTTTTCTCGATGCCGGATTGATTGTGGTCCTGATGAAAAAAACCTCCTGGGCGATACTCGAGCTTTTAACGCTTGCTGCAACATATTGTACATATTTCCTATGGTACGTTTCCTATTATACGGCGGCCAATCTTCCTGTGACCGTTGTGTTCCTGACTCTTTTCTGGGGAATGTTTTATGTGCTCGATATCTCGAGAATTATCAAGCCTGTAACTTCGTTTCCTCTACTCAGGCAAACAGTTTCTGCCTTAAATGCGGTTTTTTACTACTGGGCAATATATGCTGTTATCAATCCGGACCACCATGCCTGGATGGCTCCGGTCACGCTCTTGATCGGTATCGTGTATTTCCTGACGTTGCAATGGTCACAACGCTGTCATGCCGTTGACGAGGGGACGCGCAACCGGTATGCACTGACGGCGGGTGCGCTGCTGATCATCGCGACGGGTATTCAGTTATCAGGCTTCATGCGTGTCGCCGTCTGGTCGATTGAGGGGCTGATGCTGGTCTGGTATGGCTCCTCTGAGAACCTGCGATATGTGTGGAGAGCGGCGATTGCACTGTTTGCATTCTATACCATCAGTCTGTATTCCACCCAGTTCCCCAATACTATACCGGCGTACAAACCGGTCGAGGGGATCAGGTTTCTCTTCAACAGCCGGGCGCTTGCGTTTGCGGCACTCGCGGCATCCCTCGGTTTCAGCGTGTTGCCGTTACGGCGCCTGAAAGAGGACGTGATACCAAAAGTACAGCGGGCGCTCCACTACTGGTGGTGTATCGTTCTCTTCGTCCTGTGTACGGTTGAGGCATATGATTATTTTGCGGACAGCACGGTAACGATGATTTTATTGATGATTGCGCTGAGTTGGGTTGTATACTCTCTACCCGTGGCATGGTCGGGATTACGGACAAGAGTTGAACCGGTTCTCACATGTGGTTACTTTGCAGCGTTTTTTGCCGTCGTAACAGCATCAACCCTGGGATTTGTCACGTTTGATCCTCTGATGAATTACAGACTCGCCCTGAATACCCGCGCGGTCGTACTTGTTCTTATCGGTGCGGGGACATACTTCCATACACAATGGTTAAAAAGAATCTGGAATGATTATATGTGGAGTCATGAACTCAACGGTTTTTTTCAGATTGCACTTGTGATAATCATTTTTTCCCTTATAACCGGAGAGACAAAGGATTTCTTTGCAAAATCAATCTTTTTATTACGACAGGGTGCAGAAACTGATGTTTCGAGTGAAATCAACCAGCTGGCAAATCTCAGACAATTGTCACTGTCCGGTGTCTGGTTATTGTATTCAATTCTCCTGATGGGATTCGGAATGTGGCGTCGCCTGCAGGGACTTCGAATTGTCGCTATTGCACTCTTCGGATTTACTATCCTGAAGATATTTATCTACGATCTGTCATTCCTTGATTCACTGTACCGAATCTTCTCCTTTGTGGGATTGGGTTGTATTCTTCTTGCGGCATCCTATATGTATCAACGGTATAAGGCGGTGATATTCACGTGATTGTGTCGGATATAGGGCATCCCGGCGAACCCTGATAAACGATGGAAGGAAAAGGAAATAATCGTAAACAAGGATATTTCAGCACGTTTTATTTATTATCTGATCTGAGTATTCCTGCAATTCTTTTACAAGTGAGACGTGGTATGAAAGGTTCGGAATTTTTCAAACACATCGCCGCTCAACCCCCGTTTTCGAAGATGCATCCGGCCGTTGCGGCGTTTTTCATGGACTACCTTTCGAATGAAAAAGTCATACGGTTCGACGGCCGTTATGTCATGAATACCCATTTCCCGCCCTATCCGGGCCGAGCGTTCGACAATCTCGCGGAACAGTTCGGTCTGATTGGAGAAGCCGGCGGGCGTCAGTTGTATTCCGTCACTCTCGGTGTCACGAACCGGTGCATGTACCGGTGCGGTCATTGTTACAATGCCGGGCGGAGCCAGAACGATCTGCCCCTGACCGGCATGAAGGATATCGTCGCCGATCTCCAGGAATTGAACGCGGTCAGGGTCACCCTGTCCGGAGGGGAACCCCTGCTCAGAAACGACCTCGAGGACATCGCCGGGAGCTTCGACGAGCGGACATTTCTGAACCTGAACACCACGGGCGCCGGACTCTCGGCGGTTCGTGCCCGCGCGCTCAAGGATAGCGGCGTTTTCGCGGCCGGTATCAGTGTCGATTCAGATGATCCCGGTGAACACGACCGGATGCGGGGAATGAAAGGGGCGTTCACAACCGCGCTCGAAGCCCTGGGAAAAGCAGCGGATGCCGGATTGTACCCGTACATCGTCACAGTCGCTTCGCACGATTTTCTCGGGCCCGAAAACTTCTGGAGTTTCATGCGGTTCGCCGCCGGGACAGGCGCGCTGGAGGTTCATCTCCTCGAACCCTGCGCAACCGGAAGGCTTGCAGGGAACAGTGATGTCCTGCTCACCCCCGAGGAACGTGACCTGATAATCGTGTATCAGAAGGAAATCGCTTCAGACGAGGAGCTGCCGATCCTCTCGACCTTCACCTATCTCGAATCACCAGAGGCATTCGGATGCGGTGCAGGCATAACCCATCTGTATATCGACGGCTCGGGCGAGGTGAGCCCGTGCAACCTCGTCCCCCTTTCATTCGGGAATGTCATGACCGAGCCCCTCGGCGTCATTCTCGACAGGATGGGCCGGTATTTTTGCACGCCGCGGACCGGTTGTGTCGGTCAAACGCTCGCGGGGCACATACCCGGCGGGGAGATTCCGGTTCCCCCCGTGGTGTCTTGTGACATCTGCGAAAAACACCTGCCGCGCGCCCATGAAGTTCCCCGCTTTTTCCGGATCAAATCCGGTGCCCGCGGGAAAGTCGGCGGCAGGGAACTGAAGGACGCCTATGACCATGTTCATGGCGATTACGACGAGTTCTGGGTCAGCGAGGCGGGAAAGCCTGTCGCAGACCTCGTCGAGCGCCTTTCGATCGTGGGAGGCGAATCCGTTTTCGAAGCCGGGTGCGGAACGGGCTTTGCCACTGTGAAGATCGCCGCGCACCTCGACAATCCCGCCCATCTGACCGCGGTCGATCTGTCGCGGGGAATGCTCGGAGAGGCGAAAAAAAGGGCTGCGTCCGCAGGAATTGACACGATCCGGTTCATAGAGGGCGACGCGCTCGAAATACTCGGAGCCGGAGGACCGTATGATATCGTGTTTACAAGCTGGGTCCTGGGCTATATACCGCTCGAGCCATTCTTCGCGGCGGCACGGAATGGCCTTGCACGGAACGGCCGCCTGGCGTTCATAGTGCACCGTGACAATTCCCCTCATGAGCCGCTCGAGATTTTCACGGAGCTTGTCGCCCGTGACCCGTCGGTGCTCTTGAAACAGGTTGCCTTTGACTTTCCTCGTGACACGCGGCACCTCGAATCGACACTGGCATCCGCAGGCCTGAAAGTCGAGTTTATCCATGAAGGGGATGTGGTGTTCCTGTACGATACTGCGATACAGGTACTGGAGCATCTCCTGAAATCGGGAGCCGGGACGGCGTTTTACGAATCGGTCGACCCGACCAGGAGACCGGACCTGGAGCGGCTGTTTATTGAAATCCTCACAGAACGGCATCATGAAGGTAAAAGTATCGAAGTCCGGCACGAATACTTTTCCTGCATCGCTGTCAGACCGTAGGGGTCGCCCGTACACGTGGGCGGTGAAAAAGTATTATTTTCACGTGCCCGATAATTAAATATGTTATCTGTTTGCTGTCAAGGGTATGTAAATTAGCACTTCGTGCTGACTCTTGACAGCATGTATCTGCACAGATGATATTTTTCATCAGGCTTTCAATATAACTCCTTTTATATTTATGTTCAAAAATTTCATATTAAAACAGCTATAACCCCGTATTCCCCATATTAAACCAAAATAATGCTTGGAAAAACTGTCATAACATATTATTATACAACAAGTAACAATCGTTTATGACGGACATTTTTTGATCACCTGGAGGGTGAAAGCATGAAACTTGGTTTTGATGGAGGAATAAAGATTGAATTTCATGGTGCAAAGGTAACATCTGACGGCGGACTTCTTGTATATCGTGACCTTGATGATGCTCTCGGATTATTCGACTCCGTTTCTGCCAATTTTAAAGACAATAGGACAGGACGGAATATCCGACATGCTATGCCCACTCTTTTACGCCAATCAATCTATAGCCGTCTTGCGGGTTATGAAGATGTTAATGATGCTGGGCGATTATCCGTTGATCCTGTAATGCGAGCCATTACCGGGAAAAATGACAATGGCAAACACGCCGCCAGCGCCAACACGATGGGACGTTTCGAAACGGAGATAATGACTAAGCAGGAGAATCTCAGCAGTCTGTCAGATATCAATGGCTTGTGGGTACAAAGAGCTATGAATAAAACACTGGTCGCTTCGCAGCCTGCTCGTGAAGCTTATAAAGATCGGAGCGAAAGTTGTCAGGCACGGCAGATATGTTACATTTCAGATGGCGGAGGTTGCAATAGACAAAAGGTTGTTCGCCGAGATATTGTCCCGGATAGAACGATTGCGTTGCTATTCTGCGTAACACACTACATTACATCCCGATATGAATCAATGGAGAGGTGTCTCTAATGAGCAAATTCCTGTGTAGAGACTGTGAAAATTAACAAGAAAAATGCTATTTTAATTGAAAAAATACTTGTTTTTAAATTGATAAAAGGCTATTTTTCATCTATTAACATAATTGATTCTAAATATTATCATCAATGATTTTGATATGGGGAATGTCGGATTACACCGGTTTTGTCTCCTCTTTGATTTTGGAGAGATTCAAGAATCAGCTCGCTCATATATTTTAGCGCTTTCAAAACATTGGACTTACCAGAAGCATTGGAACCATAAATTGCAGCGGATTTAACTAATCTATAATTTTCATGTTCTATAATATTTTCCTGCAAAGTGTTATCGGATGTAGCTATCATACTTAGTGTCACCGGCTCTTTAATCGATAAAATTTTTTCAACGGTAAATTCTATTAGCATCTTTTATTACCTCATATTTATAAAAACTGATTTTTCACTGTTTGAATGCTAATCTTGTAAAAAAATTTACATTAATACAAGTAAAAAATTAAATAATTCTATACGGTTATGCTATTAGTTCAGCAAAGCATCTTATCTTGTTGAAATTACTCATATGAAACCACAATTTCTTGTGTTTTGCTTAATAAACTACATAACCGGATAATTCTATTTTTCATCCAATCAATTTATTATTCCCCGCCCCCATCCATCAAACAAAAACGTCGCACCGTTGACCAGCATAAATGTGCTCGAAAGCCCATTGGGATTCTCTTTCGAGGCCCGGTTCTTGCACTCGCATTCGACAATTTATTTTTATTCTCTTGCATTACGGTGAACTTCCTGTTATATTATCCGACTATTAATTCGTATTACTCGGTATACCTTCCGATGATTTCCTGCGTTACTTCTCGGCATCCTGATCCGTCTTGAGTGCTTTAACGAGACCCACCGCCGTAGATCTCGGGCAACAAGACTGGAGCACCATGTATTCCGATCATTTCAAGAATCTATTGCTGAATCAACCCATTCTCCGTGCATTATCGGAGGAAGGGTATGAAAAACCTACACCTGTTCAGCAGGCAGCTATACCGGAGGTGCTTGCGGGAAACGACCTTCTTGCCACCGCGCAGACAGGCACCGGAAAGACAGCGGCGTTTGCCCTCCCGATGCTGCATATGCTGCATGAACGCAAGCCGCACAGCGCTGGGAACATCCGCGCGTTGATCCTGACCCCCACGCGCGAGCTTGCACTGCAAATCGAAGCGAGCTTCCGTACCTACGGACGCCACCTTCCGCTGCGCACGGCTGTAGTCCTCGGCGGTGTGCCCGCTGCTTCACAGATCAAGGCGCTCAAGAAAAAGCCCGACATTCTCGTCGCCACTCCGGGACGTCTGCTCGACCTGTATGGTCAGGGATTTATCAGACTCGACCGAATCGAAATTATCGTTCTCGATGAGGCGGACCGTATGCTCGACATGGGATTTATCAATGATGTCCGCAAAATTGTGTCCATGCTTCCCGTCGACCGTCAGACATTGTTCTTTTCAGCCACTTTGACCAGAGATACTGCCGATCTCGCATCCGATATGCTGAGAGAACCCTCGTTTGTCGAGGTGACTCCCGCTGCGTCGGTATCCGGGGATATCGAGCAGAAAGTCCTCTTTGTCGAGCAGATAAATAAACGCGATCTCCTCACCAGCATTCTGAAAGACGAGAATGTCCTTAGAGCGCTGGTTTTCGCCCGCACCAAGCGCCGCGCCGATCACCTTTTGCGTCAGCTTACGAACCATGGCATCTCCGCCGATGCCATCCACTCGAACAAGAGCCAGAACGCCCGTCAGCGCGCGCTTTCGGCGTTCGATCGCGGCAGGATCAAGGTCCTCGTCGCCACCGATATAGTCGCCCGTGGAATCGATGTGGAGGGTATCTCGCACGTTATCAACTATGAAATGCCGAACGATCCGGAAAGCTATGTCCATCGAATCGGACGGACTGCCCGCGCCGGGGCGGCAGGTATCGCGCTTTCGTTCTGCGATGCCGGGGAAGTCACCATGCTTCGGGGAATCGAGAAGTTGACCAGATGCCCGTTGACCGCATTCGAAGACCATCCCTTCCATTCATCCTCCATCGCTGCGCTGCGCGACCGGAAGACAGCATCGCCCCTCGTACCCACGATACCCGCGAGGTCGAGAGGCCGGCGAAAGCCCACCAGGCCGAAAAACCTTTTGGTCAGGCGGGGCACCCGATAACAAGTGAACCAACCGGGCCGTGACCGTCTCCTTTAAACAACGTCATCAATCCAGCTTACCGCCGCCGCCACTCTCGGAAATCCTATGGTGCTGACAAGGACAATGATACAGTGGTAAATCTCATCCGGTGTAGCGCCTGCATCGAGAGCCATGCGGGCATGGCTGTGAACTGAGCCTTCCTTTTGAATTGCCGCAGCGGCAACCAACTACACCAGATGAATCGTTTTTTCATCGAGAGGACCGTAGTTGTAACTGTTTTCCCGATGTTTTCGAGTGCCGACATAACATCGGGGTTTATAAGGAATTCATCGCCTGCTAATGGCGGAATCATTTCATGAAATTCAGGATAACAGCAAGGATGTTTAAAATTTTCCTTTTTAATCTGCCAATGTGAGACACGAATCCATCGATCATTTTGAAAAGTTAATGATTTATGAAAAAAAACATCTGTGTCTTTTACCGAAATCTCTTGAAAAACGATGTATATTTCACTATCTTGAAAGTCGATTTTTTCATTGTGGGAGACTGCAGCATAGTTAAAACTGCTGCGGCACCTGTTAAGGGCTTCCGTTACAGGGAACCATCGGCGTAAAACAGCGGGATTGATATTTTATTGAACTGGAGTACAGTGCATGAAAATATTATCAGGGATTCAGCCTTCGGGGACACTCCATGTCGGTAATTATTTCGGCATGATGCAGAAAATGATAGCCTATCAGGAGGAGCACGAGCTCTTCGCGTTCATCGCCAACATGCACGGCATGACATCCGTGTTCGACGGCAAGGAACTTGCCCGGGGCACTATGGAAGCGGCGACGAACTTTCTCGCGCTCGGGCTTGACCCGGAAAAGGCGGTGTTCTGGGTGCAGTCCGATGTGCCCGAGGTCGCGGAACTCACCTGGTATCTCTCGAATGTCACTCCCGTCGGACTCCTCGAGCGGAGTCACTCCTACAAGGACAAGATCGCCAGGGGCATCGCGCCCAACATGGGTCTTTTCGCCTATCCGGTCCTCATGGCGTCGGACATACTCCTCTACCAGTCAGACCGTGTCCCGGTGGGTAAGGACCAGAAACAGCACCTCGAAATCACCCGCGATATCGCGATCAAGTTCAACAACACCTACGGCGAGACCTTCGTGGTCCCCGAGCCTGATATAGACGACGAAGTCGCTGTCATTCCCGGCATCGACGGCCAGAAGATGAGCAAGTCCTACGGGAACACGATCGAGATATTCTCCGAGAAAAGCGAGCTGAAAAAGCGGGTGATGTCCATCGTCACCGACTCCACACCGGTCGAGGAACCGAAAAATCCCGACGCGTGCACTGTGTATGCGCTTTACAAGTTGTTCGCCGGGCCCGATGCAGCGGCAGACCTTGCGGAACGCTACCGCAGGGGCGGAGTCGGCTACGGGGAAGTGAAGAAGGAACTTGTCGAGCTTATCTGGACATATTTCACCCCGTACCGTGAACGGCACGACAGGCTCATGAAGGATCAGGCGGCTGTCCGCGCCATTCTCCTCGCGGGCGCCGTAAAGGCCCGGTACTGCGCTGAAAAAACCCTCCGGAAGGTCAGAAAACGTGTGGGAGCGACGTATTTCAAGGATACATGAAACTCCCGCATGCGGATGTGCCGCCCCGCATATCCGTCATTGTTCTTGACACACGGCCCATGAAAAGGGATATTTCATTTATAACGGTTACCACGGTGGCACCGGATAGTACAGCCGGCGGTTCAAAGCATGACGCACATATCCGTGGGCGTGGGCTGCCGGAAGTGAAAATCCGGTTGCATCAGTCGATGAATCCTCCCCAAAGCGATGGATGGTGATAATGACTGTTTCAGAAACATTCCTTCACATTGTGCTTCTCTGCGGCGGGCTTTTGTACGGCGCGGCGTGCGCTGTAGCACTCTTCGGCAATCTCAGGCCGCGCCCCCGACGCACAGGGCACGTTCCCGATGTCTCCGTTGTCATAGCCGCACGGAACGAGGAGGAACATATCGGCGAACTCCTCAATGACCTGATCGGACAGGATTACCCTTCCGGCAAACTCGATATTGTCGTTGTGGACGACTGCTCTGCGGATGGTACTTCCGGGATTGTCGAACATTTTTCGGCGCGCGATGTACGTATCAGATATATTGATGTCAGACAGTCCGATTCGCCGTACAGCCACAAAAAACGGGCTATTCATGCGGGTGTGACATCCTCGGGAGGGGACATCATCCTCATCACGGATGCGGACTGCCGGGTGACACCGGGCTGGGTGAGCGGCATGGCAGGGTACTTCGCAGTGGGGATCGATCTCGTCGCGGGCGCGGTGATTCCGGTTGGCGGCGGGATTTCGGGGCGTTTCGAGGCACTCGAGATGGCGGGTATTCAGGCTATGTCGGCGGGACTCATGGATGCTGGCTTTCCGGTGACCTGCAACGGCGCGAACCTCGCCTACCGGCGCGAGGCGTTCGAGCGGGTCGGGGGATTCGACGGGATCGGGCGGCTGGTTTCGGGCGACGACGATCTGCTTATGCAGAAAATCGCCCGCGGGAATCCATCAGGGGTAGTGTATGTGACAGGGGCAGATTGTGCGGTGCGCACAAGAGCCGGCCATGGGCCTGTCGAGTACGTTAACCGTCGGGCGCGGTGGACATCGAAAATCCTCCACTACCCCTCGAAAGCTGCGGTTTTGATGCTTGCGGGTTTTTTCGTTTTCTTTGCGGCAGTCCCTGTTGGGATAGTGCTCGCGGGAGCGGGAATGATCGGATGGGGCTCCCTCGTATGGAGCCTGGGACTGAAAGCGGCGGGCGATGCGCTCCTGACCTCACGGGGTGTCCTTTCGATGAAACGCCCGTGGCTTATGGCGCTGTTCCCCCTCGCGTGGATCGTGCATATACCGTATATTGTCACTGTGGTGCTCAAAGGTGTATTTGGCTCGTTTGAATGGCGCGGACGGCTCTCAGCCGCTGTCAGTGCTGAATGCGGAGAGCAGGTGCATGATTGAATCGCTCAGGGAATCGCTCGAATACATTCCCCCGGGAATTTTGAAAAAAATCCTCTCTGGCTGTCTCTGGGAGGGGACGCCGGAATCGGAGGGGCTTGCGCTCACTTTCGACGATGGTCCCGACCCGGAGGTGACGCCGGTTGTCCTCGACGCGCTCGAAGAATCAGGAGGTAAGGGGACGTTTTTCATGGTCGGCGAGCGGGTGAAACAGCATCCTCACCTCGCGGCGGAGGTCCGGGCGCGCGGGCATGCGGTTGGAAGCCATGCGCACACACACTGCCGGATGGTCCTGATGAGGAAAAAGGATATCGTTCGGGAAATTATGGAGGCGTCAGAAGCAATCGGTGATGCAACCGGTGAAGAACCGTCCTGGTTCAGACCCCCGTACGGTGTATTCAATGTCGCCTGCGCCCGTGAAGTCAGACGCAGGGGAATGTCCATGGTGCTCTGGACGGTGAGTTCCGGGGATTACGGCGACAGGTCGGCGGAACGAATACTCGGGAGAGTGCGTCCCTTCATCAGGCCGGGAGCGATCCATGTGTTCCATGATACGGTGAACGGCGGAGGTAAAGCCCTTGAAGATATCGTGAGGGCGGTCGGTTCTGCCGCGGCGGAAAGCGGGCTGCGCCTGGGCCGCATCAACGACCTGACATTCTCGAAATCGATGCGTGTCCGGAGGACACATGCTTCTGAACGGTCTTGAAATCGTCATCGCCGCATACGTGGTGTTCTACCTTCTTGTATCGATCGTCATCGCTTTAGGGGAACGGCGTCTGCGCTCCCACCCCCTCCCTGAAACCCTCCCGTACGTATCGGTGATTGTCTGCGCCCGTAACGAGGAACGGAACATCAGAAGATGCTGTGACCACCTCGCGCGACTCGATTACCCGCGAGACAGGATCGAGATCATCCTTGTGGACGACGAGTCGGAAGACATGACACTCGATATCATGCGTGAATACGAGGCGCATGACATAATGTTCCGCATTCTTTCGACCGTAGACGAACCCCGGATTCTGCATGCGAAACAACGCCCCCTGAACATGGGTATTCGCGAATCACGCGGAGAGTTTGTCCTCCTGACCGACGCCGATGTTGCGGTCGGGCCGGGCTGGGTCAGAGCGCATCTCTCGGCGTATGGCGGGAATACCGGCATAGTGGGGGGAACCACGAGGGTGGATATGTCGTCCGGGAGACTGTTCGACCGGGTCCAGTGCTGTGATCTGGTTAGCAAGCATGCAGTGGCGATGGGGTGTGCGGGACTGGGATTCCCGATTTCCCTCATGGGCAACAATGCTTCGTTCAGGCGTGAGGCCTATGAGCTCGTCGGGGGCATCACGGGCATCAGCCGGAGCATCGTCGAAGACATGGCGCTCATGAATGCCATAGTCAGGAGGACACGCTTCAGGATGACCTGGGTTGCGGACAGGAACGGAGTGGTGGTGACAGCCCCGGAAACGGATTTCGGAACGTTTATCACCCAGCGTCTCCGCTGGGTATTTGAAATGAGCGACCTGTCGTGGACGGGGAAAGTCATGATCGGTGTGGAATCCCTGATGTGCACGATGTTTGTGTGTGCGCTCGCGATAGTGTGGCTGAACCCGGTGCCGCTTATGGTTTCGGTCCTGGCATGGACTGCCGGGTATGTCATCATCCTCTGGCCCTCGCCGGGAAAGGAAGAAGGGGATTTCCTTTCTATCCCCGCTACACTCGTGTTCCAGATGGTTTACGGGGTGTCGTTCGCGGTCCGCAGGATGGTCCGGGGAAAACGTGTGGTCTGGAAAGGCCGTATCTTCGAAAAAGGAGCGTAACGGTGCCAGCTGTCGCTGTTGTACAGACAGCATTCATCGGCGATGTGATTCTCGCAACGCCACTGTTCGCGGCCGCCCGTCACGCCCTGCCCGGTGAACGTGTGGTCGGGGTAGTCCGTAAGGGCTGCGAGAATATCATCGAGAACAACCCGAACGTGGACGATATCATCGTGTGGGACAAACGCGGAGCCGACGGCGGGTTCGGGGGAATCTTCCGCATCGCGGGGGCGATCAGGCATTGCGGCGTTCACACCGCGCTTATTCCCCACCGTTCCCTGAGAACTGCGCTGGCGCTCCGGATCTCCGGGGCACAAGTAAGGGTGGGGTTCGCGAAGGGTGGCGGCTCACTGATGCACACCGTCCGGGTTCCTTACCGGAAGGGAATTCACGAGGTCGAGCGGAACCTCATGCTTGCTGCGGCGCTCGGCTGGCAGTCGGACGGGTATGTTCCTGCGGTGTATCCAGACGGGAGCGACCGTGAGGCTGTAGACCGCGTGCTCATGGGTATCGGTGAGTTCTGTGTCCTGGCGCCCGGATCGGTATGGCCGACAAAAATGTGGCCCGCCGAGTATTATATACGTATCGGTGCAGCCCTTGCAGGCCGGGGCATGGGCGTCGTAGTGAACGGAGGCACCACTGATACCGGAGTCTGCAGTGAGGTTGCGAAAGGTGTGCCCGGCGCAGTCGATACCTGCGGGAACCTCACTCTCCGCCAGTCCGCCGAGCTGTACCGACGGTCGATATTCCTCCTCACTGGGGATACCGCGCCTCAGCATCTCGCCGCCGCGGTCGGCGCACGGGTGTTTGCGCTGTTCGGCCCGACAGTGCGGGATTTCGGTTTCTGGCCGTACACGGAGCGCGGAACGGTCATCGAGGAATCCCTTGAATGCAGACCCTGCGGTGTTCACGGCCATACATCCTGCCCGCTCGGAACCCACGCCTGTATGAAGCTCCTTTCACCGGAGACGTTGCTCGGGGTGATCGACGGCGCGATCGGGTAAAGCGAACCATCCGCTCCGTATACGTATATTTTCCGCTGTGAATTGGTCCTTCAGCGTGAACCGGAAAGGTACTGTCAAAAAGTATCATGAAAAAATGAGAGAGGCAGGAATGGTTTAAGAGGGCGGTGAAAAAGTATTTTTTTCACGCGCCCCATAATGAAATATGTTGTCTATGTGCTGTCAAGGGCATGTAAATCAGCACTTCATGCTGACCCTTGATAGCATGTATCTACACAGATGATTTTTTTTAACACGCTTTTAAGAAATACAGGGAGAACAATCATGAATTCCAGGTTAAGCAGACGCGCATTGTTAAGGACAGGGACCCTCTCAGCCGGGATGCTTATCGGCGCGGACCGGCCCGGGTTATCGGCACCGCGGGGAGCCGATCCAGGGCACCCGGATTTTCTGTCGCCGTGGAGCCCGCCGGACGATCTCACACGCGACCTGTCACCCGGTCCTACAGCGATACGGCTCGCCTGTTCGGCCTACAGTCTGAACTACCGTGAGGGAACGGACATCACCGCGATGGTGAAACGGGTCCGTGATATGGGCTATACATCCTCAGGAAGCGGCGTCGGTCTCTTTAACCGGAACCAATGGCTCGATGTGCCGGAAACCGCGATCAGGGAACTGAAAGACGCCCTCAAGCAGTACGATGTCGTTTTTTTCGACATACACGCCGCGGTCAACAACATCCACCCGGACATCGAGGAACGGCGAAAAATCAACCGCTGGTTGATTGAACAGATGGAGGCGGCCGAACGTGTCGGATGCCCGATGGTAACCACACATGTGGGAAGCTGCGCCCCCGGTGCTGTGAATCCCCACCCCCGTAACTGGACCCGTGAGACATGGGACCTGAGCATCAGGGTGATGAAACAGCTTTCGAAAGACACCGAAGGTATGAACTGCGTGTTCGGTGTTGAGCCCGACTCCCTCGTCCAGGTCAACAACCCCTGGGCGTGCAGGCAGCTTGTGGATGAGTGCGGCCCGCGTGTCAGGATATGCCTCGACCCGGTCAACATGAGCAATCTCGAGTATCATTACCGTAAGACGGAATATCTCCGGATGTGTTTCGACCTGCTCGGTGAGGACATTATCGCCTCTCACGCGAAGGATATCGCACTGAAGGACGAACTTCAGCCGGTTTTATATCAGGTTGAGCCCGGGAAAGGCACCATGGATTACGAGACCTATCTGGTCGGCCTGAGCCGCCTTAAATGGCCGCGGACGCTTTTCCTCGAGCATCTTTCCGAGGAACGGTATCCCGATGTCAAACGTTTCATCGAGGAGACCGCCGCGCGGGTCGGTGTGACCATTTACAATTGATTGCGGATGCAGGTTTATGAATCACAGGGCTTGACGGAGTACGACCCGGAGTGGAAAGGTTGTATGCGAATGACGGCATGGAGCCGTTTGGCGTCAGAAACCGTGTATGAAATCTTCTTTAACCGGTAACATAAGGACCATCAAACATGAAAATAGGCTGCGTGCAGTTTTGTCCGGTCTTCGGGGAGGTTGAAACCAATGTCACGCGTCTGGAGGAACTCGTCTCGTCGGCGGACGCGGACCTGCTTGTCCTGCCGGAGCTTGCGACAACCGGTTACACGTTCGCATCACGTAATGAGGCTGTGCTGCTCGCCGAACCGTTCGAGACATCCCGAAGTCTTGGCAGGCTCCATGCGCTTGCCCGGGAAACATCGTGCGCGCTGGTCGTCGGGTTTCCAGAACGTGACAATGAGGGAAACATCTACAATGCCGCAGCGTTTCTGAAGCCGGACGGAACGAAGGCGCTCTACCGTAAAATCCACCTCTTCGGCACGGAAAAACTCTTTTTCCGCCCCGGAAACCTCCCCTTCGAGGTTCACGACTGGCGCGGGGTGAAAATCGGCATGATCATCTGTTTCGACTGGTTTTTTCCTGAGTCGATGAGGGTTCTTGCGCTCAAGGGCGGGCAGATCCTCTGCCAGCCGGCGAACCTCGTTCTCCCGTGGTGCCAGCGGGCGATGGTGATACGGAGCCTCGAAAACCGGGTGTTCACAGTGACTGCGAACCGGTACGGCGAGGAAAACCGCGGCGGATTCTCGTTTTCATTCACCGGGGCGAGCCAGATAACCTCGCCAGCCGGGGAAGTGCTTGTGCAGACCCTCGCACAGGGTGATTTCGTGGAGGTTGTCGACATCGACCCGTCTTGTGCCCTGAACAAGGATGTCTCGCCGTACAACAACATCTTTCAGGACCGCCGTCCCGAATTCTATGGGGATATAACCGCACAAACATGAACGGCGGTTTCATGTCGTGCAGGGAGCGGCGGTGGTGACCGGAAGCGCTGACATGGCTGGAGTGCTGCATGTGGGGTACGGCCTAGCTTTTCTTTCAGAATATGGGAGACAATGATACCTTTATACAGCGAGCGGCAATTAAACCGATTCCCGTTCATAACTATCCTGCTAATAGGAATCAATATTGCTGCGTTCTGGCACCAGTTTGTCATGCCGGGGTCGGTCGCCCGGTCGGTGATGGTCTATGGAGTGATACCGAAGGAACTTATTCATCCGGGATTGGTGGCCTTCGAGGGGCGGGTTTCTCCCCTTTTGACCCTCCTGACCGGCATGTTCATGCACGGCGGTTTTATCCACCTTGGATCAAACATGCTGTACCTGTGGGTATTCGGCCGTGACATCGAGGATGATTTCGGGCCGCTTATGTTTCTCACGTTCTATCTCGGTTCGGGGTTGATTGCCACCGGGGCTTTTGTCGCGGCGTTCCCAACGTCACAGATACCGCTTGTGGGTGCGTCGGGAGCGATTGCGGGCTTACTGGGGGCGTATTTTCTACGGTTCCCGATGACACGGATTTACAGTCTCATAATTATCGTCATTTTCATACGGATCATCCCTATCCCCGCGTTCATCGCTCTCGGGCTCTGGTTTATCATCCAGTTTCTGTCGTGTTTTGCAGAAGCGACAACACCCGCCGGAGCCGCGGGACAGAGCGGAATCGCCTGGATCGCTCATATCGGGGGATTTATGACGGGCATTATCTGGACACTCCTCATTCTTCGCCGACGGTATTACGCGCGGAGCCGACGGTCGGCATGGTGAAAGATGGAAAACATCACGACACAGCCGCAAATCGGCGGAACTCCGGGGACCAGCACGCGGGCCGCCGTTGAAGCGCTGACAGCGTTCGACACCTGCACCGGATCAACGGTTAAGGGAAAGAATACCGGCCGAAAGCCCTGATAAAATCCTTTTCCATGAACGGGGAAAAGCATATACTACGGTGCGAACGACACGAAATTGTGGACACATTTATACTGACACGCCGACACGAATACTGATCTGAATCGTTGCGGTTTTTATGAAAGGAGCTGTCACATCATGAACGCACCCGATTTCAATTCACTTACGCGGGCGGTACGGAAGTTTTCCCCATCGGCACGGCGGCTGGTGGGCCCGGTGCCCACGATTGCGATTACCCCTGTTGCCGACGGCAGGACGGGGGCATACGAGAGCACTGCGGAAAAGACCTGGAGGATGGCGGAACGTGTGTATAATCTCATTACAACGAATGTGAAGCTCTCCGATGGCACACCGGTGCGTGTTGTGGTCGCCCCCGAAATTGTGTACGGTGCACGCACCGGTGCACTTGCCCAGGAATACTACACGAAGGAAGGGGTCAGCGCACATATATGGGTCAGCCGTTCGTGGGCGTACAGCGATGAACTGCTCTCGGCCGCGCAGGGGCTCGGGAGCACGGAGTGGCTGCAGGCCGCCTATGGACTCAACCAGACAGACCGCCCGGGCGCGGTGTGGCTCAAGGCGTTCTGTGCCGCCATGGATGAAAAAAGGCGTCCAATATTCTCTGTTTACAGTCCAGACCTCGAGAACGAGGACGCGAACATGTCGCCGTTCATTTCGGAGCGTATCCTCCGGTTCGCCCGCTGCGCCGCTGCGGTGGCTGAAATGCGCGGAAAGAACTACCTCTCTGTCGGCAGTGTCTCCATGGGTATTATCGGGTCGGATGTGCGCCGTAACATCATGCACGAATATCTCGGTACGGGAACGGTGTCGGTCGACATGGTCGCGGTCAAGGGCCGTATTGAAAAGGGCTTGTACGACCATGAGGAACTGGAGCGCGCGTTCGAATTCATGAAGAACAGGTTCACCATCCGTTACGGGACCGGCAAACGTCCGTACGCTGATGACGATCTCCTCCGTGAATGCCTCACAATGACCCTGATTGTCAGGGACATGATGATAGGCAATCCCAGGCTGGCGGACAAAACGGTCGGGGAAGCACAGGGATTTACTGCCGATGTGGAGTGCGCCCAGGGCTGTAACGCCATCGCTGCCGGCACGCAGGGCCAGCGCGCCTGGACTGACCTCTATCCGAACTTCGATGTGACCGAATCGATTCTCAACAGTTCGTTCGACTGGAACGGGTACCGTACGCCATTCATCGTGGCGACTGAGAACGACAGTAAGAACGCCATCGGCATGCTCGCCGCCCATCTTCTGACCGGCATGCCCCAGCTTTTTGCAGACATCCGGACAAACTGGAGTGTGGAGAGCATCAAGGAGGGCACAGGTGTTGACATCAGCGAGGCCGCCCCGGGCGGGTTCATAGACAAGAGAAACTCCGGTGCGGGCGCGCTTGATTATGCGGTCGATGTATTCTCACTTGTCTCCGGGAAGGCAGATATTTCCGTGTACGAAGTCGCTGAAGCGCTGCGGAAAGATGCACGGCTCCAGGAAAAACTGATAGATGCGGCGATCAAAGGGACCGTATACATGGCAGCGGCACTTGAATACTTCCCCGGAGACGGCCTGTCGAGCCACTACAGAACACCGGGAGGCATCCCCATGACCGCCTACCGTTACAATGTGGTCGGCGACATGCTCACCTGTTCGATTGTGGAAGGTGAGACAATCGATTTGCCGGACAATGTTGCCGATTATGTGAGCAAGCGGACCGACCCGACATGGCCGGAGACCTTCTGGGCGCCCTGGGAAATGACATCATACGAATACATGTCGAAAATCGGGCCGAACCATGACGGCAATTCGTTTGGTATCATCGGGGAGGATCTCATTACATTCAACGCCATGCTCAGGATTCCGGTCGATTTCCACAATGTTCCCGAAGACGCCATTTTCAGGCCGACCATCTGGGACCGTTATGGCGGTGATGATTACAGGGTCTGCGAAAAACTCGGGCCGCTGTACGGGTAATAAAAAATTTCCTTATGTGAACAGTATGAGCTTTAAACCCTTTTCGGCAGCCGTGCCGGTATGACATACGCGGCAGCATTCATCGTTGTACTCTACCGAAAGAATTATTATGCCGAGACCTTTGAAAAAATGGTTTTTATATCGATTGAAACTGCACAATTGTATCTACCGAGACTCACCCCTCGGTCCCCTCTCTGACACGTCAAAGAGGGGATGCCCACCCTGATCCGTAAGCGTATCCCCCTCTTTTGCTCCGCAAGAGA
>Ga0315284_10001495_pt1 | contig 33316 bp, 32 predicted proteins | sample YL17G09_16_MG_FD_203696 | JGI IMG/M metagenome (GOLD analysis project Ga0315284, IMG submission 203696) | Sediment microbial communities from Yellowstone Lake, YNP, Wyoming, USA - YL17G09_16 | ecosystem: Environmental > Aquatic > Freshwater > Lake > Sediment | place: USA: Wyoming | collected... | reverse complement strand
CGGTGTAACAAAAAAAACAAAACATGTGAAAACATTAGTAGGTTTCGGTGATTACTCGCAACAACATGGGTTAGTAAAATCTCACCCAACTACGCCTATTTTACGTTTGAAAAAGGAACTTCGTAGGTATTGTAAGGTAGTTGATATAGATGAATACAAAACCAGCAAAACGTGTTCTTCGTGTAATAAAGAAATTGTATTGTATCGTAATCGTATTCAACGAAAAAAGATGGGAGTTTTAGAACCCATAGCAAAAATGACTAATATCCATAGTGTAATCCGTTGCAAACACAACGAGTGCAAATTATGCTGTATGGATAGGGACATTAATGCTTCCAAAAACATATTAGGATTGCTTCTCAATCAATATAGAGGAGAAGAAAGACCAGTATGTTTTAGACCAGAAAAAATTGCAGTGAAACCTCGCAAGAGTGATAAGCGTGCAAAGGCGTGCGATTCGCCATTACTAACTTGATTTTTTTAATGTCGTGAAAACGGCGTTTTAAATTACCAAGGGTGTAAATAAACAATTAAAAATATTTTAATTGTTTATATATGTCTAAAAATTTTGCAAAATTTGATGATACGAATTTTCCTGTTGTAATTATAAAATTTAATGGTACAATTCAAAATGATACAGATTTTGATATATTCATTAATAAATGGAAATCATATGATAAATTAAAAAAAAAATATACTTTTGTCTTTGATTCTAGTGAAGTTACATCTGTTCCTATAAAATATACTTATAAAATGTCTAGTTTTATACGTGAGTTGAAACAAGATAAGGAAAATGTTTATCTTGAAAGAAGTATTATTGTTTGTAATAATTATTACATTAGAAAATTATTAGAGTTTATTTTTTTTTTAGAAAAACCTCTTGCTCCTGTATATATTGTTGATAACATGGATAAAGTTCATGATTTATACACAACAGTCCAAATAGATCCTAATTTATATGATTTTTCGGTAACACTAATTGCTAGTTAGACACATCTAAAATGTAGCATTAGAAGCAATTGGCCCTTCATCAATAAATTCACCAGTTACAGTATATCTTTCTGGATAAGTAGGCATGTTCTCTAGATTGTGAGGTTTATATCTTTTGTCAAATAATTTTCTACCTATATCAAATTTATTAGACCATGTATTATATCCAAAATCCGCACTAGGAGATTTACTATGAATATCTTTTATAATAATTCTAGATCTAGAACCAAAGTCAGTTGTTAGATTTGAATATTGCAGACCTAAATTAGATAACTTTCCGGCATCATCTGTCCCTGGTATTTCAGACATAAATGATGTTTTTGAATATGGCGGTGTTCTTGGATTATAACCAGGACAATCCATATCTGCAAAACATTGTTGCCCAGTAACATCACATCGTGAATCAGGACCACATAAATTTCGGCAATTTGAACAATTTGAATTATTTGAGCTAAACCCTTCTTTACCTTTATTTTTAACTTTATTTTTTTGTATTTCTAATAAATAACCAATTGAAAAATATAAAATAAATAAAAATAATAAAATACTAAATAAAATAATCATTGTATGAGTTTTATTTTGTAATTTCATATAATAATATAATAATATATTATTATTATTTCATATATAATGTCTTGATAACATTTAGAAATAAAAATATAAAAAAAAATAAGAAATATAAAATAAAATAAGAAATAAGAAATAAGAAATAAGAAATATAAAATAAAATATAAAATAAGAAATAATAGCTATAAAAAATTATAGTTTTTTTTTATATCATTTAATAATAAGTATGTCAACAACTACTATTGATACATCATTAATTGATGAAAAGAAAAATCCTGAATCATCAAAACCTGCTACATCAGGAAGTATATATGGTTTTGTAATAAACGTATTTATAATATTAGCATTTTTTGTAGTATATTTATGGTTCGGTAGTTGTCTTCTCTATTCTTGTAAATTAGCCCAATCAAACATTTTACCCACTGATAAAGATTGTTATCCATATACTGATACAAAAGCAAAAATAGAAAAAATCATGTCAAATATATTTAACACATTTACAGATCCTCCGCAATCTATGAAAATTAATTTTGATCCAGATGATAAAGTAAATTCAACATTTATGATATTAGACGCAATGCGTAAATGGAAATCAAGTTCAAAAATTGGTGTTACTCCAAATTATTTTATGGATATTTTTGACTCTTTATTGAGTTTTAATTATTCATATTTTAATAGTATATTTAATCTTTTAAACAGTGCTCCAGAACTAGTGACTGTACTTTTAGGACCTATTGTAATAGGATTTTGTTCATCTATTTTATTTTTAATTAATAATTTTTATTTTATTTATTTATGGTTTATGAAAATGTCTTGGTTTTTTAAAGAAAATAAAAATAAAAATGCTAATGGAAATAGTGACGGTAAACCCGACTGGGAAAATATAACCTTTTTAGAACCAATCAATTATGGATTAGCTATTTTAATGGTAATTTTATATTTGATAATTTTCGTATTTGGGTTTGGATTTTTAACAGTTATCCCAACATTTACTGCGTTTTGGTCTTTATTTTCATGTTTTTTTTACAAGGCAAATATGAATAATAAAAGTGTATTTGCATCTACAATAGCAAAAGATGTGTTTAAATATTTTAAAGTAACAATTATGCTTATATTTAGTATCATTATAACATTACATGCTTTTACATATTTGGGTGTAACACAGGGTGTTTTTTCTTTACTAGTAATATTATTAATCAATTTTGGAGTGATTTCAATAAATATATTTAAACCAATAAATCAAGAAAACTTATCACCTTTAACAAGTTACGACCAAGCAATAAAAGATTGTGTAAAAAAATCGCAAAATAAAGGTTATAGCTTTTTTGGGCAAAACGGAGGAGGGTTTGTAAAAGAGTTGAAAAAAATAAGTAAAAAACTAAATAGTAAGTAAAATAATATTTTATATTATAAAAAATATAATTTAAAAAAATTATAATATAAAAAATTTGATATATATCTTTTATGGGAAAAGATAAAAAACAGGATAAAAAACAAGATAAAAAGGTAATTGAAAATTTTCCGTTTGTAAGTATATGTACACCAACATTTAATAGACGTCCTTTTATTCCCTATATTATAAAATGTTTTGAAAATCAAGATTATCCAAAAGATAAAATGGAATGGATTATAATAGATGATGGTACTGATAAAATTGAAGATTTATTTATCAACGTTCCTCAAGTAAAATATTTTAAATATGATGAAAAAATGCGTTTAGGTAAAAAACGCAACATTGCCCATGAAAAGTCAATTGGTTCAATTATTGTTTATATGGATGATGATGATTATTATCCACATGATAGAGTAAGTCATGCTGTTGATATGTTATTAAAAAACCCTCATGCGTTATGTGCGGGTTCTAGTGAAATGCATATATATTTTAAACATATAGAAAAATTGTATAAATTTGGTCCATATGGTCCAAATCATTCAACAGCAGCAACATTTGCTTTTAGAAGAGAATTATTATTACAAACAAGTTTTGATGAAACTGCTGCAGTGGCTGAAGAAAAACATTTCTTAAAAAATTATACGATTCCATTTGTTCAATTAGAAACAACAAAATCAATTCTAGTTTTTTCACATGATCATAATTCATTTGATAAGAAAAATTTATTGGAAACGCCAAATGATTATGTAAAAATTTCTGAAAAAACGGTGGATGATTTTATAAAGGAGTCTGATTTAAAGAAATTTTTCATGGAAGATGTTGATATCATAATTAAAGAATATGAGCCTGGAAGGATTGAACATAAACCTGATGTGTTAAAACAAATTGCTGAATTAAAAATGAAGAGAGAAAAAATGATTGAGGATTTTAAAAGACAAGAACAAAATAATGGTAATGGTAATTCTGAACAACAAAGAGTAATATTTTTATTTCAAAAAAAAATAAGTGAAATGAGTGTTGTTATGCAAGAAATAATAATGGAAAACAATTTATTAAAGGATAAAGTAAAATATTTGGAAAATAAACTTAAAGATTAAGTATAGTATATACTTATAAGCTACAGAGAAATGGATTATTACGATGAATACAACCCGAATGAAGTCAATAATTTTGATGATGATGTAAATGAAATTCGTAATTTAAAATCATTAGATAGAGGGTATTCTAAAATTTATAGAAAAACTGAAGATAAATTTGGTAGATTGAGAAATTCAAAAATAGATATTTATAGCTCAGGTGGTCCAGGGTCAAGTATTCGTGATGCGATAACAGGAGAATATTTGACTCATAAAGTAGGAACAATTGCTGAAGATTTATATTTTAAGTTGGCTTTATCAACAAATGAATGTAAGAGTAAAAATGGTTCAAATATATTATTTTTTTCTTCACCGGATGAATGTGAACATCATCTAGTGTTCCAAATTGATGAAACGGAAAAGGAAAATTGGAGATTGAAAAAAATGGAATGTTTGAAGAAGCTTGAGAAAGCAAAGAAACCAAAGATTTCCCTATAATAAAAAAATATTTACACTTTTAAACGCAGACTTTTTTCATTTATTATTATATTATTATTTAATATAATGAGTTTAGAAGAAATAGTAGATATTTCACTTACAGATAAAATAATAACTTTAGAAGAAATGGTAGATAATTCATTAACGGACAAAAATACCAATCATTCATATTTACCTCTTTATCAACAGTTATTAGAAAGTAAAAAAGAAACCGCAAAAAATGTATTAGAAATAGGCATAGGAGATTTTGGTGAAAAAAATGGAGGTAGTATAAAATTATGGAAAGATTTTTCACAAACGCTACAATTTATGGTTTAGATATACTTCCAATTGATTTCGTGATGGATGAATTATTAAATGATGATAGAGTTATTTTATATACATCAACTGATGCATACAATAATGATTTTTTTAATACTTATTTATTAAATAAAAATTTAAAATGTGATTTTATCTTAGACGATGGACCACATACTTTAGAAAGTATGAAACAATGTATAAAATTATATTCAAATATAATGACAGATGACGGTATATTAATAATTGAGGATGTTCAATCGTGGGATTGGATTGATATACTTAAAAATGAAGTTCCAGAACATTTGAAACAATTTATTAAAATATATGATTTAAGACCAATAAAAAATCGTTATGATGATATTGTTTTTACAATAGATAAATCAAATATTTATAAATAACATATTTAATAAAAAAGTAATAAAAACATAATTGTGTATAAAATTATGTTTTTATTAAAAACAATTTTACTCTTTTTTTGTCAATACCCAAATAACTTTGTCAAGCAATATTCAAATACTTTTTTGAAAACAAGTGTTTATGATTATCATTTGAATGAAAATGATGAAAATGAAATTAAAAATATAACTGCTGATGAAAAAAATATTGTAACTATTAATAATAGTGATAATATTAGAAAAACTAATGTAAGAAATGATATAAGAGGTTATGATGAAAGATATCAATTAATTGAGAATAATAATTGTGAAGTATTAAATATTTGTAAAGATTTTGTTAAATTTGAAGTTTTAAATTTCATTACAAATGTAAATGAAACGATAGAAAATAAAATAAAATGTCTTAATGAGAATTCATTTTTATTTTATGATAATATAAATAAAATTTATGAAAAAATTAATGAAAATAATAATGATGTAAAACCGTTTAATATTAAAGCTGGTGGTTTATTTGATGATTTTAATAGAGAAGATTTTTAACCACCTTTTCCACCTTTAGAAAAGGTCATAAGCGGAGCGGAGAGCCAAAGATTGATAAAGTAATTTACCATTAGCAGTATGATTTGGCTCTCCACTTCTCCATTCGGGACGACCTTTTTTAAAGTTGATTTGGCTCTCCGCTCCGCTTATGACGTTTTCTAAAGGTGGAATTTATTCAACTTCACATTCAAGATCTTCATACTCTTCAATTTCTTTATATTCAATATCAGCTGCATTTTCTTTTGTATATTTTTCTAAATATCTATAAATTCTATTTATATCCAATTTACTAATTTCATAATTTTCAAATAATGCTAATATTTTAACATCATCAAATTTTGTATTTATTTCATTAAAAAAACCAAGTAAATCTTTTTTGTCCATTCCTAATTGTTGACATAGATTTTGAATAAACAAAGAATTATTATATTCAGTAGAATATTTAGTTAGTACTTTTGTAAATCTTATTTCAGAAGGGTTAAATTTTATTTGTTTTTTAATACTATTATGATACAATTTGGTATTTTTAAATGTCTTTATTAAAGAGCTCATTTCATTAAATTGCCATATTTGTTTTTGAAATGTAATTCTATCAATATAATCTGAAAAACAAATATTTTCTAATTGTTCAAGATAAAAGGGGACAGATATTTTTTTATCAATTTTACCAATACCATCTATTATATTTTCATGCCATAATAATCCTACACTTGTTCTATCTGTTTCATTCATAATAGTAGAATGTTGCTCAATATTATAAAAATTATTTATTAAATTTTGAGTTATTTTTTTTGTGTCATCATTATAAGACTTTATTTGAAAAATGTTTTCAATAATGTCACTATCAAATATAGCAGGATTTTTGTTATAAATACAATAAATATTATTGAGTTTTCGTAAATCCCCTTGAACATATTTTATTACTCTTTCTTTATTAATAAGATTGATATCTGGTATTAATTTATATATAATATTTGAAATTTGATTTTGTAAAGGAGGTGTTAATTCTATAACATTACAAACTTTCATTAATTCTTTTATTTTTTTATCAATTTTATAATTGCCTATACAAATAATTGGATTTAATGTTATTTCCTCTAGTTTTTGTTTTTTTGTTTTTTTTGGTCTAATAATTTTAATTAATGAATTAATACCACCTTTATCACCATTGTTCATACCATCAATTTCATCCATAATGATTGCTATTTTTTTTACTTTTTTATTAAAAATACTCATGATATTTCTATCAGCCATACTATTTTTCGTTATTTCATCAATAATAGATTTATTTCTAATATCACCAGCATCATATTTAATAATATCATAATCTAATTCTTTTAAAATATTAATTACAAATTGTGTTTTACCAGTGCCCGGATTACCATAAACATAAATTCCTTTTTTATAAAGTAAATTATGTTTGTTTTGTTCAAAATTTTGTAATACATCTTTTATTGATGAAGCTTTTTCATCTCTGTTTAATAATTTATTAATATTTAATTTTTCCATCTTATATGTTTAATAATATTCTTTTTATGTCCATTTTTACACAATCCATGTTCTTCCATGAAATTTGTTAATGTATTTTTACATTTTATTGAATCATTTTCATTACAATAATACAGTGTAAAAATTACATAATTAATAAATATGTTATTTCTATAATTATATTTTTTTATAGATAACCATTTTTTATAATTTTCATTCAATATTTTCTCAAAAACAAATTCATTATCTCGTCGTATTGTATCTCTAATATAATTTTCATACTGTAAAATATGAGGTTTTATCATAGAATGATAAAGTATATAATATGTCTTATTCAAAAAGAGTAATGTTTTTATTGATATGAATTTTTTTATATAACTAACAATTTCATCTGGTAAAGTATTTATTTTTTCTAAAATAACAATTTCGTTATTCATATATTGTAAATATATTTGATTTACAGTATACTAGATTTTCTATTTTTTTCATTTTTTTAATTTTTTTTTCATTTTAAAAAAAAAATTATTATGTAGTTTGTGTTGTTTGACAAGGATTTTGAACACCATATGTGATACCATCCCATGAAACATCACATGTTTTTGCCCAATTGTATTTTGCACACATTCCATTTGAACCAGTAAAAGCACTTGAATTAAAATCCATTATTAAATGATTATCACCACTTTTAGCAGGACAACCTCCTAAATCTTTTTGATTAATACACTTAGTATTATTACCTGATCCATCAATTAACCAATAATCAGGACAATTAGGTATAACAGGAGGCCAATTTTCATTTTTTGCTTGTGCTAAAACAACACCTATTGTTACTAAAGTAATGATTAAAATTATAATTGCTCCTATTAAAACTATTTTTTGAAATCCTTCCATATAAAATAAATGAATATATTTTTTTTATTTCAGTATTATAAATGAATAGTATTAATAATGGACGTGTGGATATAAAAACTCCAAATACTTCTAGTTTATTTGAAATGTATGACAAGATACCTGCTCATCAATGTAGCACATTTAGGAATCCTACGGAAGGGCTATGGAATGATACCGATTTATCAAATGCCTTTTTCTCTCAACAAAACATTCAAATATTACAAAATGGAATAAGAGCAGGAGTTTATCATAAATCAAATGGACAATATGTCATTGGTCCTCAAGATTGCGATTCTTTAAAAATAGTTATGCGAAGTGTTTATTTACAAAATTCTGTTAATAAACCAAATGATATATCATCACAAGTTATGAATTTAAATAAATTAGTATTGGACTATTGTATACAACAAGTTTATAGTGAGGCACAAGGTTATATGAAATATATAAATGATGTAAGTACTTTAGCTGTACCTATTTCTCATCCAGTAATGGCAAATAATAATGATAGACAGTTGGAATTGAAACCTTGGTTCTAAATCAACTCAACCTTTAGAAAAGGTCTTAAGCGAAGCTGAGGAACCAAATATTGTTTGCTCAACTTTTCCAAAGTTGATTTGGATCAACCTTTTCTAAAGGTTGAAAATAAAAAAATTGATTTAAAAATACTTATTTTATTTAACATCATAAATTACCAAAGAACGAAACATGGAATTCAATATTGAAGCTTACTTAGAATCCTTACCTGAAGATATAAAAAAAATAGATCTTGATAATAAAGACTTATTTTATCTTCCTGATTTAACAAGATTTAAAAATTTAAAAAAATTAATTTGTTCTAATAATCAGTTGACATATTTACCGCCTCTGAATGAAAATTTGGAAATATTAAATTGTGAAAATAATCAATTGACTTCTTTGCCAACTTTGAATGAAAATTTAGAAATATTAGATTGTGATAATAATGAATTGACTTCTTTACCACCATTTAATAATAATTTAAAAGAAATATGGTGTGTAAATAATAATTTAACTTCTTTACCACCTTTCAATAAAAATTTAGAATTATTATATTGTGATAGTAATGAATTGACTTCTTTACCACCTTTTAATGAAAATTTAGAATCATTTAGCTGTGATAATAATTATTTGACTTCTTTACCAGATCTGAATAAAAATTTAGATGGATTATGGTGTTCTAATAATAATTTAACTTCTTTTCCAGAACTGAATGAAAATTTAAAAACATTACATTGTGAAAATAATGAATTGACTTCTTTACCAGAACTGAATGAAAATTTAGAAACATTACATTGTGAAAATAATGAATTGACTTCTTTACCAGATCTGAATAAAAATTTACATAGATTATGGTGTTCTAATAATAATTTAACTTCTTTTCCAGAACTGAATGAAAATTTAGAAACATTACATTGTGAAAATAATGAATTGACTTCTTTACCACCATTTAATAATAATTTAAAAGAAATATGGTGTTTTTATAATAAATTGACTTCTTTACCACCTTTTAATGAAAATTTAGAAATATTAAATTGTGGATATAATAGATTGACTTCTTTACCGAGTTTGAATGAAAATTTAGAAATAATGATATGTACAAGTAATAAATTGACTTCTTTACCAGATCTGAATAAAAATTTAACATATTTAAATTGTTATAAAAATAGATTGACTTCTTTACCAGATCTGAATAAAAATTTAACATATTTAAATTGTGGAAATAATAGATTGACTTCTTTACCGACTTTGAATGAAAATTTAGAAAATTTATATTGTGGATTTAATAGATTGACTTCTTTACCACATTTGAATGAAAATTTAGAAAATTTATATTGTGGATTTAATAGATTGACTTATTTACCCTATTTGAATGAAAAATTAGAAAATTTTGTATATTTTGGTAATCCAATTTGTAAAATAATAAATAGAGAAAATGATAGTTTAAGTACAACAAAAACAAAAATACAAACAATAAATAATTTCCGTCATTTATACTATTCTTTACAGTTTAAAACCAAATTTAGATATTGGTTATGGGTGAAAGTAATAGAACCTAAAATCATGAAAAAATATCATCCTAGTTATTTAATAGAAAATTTACATGAAGATACAGATTTGGATGAACTATTGAATAATTGGTAATCAACCTTTTCAACCTTTAGAAAAGGTTGAAAGGTTGAAAGGTTGATGAAATGCCGAATATTATATAATATATTTTTTATCTATTATATAAATGACTAGATTACTTGTGTTATATGTATTTCATATTTATAACAATAGAGTAAAACATTTTATTAAAAATTGTATTTTCAATCATCCAAATGTTGATTTTATTATAATATCAAATGATAAAAATAATGTATTTGATGTTCCAGATAATGTAAAAACATTATTTAGAGATAATATAGGTTATGATTTTGGAGGTTGGAGTGATGCTTTACTAATAAATAATTTATATAAAAATTATGATAAATTTATATTTGTAAATTCTTCTGTAATTGGTCCATTTATTCCGTCTTATTATAAAAAAAAATGGACTGATATATACATAGATGGGTTGCAAAATAATGTAAAATTGTTTGGAAGTAGCATAAATACATGTGAAAATCCTCTAGAATTATCACATGTTCAATCATATATTTTTTCAATGGATAAAACTACATTACAATATTTAATTAATTGTGAAATATTTAGTATTACTAATTATGCAAAAACATTTGTTGAATGTATTTATCAAAAAGAAGTTTTAATGTCTAGAAAAATAATTGAAAATAATTGGAATATAGGTTCATTAATGAATTACTATAAAGATGTTGATTTCACATTTACTAATAAAAAACCAGAAGAATATAATATTAAATTTTTAGGTGATGTAATGTTTTCAGAATTTAAAAATAAAATATGGGATATTTATGGAAATGTATTTATAAAAGGGAATAGGAAAATACATTTTAATCTAGTTCAGAAAAAGTTGCTACTCAACCTTATCAACCTTTAGAAAATCAACCTTTAGAAAATCAACCTTTAGAAAAGGTTGAACCAAATCAACTTTTCTAAAAGTTGATAAGGATATGAGTTGAACTTTTCTCTCTACAACTCTTTTTTCAAAGGTAAAAAATAAAAAAAATAATAGGTTAACAAATATATTTTTATAAATTGAGAAAATATTTTATTCAATTTTTTAAAGTTGAATTTAAAGTTGTTAAGATTTGGTTCCTGAGCTTCGCTTAAGACCTTTTCTAAAGGTTGATAAGGTTGTTAATATTTGGTTCTCCGCTCCGCTTTTTGCGAAGCTTAGACCTTTTTTAAAGGTTGATAAGGTTGATAAGGTTGATAAGATTTGGCTCAACCTTTTTTAAAGGTTGATTTAATAGTGCCACCAGTTTTTGTTACCGCTTTTTTCTTTATTTTTATCTCACCACTTTGAAGTCTTTCTCTATCTTCTTTATATTCAAGATACAACTGTGTTAAACTCTCCAATTCAGACATCCACATATCATGTGTAGTTGTATTTTTTATTTTTTCAAGCTCTTCTGTTTTACATGTGTGCTCTCTGAATAATTTATCAACATTCTCTTCTGTTACTGAATCCATAGGCATTTTCACCAAATATTTATAATCCTCGTCATAATCAATGATATCATAAGCCTTCGCTTGTAACATACTATGAATCTCATCCTTCTTCTTTTTTCTCAAATCAATTGTACCATCCAAATTTTCCTTGACATATCTTGCCTTGTTACTCAAAACCTTGAGTTCATACTCTATATTCGCAACCAAATAATCCTTTCTGGTCTGATACATTTTCAATCGTGTTTCAAAATAATCATCAATAATTTCAGAAACCTTTTCATATTTTTTAAGCTGATCATCAGCATTAAATAAATGCATATTCGTAGTAGTATTTGTAGTACATAATTTCAATAATTTGAAAACACCATTTGTCTCGTGATCTCCGCTCATATTTTCATATTCCTCCAATTTACCTTTTGAAAATGTAATCACAAAATCAACTGTCGTGTCTTTACACATATCATCATAATCTTTAATAATAGGTGTAATTTTTTTCCCTTCTTTATTATTTCCTGGTTCAATAAGATTCTCCAAGTGTTCTTTAAAATCATCGGTCCAATAACCAACAGGAAGTTCAGTTACTCTGATTTTATCTGTTCCAATCTTTTCATAAACACCTTTAATCAAGAATTTTGATTCACTTATTTTCTCAATTTTACCATTAAAACCCTCATAATAAGGAATAAAATCAGTGTTTAATTCATTATTATTTAGTTTCCCTTTCAAATATCTAATAATTTCCAAAGGATTATAACACATGATGTCAGTACTGAAACCTGTACCAATCCCCTTTGAACCATTTACAAGAACCATCGGAATAATCGGAACATAATAAATCGGTTCTACAGGAAACCCATCATCATCTAAATACTTCAAAATATTATTATCCGACATTTGAAAGATTGTCTGTGTAATTTTATTTAAAACTGTGTAAATATATCTTTCAGACGCACTATCTTTTCCTCCTTGTAAACGACTACCAAATTGTCCATTTGGCATGAACAAATTAATATTATTTGAACCAACAAAATTCTGAGCTAAACCAACAATAGCACCATTCAAACTCGCTTCACCATGATGATATCCTGAATGTTCTGAAACATATCCACTAAATTGTGCGACTTTTATTTCTTCTTTTGTCAAATTTTTCTTGATTGCTGAATAAAGAATCTTTCTCTGACTTGTTTTTAAACCATCCATTAAGTTTGGTATGCTTCTATCACAATCATATTTAGAGAAATGTTTGAATTCCTTTTTAATAAAATCTTCATAACTAACATTTAATTTACTCGTATCTAAATAGTCATTTCTGTTATAATCCTCCAACCAATCCTTTCTATCATCTGCTCTTTTTTTATTAAAAACCATATCTATAGCATTTGTACTGTCTTCACCGCTATGCATAAAACCAACAATTTTCTTATTCTCAAAATATTCACGGAATTCTTTTCCTGTACTAGTACCCAAACCTTTATAATACTTGATCTTCCAACCTTTAACATTATTTTCGGATTGTTGTTTCCAATCTTCGTATTCACCGTCATTATAAAAGACTAGTTCTTGACTTCCTTTTTTAGCTTTCAAAATAGGAGTATTCATAAATCCAATAAATCCTGGTATTTCAGTAAGACTTGACCATTCAGAATCAAATAAATTAATACATAATCCTTTAATATGACTGCCATCTAAATCTTGATCAGTCATGAAAATTATGCGACCATAACGAAGACATTTATTAACATCTTCAATGTCTTCATATTTTTTACCAGTTTCCAAACCCAAAATCTTTTTGATTTCAGCGATTTCCTTGTTCTCAGAAATCTTTTTAATACTTTCACCACGAACATTCAATAGTTTACCTTTCAACGGATAAACACCATAAACATCGCGATCTTTTGATTCAAGACCCGAAATAATACCTGCTTTTGCTGAATCTCCCTCACAAAAGATAATGGTACAATCCTTTGATTTTTCAGTACCTGCCCAGTTTGCATCTGTAAGTTTAGGAATACCACGAATACTTTTTGACTTTGTACCATCAGTTTTTTTCGCAGCCTTATTTTCCTTCACTTCAGTTAAAGCACATGCTTTATCCATAATACCCATTTTAGCAAGCTTGTCAATGAACTTATCACTCACATCAAATTTTGAACCGAATTTTGAAGAAGGTGTATTCATATAATCCTTGGTTTGACTATCAAATGCTGGGTTTTCAATATCACATCTTACAAATAAAATAAGTTGCTCTTTAATGCTATTAGGATTTACTTTTACCTTTTTCTTTTTCTCAATCATCTCACACATTTTTCTAGTAATTTGATTTAAAATATATTCTACGTGTTTTCCACCTTTAGATGTATGAATACCATTCACAAAAGACACTTGAATAAATTCATCATTTGGCGATAAAGCAGCTGCAATTTCCCAACGTTCTCCAGATTCCTCATGAACTCTTGGATTATCGGACTTATCTCCAATATACATATCCATGTATTGTTGGAAATTCTTTACAGGTAAAGCTTCTGAATTATATTTTACTTTTAATGATTTATCTGTAACTGCTGCAATATCATAAACACGTTTCATTAACAATGATTTCATATCAGGAGATAAACCGGTGATACCAAGACGTTCATAATCAGGTTTGAATGTAATCTTCGTATAAGGCTTATTTTTGCATTTAGTAATCGTTGGTTTACAAGTAATATCCAAATTATTTTTGAATTCTTGAACATATTTAAGACCTCTTACATGATCAATCGTTTCAATAGAACCAATTGTAGACCAAATAAATACAAGTTTGATACCAAATCCATTTTTTCCACCTACGATTTTCTTCTCGGATTTATCATAATTAGTGGATGTTCGGAGCTCACCAAAAATCATTTGAGGAATCCATGTTTTATGTTCTGGATGTTCAACAACATCAATACCATTACCATCATTAATCATGATAATAGTACCATCATCTTGAATTGAAATATCAATATTTTGAACAGGTATGCAATTTTGTTGTCCTGATTTTATTGCTTGACACATTCTAATAAAATGATCACGACAGTTAACTACTGCTTCATCAAATAGTTTGAATAAACCAGGAATAATTTTTATATTTTTTTCAATAATTCTAGACCTATCTTCATTTAAAATCCATGTTAGAGCATCAACTTCTTCAATAGAACCAATATATGTATCAGGTGTTGACAATATATGCTCTATATCAGTCTTCTTTTGATATTTATTAGCTAGATTAACGTCAGTTGTACTCATTTCTACTTAATTATACAAACATATTTTTATATATTATTTTTTTCAATTTTATTTTTTATTAAAAAAAAATATGAAGAATATATATGAAGCAAATTTTTAAAAATATAAGAAATATAAAAAATATAAAAAATATAAAAAATATACAATTGTATTTTATATTAATTTTAATTATAATGTTCATTATAATCTATTGCATTTTTCAAAGAATAATTAATGTTAATTTAATGTTTTTTATGTATGATGTATATGCTTTATTTGGATTATATTGGCAATTACAACCTCAATATTGTTCACCTATGAAATTTGGTTTTAAACCTGTTATGCCTATTGAGTTCTATGCGGAATTTAACAAAGCAATTTTTCCACGTATACCTAGTGGTGATAATACATTAAATAAAGAAGAAGTAATAAGAATATGTGATAGAAATTTAGAATGGTTGCAAAAGAATGGAGAGATATGTGTTAAACCAATAAATGTTGAAATAATACATACGAATGATCCAGAATTTAAACAAAAAGTGATGTTTTATATTAAACATGATTATCCATTTGTTATGCGTGGTGTTGAATTATCATGTTTTAAAACTATGAGATATGATAAACTTATGAAAACTGCTGGTAATGATAAAGTGTATATGAGTCCTAGTTCAGAAGAAACATGTACTGATAATATTTTTACTGAGCTTAAAAATATAGAAAAAAATAAATGTTATATAACAAATTCAACAAATTTATTTAATAATTATGAAAATTTATTACCTGATTCTGATATGGATATTATTAAAAATATTATTGATGGTCACATGGAAAATAATAGTAAACAAATGTTTTTAGGTATTACAAAAGGAACAGGAACTGCATTACATGCAGCATATACAAATAATTTTTATTTAATGATTCAAGGGCAGAAAAAATGGACATTCTTTAATCCAAATCAAATAGCATTATTATATCCTGATTTTCAAAAAAAAGGTATTTATATGACATCTCAATCTAGATTTTTAAATGCAGAAAATATAGATTCAGTATTTGATAAATTTCCATTGATGAAATATGCTGAAAGATATGAAGTACACTTGGAAGAAAAAGATATATTATATAATCCGATGTCATGGTATCATTCTGTGTATAATAAAACTGATATTTCTGTTGCATGTTCAACACGTTGGAGCAGTAAATTTGTTGTACCAGACAATTATATGTTACGTTATGGTCATATGATAAACCCTGAATTAAGAAGTTATGTTAAAGACATATATATACAAAATGGTGTGTTAGGTATATCACAAATTGATGAACATAAACACATGATTGGTGAGGATAAAGATGCTATTCCTTATTGGGATAAATTCACAAATGATTCACATAATCTTTGCAAAGATGAGGATTGTTCAATTAATTGGCACCACCTTTGAAAAAGGTGGAGCCAAATCAATCCCACATTTGAAAAAGGTGGAGTCAAATCAATCCCATCTTTGAAAAACGTTATTCCTAATCAGCACACTATCTTTGGCTCCACCTTTTTCAAAGGTGGAAAAGGTGGATTTAGACATATTTATCTAGATTATACACAACAAAATTCCATACACAAAAATATAATAAGTATAATTTAACACTATGTCTGATCCATCGTTCTCTAGTATAATTATAAATTTTGAAAAATATAATTGTGAATAAAACTAATGTAGGTGCTAATAAACTTATTAATAAATATCTATTTCGTCGTGTAAGATCAAATTGTTTGGCTAAAAATAAAGATAAAACATTCATTAAACCTAAAGCTATAGGAGCTAAAAAGGTATATGGAATATAACTAAAATTAAAATCTTTTGGATTAAATCGTGAGACTACAAAAAAATAAGGTAAAAATACAATAAATGAAGAACCGATAACAAACGCTCTTATATATTCATTACTCATTATATATAATAAATATTTTATAATTTCATCCACTTTTATAAAAAGTGGAGCAAAAGGTGTTATCCACTTTTAGAAAAAGTGGAGCAAAAGGTGTTATCCGCTTTTTATAAAAAGTGGAGCAAAATATTGGATAAATTCTTTAAGTACTTTAAATAATTTATTATATTAATGTTATTTTTTTTTTCAAAAGTATTTTGGGATTTTTGATTTTGGACATTTTAAAAATGTCCATTTTTGAAAACCTCGATATACTTTTGCAAAAATTCATCATTGTGACCATAATTGAAAATTAAGGTCTCGTGACAAAATAAATAATTCATTGTTTATTATGATAATTTTTTATATTTTTTTAAAGAAAGAATTTAGGGGTTTTTTATGTTAGTATATAATACTAATGAATCCTAACGAAAAAAACCCAAAAAAACCCCAATATTTTTTTTGTAAAAATTGTGATTTTGTAACGTGTAATAAAAAAGATTATACTAGACATCGCTCAACTGATAAACATAAAATCCTAACAAATCCTAACATAATTACCCCAAAAAACCCCACATTTATATGTAATTGTGGAAAATCATATAAACATTCATCGTCTTTATCTGCTCACAAAAAGAAATGTGAAATATTAAATAATGATGCTTCATGTAATAATTACGAAAATAATACTAATACAAATATATCTGATAAAGACGACCTGATAAACTATCTGATAAAAGAAAATCAAGAATTCAAAAACTTAATTTTAGAGGTGGTCAAGAAAGATACGTATAATAATACAGTAAATAATAATAATAACAATTCACATAACAAAACATTTAATTTACAATTTTTCCTTAACGAAACATGCAAAGACGCTATGAATATTATGGATTTTGTGGATTCTGTAAAACTTCAGTTGTCAGATTTAGAAAATGTCGGGAAATTAGGGTTTGTAGAAGGTATCTCAGATATTATTGTTAAGAATTTAAAAGCACTTGATATTGAAAAAAGACCAGTTCATTGTACGGATTCAAAGAGAGAAGTCATGTATGTAAAAGATGAGGATGTATGGTATAATGATAGTAAAGAAGAAGATCAAGAAAATAAAAAATTGAAAAAAGCAATTAAACGTATTGCAAATAAAAATTCCAAATTACTTTCAGAATTTAAAGCCAAGTATCCTGATTGTATTTATAGTCATTCAACAAAATCTGATCAATATAATAAAATAATTATTGAAGCATTAGGTGGATCTAATGAAAATGGAGATAACGAAAATAAAATCATTAAGAAAATAGCAAAGGAAGTTACTATTGATAAATAGAATCCACTTTTATCCACTTTTAGAAAAAGTGGAGCAAAATATTTGATACTTTCTTTAAGTACCTTTAAAGGATTTATTATATTATGTTATTTTTTTTCCAAAAGTATTTTGGGATTTTTGATTTTGGACATTTTAAAAATGTCCATTTTTGAAAACCTCGATATACTTTCTGAAAAAAGTTAATGTTGTGACCATAATTGAAAATTAAGGTATAATGACAAAATAAATAATTCAACATTTATTATGATAAAATTTTTATATTTTTTATAAGAAAGGATTTAGGAGATTTTTACGTTGCCATAATATAGCGACATTGGCAACAAAAAATCTCACAAAAATCTCCATAAATACGTATGTAATTTTTGTGATTATATAACGTGTAAAAAAAATGATTATAATAAACATATAACAACTGATAAACATAAACGCAATGAGTTGGCAACAGATGGCAACAGAAAAGTCGCAAAATAATGATAGAACTGGATTATCAAGTATTACCTTCAGTAAAATCAATTATTTGTCTCACCTTTTTCCTGTTCTTTTTCCACTTTTAAAGCCGTCGGCTTAAAAAAAATGGAGCAAAATATTTGATACTTTCTTTAAGTACCTTTAAAGGATTTATTATATTAATGTTAATTTTTTTTTCAAAAGTATTTTGGGATTTTTGATTTTGGACATTTTAAAAATGTCCATTTTTGAAAACCTCGATATACTTTTGCAAAAATTCATCATTGTGACCATAATTGAAAATTAAGGTCTCGCGACAAAATAAATAATTCAACATTTATTATGATAAAATTTTTATATTTTTTATAAGAAAAGATTTAGGGATTTTTATGTTTCCATATTATAGAGATAATGGAAACACAAAAGTCCCAAAAAGTCCCTGAAAATTTTTATTGTTTATGTTGTAACTATAAATCATCATATAAACGTGATTATGAAAAACATTTACGAACCCAAAAACACAAAAATAACAGTTTGGAAACATTTGGAAACATATTGGAAACAGAAAAGTCCCTTAAGTGTAATAATTGTAATAAAATATATAATAATAGAACTGGTTTATGGAAACATAAAAAGAAATGTCTAAATAAAGAATCAAATGAAATTATTGAGAATAATGAAGATACAAGTGACAAACAACTTATTATGATGCTAATAAAAGAAAATAGTGACTTTAAAAATTTAATGATGGAAGCATTCAAAAATGGAATAAATAATAATACAATAAATAACAATAATAATAATAATAATTCACATAACAAAACATTTAATTTACAATTTTTTCTTAATGAAACATGCAAAGACGCAATGAATATTATGGATTTTGTGGATTCTGTAAAACTTCAGTTGTCAGATTTAGAAAATGTAGGGAAATTAGGCTTTGTAGAAGGTATCTCAGATATTATTGTTAAGAACTTAAAAGCACTTGATATTGAAAAAAGACCAGTTCATTGTACAGATTCAAAGAGAGAAATCATGTATGTAAAAGATCAGGATGTATGGTATAATGATAGTAAAGAAGAAGATCAAGAAAATAAAAAATTGAAAAAAGCAATTAAACGCATTGCAAATAAAAATGCAAAATTACTTTCAGAATTTAAAGCCAAATATCCTGATTGTATTTATAGTCATTCAACAAAATCTGACCAATATAATAAAATAATTATTGAAGCATTAGGAGGATCTAATGAAAATGGAGATAACGAAAGTAAAATCATTAAGAAAATAGCAAAGCAAGTTACTATTGATAAATAAAATCCACTTTTTCCACTTTTATCCACTTTTAGAAAAAGTGGAGCAAAAGGTGTAAAGCCGTCGGTTTTAAAAATTTACAATTTCTTTATAAAAATAATGATATAAAGATTAATTAAATTCTATATTATAATGAATATGCAAAATCAAAATATTCAAAATAATCAAATGAATGGAAATAACATGATGGAAATGATAAAAACACAATTAATGACATTTACAATGATGAAATCTATGAATGGAAATAATGATAAATCTGGTAAGGATGATGGAATGATAAATATGATATATATATTTTTAGCCACTGCAATTATAGATTTTATTTGCAAATCAGTATTGCCTGGTACAATGCGTGAGTTTAATAAATTTTACAAGTCTAAAATAACTAATAATAAATTGTTGAAAGAATTAACTTTAAAAAAAACCGATACAAAATCATCATCTATTACTATTCATATTAATATTTCAGATCACGAAAATAAAATTGGTCAAGCCCTGTTAGATTTTATAACAAACAACAATAATACCAAACATGTAACTTTCAAGAAACAAAATTTTATATTAAATCAAACAGATGTTATTGAAATATGTGATGAATTATTTATCAAATTAAGTGAAATAACTGAGACAGATGAAAGTTCTAGTAATGGTGCTGGAATACAACAAAAGATTGAACTATTTTCATACACAAAGACAACTAACGAGTTACGAGTTTTTTTAAATAAATTATCACGTGATTATGAAATTAAAATTAAAAATAAATTAGGTGATAATATATATTACTTTAATCAAGTTCCAATGAATGCTCCTAAAATAACAAATAATGAAAAAGATTATACCAAATTACCAAATAATTGCGCTTTTACAATGAAAAAATTTCAAACAAACCGAAAATTTTCAAATCTATTTGGTCCTGAAATTAGTGTTGTTAAAAAGAGAGTAGAATTTTTCATTAAAAATAAAAAATGGTATGATGTAAAAGGTATTCCTTATACGTTAGGTTTACTTCTATCTGGACAAGCTGGTGCTGGAAAAACATCAACGGTAAAATGTTTAGCAAATGAAACACAGCGTCACATTATAAACATAAATTTAAATAATGATATTACAAAAACACAAATGGAGAATTTATTTTATAATGAAGAATTATGTATTATTAACGTATCAACAGGACAAACAGAAAAATATTGTATTCCTTTAGATCAAAGAATATATGTTTTAGAAGATATTGATTGTCAGAGTGATTTGGTAATGGAGCGTGAATTAAAGAATAAAATTGAAGAAAAAACTGATAATATTTCAAATATTACTAATATAAAAACAAATCCAAATAAACCAGATACTAATAGTAATAATAATAAAAGTAATAATACAAGTAATATTATTTGTTCTCAAAAATTAGACTTGTCTTTTTTATTGAATTTATTAGATGGTGTGTTAGAAATACCTGGAAGAATTGTAATAATGACAAGTAATTACATAAAAATGTTAGACCATGCACTTATTCGTCCAGGTCGTATTGATGTTATTGCTGATTTTAAGAAATGTTTAAATCAAACTTTAATAGAAATGATTGAATTTTTTTATGAAATTAAAATCACTAATGAAGATAGAAAAAGAATAAATAGTTTACATGAGTTTTTAGTTTCTCCGGCAGAAATGGGGAAATTAATGTTTGAGAATATAGATAATTATTTGAATGTTATTCATATATTAGAAAATCCACTTTTAGAAAAAGTGGAGCAAAATAATCCACTTTTAGAAATTCCACTTTTAGAAAAAGTAGAGCAAAATATTCCACTTTTAGAAAAAGTAGAGCAAAATATTCCACTTTTAAAAAAAGAAGAGCAAAATATTCCACTTTTAGAAAAAGTAGAGCAAAATAATCCACTTTTAGAAAAAGAAGAGCAAAATGTTGTAGAAAGTAATCCACTTTTAGAAAAAGTGGAGCAAAATAGAATAGAAAGTAATCCACTTTTAAAAGAAGAGTTAAGTGATCAAGAAAAAGTTAAACGTATAATGGAAGTAGAGCGAATAAATATAGAAAATAATCCACCAGAATACTCTAAACTCTATGGTAAAGCAGCATTTGTTTCTTCATATATAAGTGAAAAAGTCCAATCTATAGAACCTTTTTCACCTTTGAATAGTAATGCATGTTTAGTCTCAGTAAATTGAATAGATAATAACGATTAGTTTTCATATAAATATTATTTGTAATATATAATATTTATAAATTATATGTTTTCACAAAGACAATTTACTCCAGGAAAAAAATCAAACTCATCAAAATTAATATATTATACCGCATTATTTAATGCGCAAAATCCGAACAGAGAAATATTATGTAACTGTATTGAAGATAAGTATGATAAATTTGTTTCGCAATCAAATACTCCAAACACATCATATAATAGTCTATTATCACAAAAAATTAAATCAAGTGTAGGAGGTAGTACACAATTTGGTAATTATTATTTAGGTAAACCACCTGTATTTAATTATTTAGGGCGATTAGAAGGTCAACCAGGAGGGAGTGGATCACCCCCAAGAAATCAATTTTAGAATATTTTTTACTTTAGAAATAAAATTAAATAAAATTAAGATTAAATAAAATTAAATAAAAATAAATAAAAATAATTAAAATAAATATTATAATTATTTCACGTTATATCTTTTTTACACATATATATTTTTATTTTCTCATGTAAATCTATAGATGACTCGTTTTTCAAGAAACGCACATGGTAAACCTGTTGTAAATGGTAAAACATATGAGATGTTAATCGGTACTCGTGCTCAAGTTTGGCACGGAACTGTATACAAAACTAGTGGTGGTCTAACAAAATCCGACATTATGCAAAACAAAAATGGACGTATTGTTTCTAAAGCAAAACATAACACTGCCAAAAAAGAGAAGCGTTTGTTGAAGGCTGGTTACGGAACAAAGAAAGGAAAATTCGGTTTTGTAAAATTAGGTAAAACATCAAGAAGAGGAAGAAAGGGAAAACGTGGAGGAGGATTAAGCGCATTAAGCCCTTCCCACTATAATGGAGAAGGTGTAGGAACATCTGGTGTTGATCTACAATTTGTTGCTGGAAATGCCAGTTAAAACAAGCATTGATCTAAAAACCATTGTGTTTCAATAAATTTTTCATACACAATATGATTTTCAAATTTAAAATATAAATAATTTTCAAAATAACGTTTACTAACAATAAATTTATAAGAATTTAAGTTGCAGTATTTATAGTAATAATTATAGGCATCTTCAAAAGAAATCAGGGCTAATGTATAATCGTTTTTTATTTGTTCTTTAATATAACCAAATGAAAAATTAATATCATTATTTTTATTCCATAAAATACATGAAACATTTAATACATATTTATCTTCAATAATTTCAATATGTGGAAAAAAATGTTTTAAAATTTTAATGACATTTTCCTCGCTTATATTACCGTTTGTAAGTAATTGTTCTTCTGTCTGTTTAGACCATAATTTGAATAATGAACACAATTCGTCTACTTCTAATTCAGATTCAGTAATAACATCAGTATTAATATTAGTATTAGTAATAATATCAGTATTAATATCAGTATTAATATCAGTATTTTGATCTTGAATAATTTTAATATTATTTTCCCAAAATTTAATAAAATCACTTTGAACCGGTAGATATTTACTTGTTATATTAATAAAACTATCATTCTCTTCATTATAAATATATTTTTCCTTCAAAATATTTTTTAATGTATTTGAATAAATCATATTTGGCAAATTATAATTGAAAAGGAACTGTTTCCAAATGAAATGTAAATTCTTCCATTCAATTTTACATTCATTTACATCATCTATTTTAATATATTTAGAACAAAACTTTTCAACAATTTCTTGTTGTTTATTATTTTTCAAATAATAAGAATAATTTTTTAACTCTTCGTCAGCTTTATTATCAATATAATTATCAGAATTTTCATAACGATTTGAATAATGAGAAGCAATACAAAGTATGTCTAATCCTTTCTTTTGTAATATATCTTTCCAAACATCAATAGAAATATTCTCACTCATTTTAATTAATCGGCAATTATCATAAGAATGATTTTCATGATATTTTGTCATAAAATTACTTGTTGTATTAATATTACCAATTGTGATAGAAGCAATAGTATCAATTTCAGACAATAGTTTTTTCATATTCTGAGTAACAAGAAAAATAAGATGACTATTTTTTTTAAGAATATTATCACCAATAATTGTTAAAAAATATTTAGCTTGACTTTTTGTAGAAAAAATAGATGGATAAAAGAAATTTAATACATTCTGAATAGTATCTGTTTCAGGAATACATGTGAAAAGGTTTCTCTCTTTGATTAATTTAATAATATTATTTTTTGTTTTATGCTTCCATTCCAATAAGACTCTTTCTTTAGAAATAGTGGATAATAGATTATGTATAATATCATCTTCTTTTATAATTTTATAATTTTTACCATTATATTCATAAAAACTATTATTATTATGTAAATAATAATATTGATATTTGGATAAAAATACTTGAATAAAAATTTGTTGTTCATTTGATAAATAATTATTTCTATTTATTTTTTTTTCATAATTTTTATGTTCATGTTCTAATGTATTAGGTAAATTATAGAAATGAATATTTATACGTTGTAAAAGATATTCATTATCTTTATATTTTTCAAATAAATTTTTAATTATTTGAAAACAATTGGTTTCTTGATCAGACATTCTATAATGATAATGATAAGTTTTTAAATATTTTATAAATGTATATATATAATAAAAATGTCAAGAGTTGTTAATAATCCAAGAATTTTTGCACCACAAAATAGTCAACAAATAAAACAAGTAAATCTAAGACAAGATCCAAAAGTTAAATTATTATTTCAATATTGGGCAAATAATTTTATATACAAAGATATACCTAATGATGAAAAAGGAAATTGGTTTATACAAAATTTAAGGAATAATGATACATGTGGAAAAGACGATTGGGCTAAAACATATTTATGGTCTATTCCTATGCAAAGACAAAGTGGTAATAATAAAAATGCCGAAAATTATGGTAGTCAAGGATATTGGATAATAAGAAAAAAAGAATCAAAATATCCTGAAACTACATCAGGATGTAGAATTGGATCAAAAGTTACTTATGCTGGTAAATCTAGAAGAAATAAATCTAAATCTAGAAGAAATAAATCTAAATCTAGAAGAAATAAATCTAAATCTAGAAAACTATAAAAAGAAAAACAATAAAAAACTATAAAAAAGAATTTATAATTTTTATCGCGTAAAATATTTAGATACATAAGTATTTAAAGATTAAAATAAAAAGTAAAATATAATGTCTGAATTTAATAGCAATGAAAATGTATTAACAATTAAAACTGTGCAAATCGCGCCATTTAGAACATTAATGACTGCTTTGAAAGATATTCTATTAGAAACAAATATAACATTTCAACCTGATGGAATTCGTATTATAAATATGGATAAATCACATACTATTTTAGCACATTTGTTTTTGGCATCAGAAAATTTTGAATTTTATGAATGCAAAAAAGAAAAAATTATTATAGGTGTCAATATGTTTCATCTATTTAAATTGATTAACTCAATTGACAATGATGATACTCTTACCATTTATATAGAAAACGCTGATTATGTAGATGGAATTGTCTCACATTTGGCTTTGAAGTTTGAGAATGGTGAAATTAAGCAATGTAAAACACAGAAGTTGAGATTGATTGAACCAGAGCCTGAAGAGTTGGAATATCCTGATGTTAAATTTTCATCTATTATTAATTTACCTTCAGCTGATTTTCAAAAAATAATTCGCGATTTGTCATGTATTTCAGATAAATTAGAAATAAAGTCGGTTGGTAATGAACTCATTTTTAAATGTTCGGGTCAATTTGCTTCTGCTGAAATTCATAGAGCCGAATCTGATGGAAGTATGGGATTTGTTTTGAAGCAAGATAGTTCTAAGGTCATTCAAGGTGAGTTTTCATTGAAAAATTTAGGATATTTTATTAAATGTACAAACCTTTGTTCTCAGATTGAAATTTATCTAGAAAACGATTTGCCTCTTGTTGTGAAATATAATGTAGCCTCACTCGGGTCCATAATGCTGTGTTTAGCAGCGCTTCCTTCATCATAATTTGTTACGATATATGGTAACAACATCCACTTTTAAAAAAAATTGAGAAAATAATCCACTTTTAAAAAAGTGGAGCAAAATAATATATATTTATAAAACAATTTAAATATTTAGGTATAATATAACTATGCCTATTAAATATACTTTAGAACAAGTTAAACAACTATTTGAACAAAAGGGTTGTTCGTTGCAAAGTAATAGTTATATAAATCAATTGAATAAATTAAATTATATAGCAAGTTGTGGACATGAAAATGTAACTACTGTAAAATTATTGATGAACGGATATGGAACAAAATGTAGAAACTGTGCTTTGGAAATTTCTAGTTATGAAAAAATTTATAACCATTTTGAAAGTAAAAAATGTAAATTAAATTATACTAGGGAAGAATTTAATTTATATTATATAAATTGTAAACAAAAATTAAATTATATTGCTTTATGTGGTCATGAAAATAATGTTTGTTGGAAGAATTTTCATGGTTTAAATCAAGGATTAAACTGTCCTTCTTGTGTAAATAAGAATACTGGTAATAAACTGAAAGAATTATATTCAGGTGATAATAATCTTAGTTCTTTGAAACAAGAATATTCATGTGTAAATTATTTTACAGAATTAGTAAAATCAAATTTTGAAGTGAAAAAAACATTTGATGGATGTAAAGCTGATATAGTTATTAGACCAAATTTATGTAATGAAGATATTTGGTTAGGTATCCAAGTAAAAACAACAAATAAAAAAACAGATAGAGAACAGTATTATTTCAGATTAAATAATGGAAATTATGAAAATTGTTTATTATTGTGTATATGTGAAGAAGATAAAAATATATGGCTTATACCATATGAAGATGTTAAAGGACAAAAAACAATTGGTATAGCTAAAAAATCAAAATATAATGTATATGAAGTGAATAAAGATAATTTATTTGAAAAAATACTTGCTTTTTATAATTCAATTCAAAATTTTACATTTGATATTTTAAATGTTCCTACAAGTAAATCACAGAAACAAGAACAAGAATATCGTAATTTAAGGGAGACAACTATTAATTTTATAGAATTTAAAAATAATGATATAGAAGGTTTAGTGTACGATTTTATGATAGGAAATAAAAAAGTACAAGAGAAAGTTGGAAGTCAATGTAAAAAAAAAAATCCAAATTTATTTGGATTTACATTATCTAAATATGACTGTAGAATAAATGGAAAAATTAAACAGAAAAGTTATGATATAGGAGATAATGATTTATATTGGTTAAATTGTAAAAATAGTATATTTTATGTTATTCCAGAATCAGTGTTAATAGAAAAAGGGTTTATAGGAAAAGATTGTAAACAACAATTATATGTATCTCCAACAAATAAAAATACATCATGGTGTAATGAATATTTATTTAATTATAATAATGTTGATAAACAAAGGTTAATTTCACTAATCCACTTTTAAATCCACTTTTAAAAAAGTGGAGCAAAATATCTACTAATCCACTTTTAAATCCACTTTTTTAAAAGTGGAAAAAGTGGATTAGTGGAAAAAATATAATATCTAAAATAAATATGAAGAATTATTTATTTAATTTTAAATCTAAAGAATTAAATAAACCACAAGTTATAATTAAGAGACAAAATACGAATACAGATTTTAGACAAATAAGAATGCAGCGTTTAAAAGGAGATCCAGGAGAAAAAGGAGAGAAGGGAGAGCCAGGAATTGAAGGTACACCAGGGGATCGTTTTACAACAAAAACAATAGGCGAAATTGTTCTACAACCAAAAAAAAATTCAGTAGTTATTTTTGATGTAGAGCCAGGACTAGCATATATAACTGGTAATTCAGTAATTGTAGCACAAATCCCAAGTTATTTAGATGATCCTATAAATAGTTTTGAAGGAACAATTCAATATTATGGTAAGGCAAGTGGTCAAATTATTATTAATGATATTGTGAATATTAAAGGGGTATTTACCAAACAAACACAATATTTTGTGAATTTAGATGGTGTTGATGGGCCACCGGGTCCTCCTTTTATTTCATTAGAAACATATTATTTAGACTTATCAAATAATTCAATCACTATTCCTGAACAATCAAATCAGTTAGCATATTACGTATTAAATTTAATTGATAATGATAATTTAAATAATATAAATAGTAATTTAACAATTGGACAACAAGCAATTATTTTAATTAAATTAAAAGAATCAAATAACCAAGCAACCATTTCAAAAATAAGTAATATAAATATAAATTATAATGATGAAATAATATTGAATGAAGAATCACAAAATGTTTTTTTAAAATTATATAACATTGAAAATAATTTATTTTGTGAATATATAAAATTTTTTAATCCTATATATAACTATATTACTGTATGAAAATAATAAAAAAATATAAAATATATAAAATATAATATTATTATAATATAATATTATATGAAAATACAAGGAAAAACAAATACAATGATGATTTTATTTATTTTTTTAATATTATTATCATCTTTATATTTTTTACTTGATTATTTATTACGCATTTACAAATTTAAAGAAGGTTTCAATTATTCTAAAAATATTAATAATTCCAATACATATAATGTTGATATGCCTTTAACAAATATATATAATTGTCAAAATTTTTGTAGTCCTACTTCTCGTTGTGCTATTACTGGTCAACAATGTTTTTCTGATATGGATTGTCCTGGATGCAATATGGACAAAATATTATATCCAGAAATTCCAATGATACACGAAGAAGTACCAGGAACTGATGATTCCGGAAAATTATCAAATTTAGGTATTCAATATTCAAGATTGTAAAGTAAATATTGGTAAATAAGGTAATAATTATAATTTTATATATAATATATATAATATATAAAATATGTCTAGTAAAAATTATAGCCAATATTTAGGTGAGAGAAGATGTTGTGATTTAAGAGGTGTTGGACCTCAAGGTGTTCAAGGTCCTGAAGGTCCAGCAGGAATTCCTGGTCCTTATGGAGCAACAGGAGCAACAGGAGCAACAGGAGCACAAGGTCCAACTGGACCTGCAGATAAATCATTTGTAATTGAACATCCTATTGATACAGAAAAATATTTATTACATGTATGTTTAGAAGGTCCGGAGGCAGGTGTTTATTATAGAGGAGAAGCAGAAATTACAAATAATAATTATGTTACAGTTAAGTTACCAAATTATGTTGAAGCATTGGCAAGTAATTTTACGATTCAATTAACACCTATATATCCTTCTACTAATGTATATTCAACTTCTAGAATAGAAAATAATTCATTTAATATATATGGACCAAATGGAAATGTCTATTGGATTGTTTATGGTGAAAGACATAGTATAATTGTTGAACCAAATAAATCAGATGTTCAACTAAAAGGAATAGCTCCATATCAATGGATAGAACCAAAATAAAATAAAAAAAAAATAATTAAAAATTTTTTTTTTAAAAAATATTATTTAAAATATTATTTAAAATATTATATAAAATATTTAATATATATAATATAAATGGCTTGTACAAGATTTTATTATGATCCATGTAGAACAAAAAAACAGTTACAACAAGCAACAGACCCAGGAAGATGGATATTAAATGTACCGGGAAACGGCGCAAATCCTTGTTACATAGAAGACCCGCAAATTAGAATTCAAAAATGGGGAGCAAATTTAAGAACAAATACTATTAATTTAGAAAGTGATATCATGGGTGTAAATAGAACCGCAAGTAGAGATTGTTTAGGAAAAGATAATTATAAAAAATTCAATGTAGAAAATGAACCAATAAAATATCCAAGTTGTAGTAATTTATTTACAGAACAATCAAGAGCAATAGCTCCAGCATGGATGGTTCGTGATTTAGAACAAGTTGATTGGTATTATCCTCCATTAAATCCACAAGAAAACACATGTATACCTTTTTTGAATAATTTAAACACAAGAATTTTAGAGAAAGATTATTTTACTCCAAAAAGAGATTGTGTGATAAATGAAACTAATAATATGTTACCTCAAAGTTTTAATTTAATAACTGGATCATATGTAGGAGGTCCAAATACATGTCAACAAACAAATTCTTGTCTTTCGGTTAACAATAAATAAATTTAATATGTTTTAAAAAATAAAGATATTAAAATAAATAAATAAAATATTTCTTTTTATATAATAATGGAAATAGCGATTCCTTTAATAGCATTAGGTGGAATGTATGTAGTATCAAATCAAGGAAATCAAAATTGTAGTAAAAAAAATAATCCTCCAAGAAGAATACAAGAAAATTTTTCTAGTATGGGAAGAAAACCTAATTATTTACCTAATACGAATATTCCTCCACAAAATTTTCCAGTATCAAATATTAATCAACTTGTTGATACTGTTCAAGAATATCCAAATCCAAATGTAGCAACCGATAAATACTTCAATCAAAACACATATCAACAAAGAGTAATAAACGGAAAAGATGTTGGTCAAAATCCACAACAAATATATTCATTAACAGGTAATTATTTAGAGAGTCAACAATTCAAACATAACAATATGATTCCGTTTAACGGTGGAAAAGTAAAAGGTAATCCATATGATATAAATATTGCTGAATCAGTTTTAGATAATATGATAGGTTCAGGTTCACAACTGATTAAAAAAATAGAACAAGCACCCTTATTTAAACCAGAAGAAAATGTTCAATGGGCATATGGAGCGCCAAATAATAGTGATTTTTTTCAATCACGTGTAAATCCTGGAATGAAAAATAATAATGTGAAACCTTTTGATTCTGAGTATGTTGGTCCTGGACTAAATAAAGGATATGGTGTAAATGGAAGTGGTGGTTATAACTCTGGAATGGAAGCACGTGATAAATGGCTTCCATATACAGTTGACCAAATGAGAGTTTCAACAAATCCGAAATTAGAATATGAATTAATAAATCATGAAGGTCCTGCAATTGCAAATATTAAAAATACACCATCAAAGGAAATTTTAGGAAGAGTTGAAAAACAACATCCAGATACTTTTTATATTAATTCACAAGATCGTTGGTTAACAACAACAGGAGCAGAAAAGGGTGAAACATTAAGACCAATTCAAGAAATGGGTGTTTTAAGACGTAATGATGTTTTAACTAATTATGCAGGTCCTGCTGGTTCTGTTGATAAAAAAGCTCCATATGCTCCAGAGAATTTTGAATTATCTAAACGTAAAGAAACAATATCATGTGGTGTAAATCATTCAACTGCAGTAGGTAAAGGTCCAAGTATTGATGGTGAAAATTTTATGAGAAGTCATACAAATTATGCAAATCATAGATCAACATTAAAACAACCAGATACATTACGCAGTGGATTTAGTGGAGCTATTGGAGCAGTTATAGCTCCTATAATGGATATATTAAGACCATCACGTAAGGAAGAAACTATAAATAATGTTCGCATATATGGTGAAATGGGAACTGCTGTTCCAAAAAGTTATGTTATTAATCCAAACGATAGTACAACCACAACAATAAAAGAAACGACATTATATGCACCATCATTTAATATTAATAATCAAAAAGAGAGTATGTATGTGAATAATTATAGTAATCCAGATTTAACACAAAGAGATACTACAAGTTGTGAATACATAGGTACTTCAGGTGGTCATGGTACACAATATGGTGATATGCTTTATGAATCCGCTTATAGACAACATAATAATGATATTAAATCATCTACCATTGACAATAGGGAGAATCAAGGTGGAACCCAAATATTCAATCAACAAATGAATGTAAATATTGCACGACAAGACTCAGATAGATTTAATTATAGAGTAAATGCACCAGCATCAGTGATTGCAATGCCTCCTTCTGCAGAAACATATGGAAAAATGAATGCACCACAATATTATAATGAATGTTATAATTGTGATAGAATTCAACCAGATTTATTAAATGCTTTTAAAAATAACCCATATACACATAGTTTGACAACATCGGTGTAAACTAAACATCTGTGTAAACTGAACATCTGTGTAAACTAAACATTTTCTATATATTTTTATATATTATTTACGTTATATTAAAATATAAAAACACCTTGTAATTTATAATAACTTCATATTATGAAATTAGAAATTCATGAATCAATAAAAGAAAAATTGAATTATTATGAAACAAATAATAAAATACCAAACATTATTTTTCATGGTCCATCTGGAAGTGGTAAAAGGACATTAGTTCATGAATTTATTCAAAAAATATATAAAAATGATAAAGAAAAAATGAAATCATTTGTAATGTATGTGAATTGTGCTCATGGTAAAGGGATTAAATTTATAAGAGACGAATTAAAATATTTTGCAAAAACACATATTAATTCAAAAGAAGGTGATGTATTTAAAAGTATAATATTATTAAATGCAGATAAATTAACAGTAGATGCTCAATCAGCACTACGTAGATGTATAGAATTATTTAGTCATAATACACGATTTTTTATTGTAATTGAAGATAAATATACTTTATTAAAACCAATATTGTCGCGTTTTTGTGAAATATATGTTCCTGAACCCATCGTTAATGGTAATATTATTAATCTTTACAAATATAATTTAAACGAGACATTTAATAAAAATACAACAACTAGATTAGAATGGTTAAAAAAAGAATTATTAAAGTTTAAAAATGATAAAAATGATAATGATAAAATTGATATGAATCAATTAATTATATTTTGTACAAAATTATATGAAAAAGGATATAGTGGTTTAGATATTTTAGAATTAATTGAAAAACATAAATTTATAGAATCAATTATATCAAAGGAAAAAAAATATGAATTATTGATAACATTCCATAAAGTTAGAAAGGAATTTAGAAATGAAAAATTATTAATTTTGTTTATTTTAAATTTTTTATTTTTAAACTCAGAATTAGTTTTGGAAAATATTTCATTTATGTAGTCCACCTTTTCCACCTTTAGAAAAGGTTCTGCGAAGCTAAGAGCCAAACCAACTTTAAAAAAGTTGAGCAAATCTTTGGTTCAACCTTTCCAAAGGTGAATAACTTTATAAGGTTGTCAAGATTTGACTTCTCCGCTTATAAAAAGATTGTTAATGTTTGGCTCTTAGCTTCGCAGAACCTTTTCAAA
>Ga0315284_10001493_pt1 | contig 33331 bp, 34 predicted proteins | sample YL17G09_16_MG_FD_203696 | JGI IMG/M metagenome (GOLD analysis project Ga0315284, IMG submission 203696) | Sediment microbial communities from Yellowstone Lake, YNP, Wyoming, USA - YL17G09_16 | ecosystem: Environmental > Aquatic > Freshwater > Lake > Sediment | place: USA: Wyoming | collected... | reverse complement strand
TTTTGCTTTGAATACCCACGAGCAAACCTTTCTCAATCAACGCATCCAAATCGTCGAGTCCGGTCCACCACTGTGGGTCGCAGGCAAATTGCTCGGGCTTTTGTCCCGCTCGTTTACAGGCGGTTTCATAAAGCGATTTTGCCCTTTCCCTTATAGAGGCCGCTTCTCTCAGCAAGACCTGAAACCGTGCGGCGTCAAAATTAACGTTGGTCAGGGTGCTGAAAAGGGCCTCGACGGTAAAGATGTTTATGCTTTTATCTGTGCTGCCCATTTGCCTTGCGCGGTGAGCATAGCGGGAGACGTCTTTGAGGGCATAAATCAAAAGGTCCTGCAGCACCGCTGTCGTTGGCTCCTTGCCGCAGACTCCCAAAACAGTGCATCCTGTGCCTTTTGCCGTCTGTTCACATTGATAACAAAACATAGCCATAATCCTTTCCACAACTCATACTGGTCCACTCTCTAATTACAGAAACAGATAAATCCACTATCAAACCAGGTCCTGTCAAGCCCGAATCATTGTGAGCAGCATTTTGAATTTTTCTTCTGCGGCGACGGCATGCGGGATGTTGGCCGGCATAATGATTAGCTGGCCGGCCGAGACAACGATATGTTTGCCGCCTATGGTCAGACCCGCCCTGCCGTCCAGCACCTGCACTACCGCATCATAGGGGGCGGTATGCTCGCTCAGGTTTTGGCCCTTGTCAAAGGCGAACAGAGTAATCGTTCCGACGGATTTGTCGATTATCGTTTTGCTTACTATCGAGTCGTCGGCGTAATCAACCAATTCCGCCAATATTGCCGGTTTTGCCAGACAACTTTCCAGCACGGCCGGTTTTCTTTTCTGCTCGCTCATTTTTTACCCCTTTTATGTTTGTTTTTAGCCGACGCAAATCGTTACGACATAACAGCCCGGATTTGTGGTATTGGCAGACAATTGGCTGCGGCTGTTTTAGTCCAATGCGATAATATCCCCAGTGTGCGAAATGCGAATTTGCTTTTTAAGTCCCTTTGATGAGTCGAAGCGAAATTCGCCGGCGCCCTTCACAACAACACGACTGTCACCAACAGTAATTTCGACATCCTGCTGAGGTAATCTTTGGCGAATGACGTTGGCCAGAAGCAACGCTTTTTCAAGGCCATCGCCCGTGCGATAATTGGCGACTTCATCGGGCTGGGCAAGACGTTTGCCGTCATATATCGAAACGTTGTCCATTTTCTGCAGCAACGCATAGACGGCCTCCACCGACATTGATTTGGTAATTGCCAGCGAGACGGGGCTTCGTTGGACAGCCGCCTTGACGAACGGCACCCAGTCGCAGGTCTCCATATCGCGGAACGCATAGAAGGCAAGGTCGGCGGTAGCGCTGCGGTTACGCAATCTGCCCAAATAATCGATAATTTCCTCTCTGGTCCAGTCAACGCCGATTTCGATTGCCTGGGCCGGCAGATAATCCTTCCCGGGCGTCGGTAATTTCGGCTCGGCGTGAACGAATTCGACAAGCTCATCAATAAAACGCTGGACCTCGGGCATCACCGGCTGAAGGAACCGGGTCAATGCCGCCCTGCCGTCGGCGGTTCTGACGTCTATTTTATTCTGGGTTATGAATTCGCAAATCCGGTCGCAGCGGATTCTGCCCGGCAACTCGGAGGAGACAAAATCTTCATCCGAGACCTCGGCAATCAGTTTCTCATGCGTGGCGTCGGCAATGCGGTATTTGCTGCCGTGCTCGTAATGGAACAGGACTTCGGCCCTTATAAACTGCGGGTTACCGCGGCAGTCCCGGCAAAGCTGGAAGTATTTCTGATAAGCCGGATTGCACCTGAGAAAATTGGCGAAAATGAGCACCGAAAGGTCGCTCGACAGATACGAGCTGAGCTGCCTGATGAAATGGTCGTAAATTTCCGGCTTTATCGTCGCTTGTTTATAGAGGCAATGAATATAGCCGGATGGATGGGCGACTATTGTTACGTTTTCGTTGCGAAGCGCTCGCTGGGCCTTATACGATATTGCGGTGCCGTTGAACCACATCGCCTTGGTGATGAGGCGCCTGTTATTGGTCAGGACGCCGTCGTGGACATCGATGAAGTTCTGCGAGTGAAGCGGCGTGAGTATCGCGTATATATCCTGAAGGGGTATGCCGCAGACGATGAAAGCGGCGGCCGCGTAAAGCGCCGACAGCGACACGCACTCGCCCGCCCTTTTTGTGTAGCCGGGTTTGCGAACAAAGGCCTCCATCGCCTCGGCTGTTTCGGTCTTCCAATAGGGGATAACGTCGCTGTCGTATTTATCGAGGCCGAAGTGTTTGCGGATATCGACGTCGAAGTAATACTTGTCGCCCTCGTAGCCGAAAAGGCCGTTGCTTTTGGCGACGTCGTCCGGCGAGATGAATCGGGCGAAACGCTCCATCTCCGTGGCCTTGCTGGTCAGGCCCCATGTTTCGAGGTCGAGATTGAAATCGTATTCGTCCATTATGAACTGGCGCAATCGCAGCAATTTCTTGTAGCTATCCTTGCCCTCGAGCTTTTTGAAGCAGTCAACGTCCCGCCACTTCCAGACGAGAGGACTCATTATGTTTGCAAGAATCAGGGCGTAAAACAGCTCCGGAAACACAAATACCTCCATATCGGAAAGTGTTACGGCTGAACTGTATTTTTCGAGGTCTTCGGGCTTTATTTTCATCCTTGCCAATCCTGTCTTTTAAGGCACCACGACAATAACTCGCAGGCGTCGCATTTGTCGCGGCGTCGGCCGGTGCAATTTTCCAATATGCCGATTCGCGAAAGGGCGAAGTCATACTTCACGGGGTCTGCCGGGGTAATCTCGGCAAAATTTCGCGTTATTTCAACGGCGGTCTTCAAAGAAACGTTGTTGTGATTGTGAAACCCCAAAATTTTGCAAAGCCGGGCGATATGAACATCGACGGGGACAATCAGTTTTGACTTGTCAACGGAGCGCCAAAGCCCGGCATCGACGTCGTCGCCGCGGACCATCCAGCGAAGAAAGAGGTTCAGCCGTTTGGCTGCGCCGCCGTGATTGGGGCCTGCCAGAAGAAAAGCAAGTCCTCGAGGCACGGCCATCCTGGCCGTGTTTGCACGGGCTGGAAGCCCGTGCCACATATCCAGCAGCGAATCGCAAAACCGCGACAAAGCGGGGATAATATTTTCGTCGGCTGGACTAAGCCCGAGAAGAAAAAATCGCTCGATGCTGCCGTATTTAACAAGCACGTTGCGAAGCAGGACAAGCAAATCAGATATATCATCGCCCGTGTTGAAGCGGTGCTTGAAATCCCGAAGTCGGGGCCGGTCTTTATGAGTGAAGTTTGCAACAAAATCAAAAGGGCTCCTGCCCATTCGACCAAGCAGATTGCGCAAGCTGCTTTCAATCTGCTCGACACGCCCATAAGCGAGGCACGCCGCCAAAAGACCGGCTATTTCCATATCGGCGGGATTCGAGTATTCGTAAACAAACTGGAGCGGGTCGGGCTTAATCAACTCCCGACGGTTGTACTTGTCGTAGAGTTTTTCCAGAACGGCCTTTAACTCGCCCAGACGGGTCGCTTCAGCAACATCTGTTGAATTCGTCTTCATTGGCCAGCTTGCCTAATGACTGTGCTCGCTTAAACAGGCGGTGCGGAATTGTGCCAGAAGCGAGCGGAGCTTTTTCCATATTTCGTTTTTCATTTTTTCTCCCCTTTCCAACCTGTTCAGTTAATACTGTTCGAGATGATGAAACTCAGCGTTTTCCAGCCAGGTTTGCGGCCTGGACACAAACTCAATCAGGTTTTCGAGCAGGAAGTAATGCTTGTTTTCCTCTTCGGCCAGCGTGTTGAAAATCGCTTTGTGGCTGGGGTCCTGCGATTCCACGGCCTTTTGCCGGTAGAAAGAGCGGCTGTCCTTTTCTATGTCCTGCGCCTTTTTGTAAAGGTCAATCGGGCCGGGGCCGAACTTGAACTTCTCACGGCTCTGCCTTATTTTCGCGAATATGGTCTTGGCGTTGGTCAGCAATATCGTATCCGCGACCTCGGCGGGAACGTTCTGCTTCATCTTGGACACAACTTCAAAATGGCCGTGCTCCTCGTCGGCAAGCATAGTGAGAATGCTCACAAGACCCTTGTGGGGGGCCTTGTCCGCCAGCTTTCGATAGTATTGCTCCGACAGTTGTTCTTTTTCCATAGCGAATTCAAATATGTCCATCGCTCGTTCCTTTCCAAACAGTCGTATTTATGCCTCACATAAGCTTCGCCATTTCCTGCCGTCCAATTCGATAAGTTGGTCGGCCTGCGGAAAGCTCTCGGAACCCGCCTGATACTCATAGGGCATTGATGACTGACTTTCCCACGCCTGCAATACCGGAGCCAGCAGCCGCCAAGAGACCTCGACATCGTCCTGCCTGGTGAAAAGCGTCTGGTCGCCGAGCATGCAATCCAGAAGCAGCCGCTGATAGGCCTCGGGCGGCTCGCCCCCGAAGACCTCGGCGTAACTGAATTTCATCCGGAGCGTCCCAATACAAACCTTCGAGCCGGGACGCTTCGCCTGAAAGCTCAGCGAAATCCCCTCTTCCGGCTGGATTTGCATCACAAGCGTATTGGCGGGCAAATCAGAAAAACCGGCCGAAATGAACATCGAATGAGGAACCTTCCTGAACGTGATTGCAATCTCGGTATCTTTTCTCGCCAGACGTTTTCCTGTCCTGAGATAAAATGGCACACCCTGCCATCTCCAGTTGTCCACGAACAACCTCGCGGCAATATATGTCTCAGTGTTGGAAGCGGGGTCAACCTTCGGCTCCTGGCGATAGCCGGGGACATTTTTGCCGTCTATGAGGCCGGCCGTGTACCGGCCCCTGACAAAATCGCCGTTTGCGCTTTGCCCGGTCAACGGCCGGATACATTGCAGCAGTTTGACTTTCTCATCACGGACGTGGTCGGCCCCGAAGGAAACCGGCGGCTCCATCGCAACCAGAGAAAGCATACCGAGCATATGATTCTGAAATACATCGCGCAGGGCGCCCGCCTTATCGTAATAGCCGCCGCGATGCTCAACCCCGACCGACTCTGCTATCGTAATCTGGATATGGTCTATAAAATTGCGGTTCCAGACCGGCTCAAAAATAGCGTTGGCAAACCGCAGCATCAAAATATTCTGGACCGTCTCCTTTCCCAGGTAGTGGTCGATGCGGTAGATTTGCCGCTCGGTAAAATGCTTTTGGAGGATTTGATTAAGCTCAGCGGCGCTTTTCAGGTCCCTGCCGAACGGTTTTTCGACAACCAGCCGGATTCGTTCGCAGCCGGGCAGGCCAGGGCAGGAAAGCCCCGCGACGCCGAGGCCCTTTACAATCGTGCCATATAATATCGGCGGCACGGCGAGATAAAAAATGCGACCGCCTTCGACGCTGTGCACGCCGTCGAGTTGGGCCAGTTTTGCAGCAATGGATTTATAAAATGACTCATCATCGTAATCGCCGGTAACGTAATACAGTTTGTCGGTAAAGCTGCTCAAAAGGTCTGAGGAAACCTCACCGAGCGATTCTCGTATGATATCGCTGGCATCGGCCCTGAACTGCTGATCGGAGAACTCGCTCCTGCCGCAACCCAGAAAATAAAAGTTCGCGTTGAGCAAATCACGCCTGAAAAGCTCGAAGACGCTGGCGAGCAATTTGCGCCGAACCAAGTCGCCGGAGGCGCCGAACACAACCAGACCACAGGGAGCCGCCTTAACCTCCGCACAGGCAATTTCGTGCGGCAGAACTGTCGGGCAAATGTCATTCATAACGGTCAATCCCGTCAAAACCGCGACAAGCGATTAGCTCTCGATCGGCTCAAATTCATCTTTGCCCGCGCCGCAGTCCGGGCAGACCCAGTCGGCGGGCAAATTTTCAAAGCTGGTCCCCGGCTTAACCCCGTTGTCGGGGTCGCCGACCGCCGGGTCATAAATATAACCGCACATAATACATTTATACTTTTTCATTCTCTTTTGCCCCATCAACTGGTTTTGGTTTGACCTCGATATACGTTGCCGCGGACTTGGGCGTTCTGCCGTGCTTCACGTCACGATAGTAAGTATAAGTCATAGGATACGCGGTATCATCGAGCATTTCACAGGAAATTATCCTGCCGACAAACAACGTGTGGCTCCCAACGTCGATATTTTGTGTTAGCTCAGCTTCGAGGAATGCGACGGCGTTATCGAGGACTATCGGCGCTCCCGTGGCGCCCAGCCGGTACTTTACCTGCTCGAACTTGTTTATGTCCCTGCCGGACCTGAAGCCAAATTTGCCGATAAAAGGTATTGGCGCAGCTTCCGACAAAATGGAAACGGCAAATACCCTGCTGCTGCTGATAAACTGGTGCGTCAGGCACTGTTTGTTGACGCTAACGGCCACCATCGGCGGGTCGGGCGTCAACTGAAATACCGTGTTGACAATGCACCCATTGAAATGGCCGTCCTCTTTCGAAGCGATGATACACATCCCATAGCTAAGTTTGAACAACGATTCCAAATCGAGCATTCAGTAACTCCAAGCAGAAACCGCGATTAACCGGCTGCCTCAGCCCTGTCTAATGCTCGCAAGCTGCAGCTTCAATACCACAAGATGTCCCAGTTCCTCGTCAATGATTGCGTTGACTTTTTCCCTGGCGGTTTCTGTGCCAACCAGCTCTTTTATCGCGGTGTAAAAGACCACCGAGTCCTTTTCGGCGGCGACGGCTATTTCAAAGATTTGCCGCATCGTTTCGTTTCCGGTCAGCTTCTCGGTTCGGCTTTTTCTGCCTTCCGTCCCGTGGCTGTCGGCCATCGACTGAAGATAAAGAATGGCCTGGTTGTCGGGGTCGAACGTCGATTGTTCCTTTTCTTCGGGACCAAGCTGCTTTCTCATTTCCTGAAAAATTTTGTTATGGCTGTCTTCCATCGCGGCTAAATGGACAAATATCTTTTGAAATTCCTTGTCTGAGGCCCTTTTCGCTGCTTCGCGATAGAAACCGGCAGCGTTTTTCTCAATCTGCTTCGCCATTTCGAAAATTTCGTCCACGCTAAAATTGACAGGCATTATTTCCCCTCCCACAGGCCGTGAATGTTGCAGTGCTCCCGTGCCGAGACAGTTGTCGCCTTGACGTTGAAAATCGCTTCAGGTGCGACGCCCGGTTTTAGGAACTTTCGATATGCTATCCCGTCGGCCAGCAGCTCAATCCATTCGATGTAGTGCTTTTCCTCCATCGGGTGAGGAATACCCCCGACCTTGACTTTGAAGCCGTCGGCAAGTTTCTCGATTACCGGCACGTGTTTCTCTTTCCCGGCGTCCGCGGTTTTTGCAACCAGCTTTTCCATCGGCTGGCCACAGCAGACCAGCTCACCAGCCCCCCCATGCAGCACCTCAACTATATTGCCGCATACTTTGCATTCGTAGATTTCAAGTTTCTCAGCCATCGTTATGCCCCTTTAACTTAGACTAATTAATCTTCTGTTTTGCCACCACAACATCATCTGTCATTTCAATATCCCTATTTCTCGATGCTTTTGTGCAATCTTGTCCGCCAGCTTGTCCAGTGCATCGAAATCCTCGTCCCTCGCCAATCCTTTTGCAACTACCGGCTCCATTACCTCCACCTTCAGATTGCTTAGCATACCTGTCAGTTGCTCGACCATTTTGCCGGCCCATGCGAAGGAGCCGATAATCGAAAAAAACCTCGTCTTGGGTCTCAGTGCGTTCGTCAGCATCGCCGCGTATGCCGCCGCCGGATGCGGGCCGACAAGAAACGTCGGCGAGCCGATAACCACCGTCGCGGCATCCACAAGCGACATCGCCAGTTCCCCTATATCAACCCCAACCAGGTTAAACTGTCTGACCTTTATACCCCGTTCAACAAGCGCGTCAACAAAATGCTCCGCCATTTCCCGCGTGCTGTCGTGCATCGACACATACGCCAGGACCACCTCGTTCTTCACCTCGTCGCCGACCCAGTCCTTGTAGGCGTCGATGATAAACTGCGGCCTTTGATAAACCGGCCCGTGGCTGGGGGCTATTATTTCTATCTGGAGCTGCTCCATCTTCTTTAGATTGTTTTTTATCGGCGCCCTGAAAGGCATCATAATCTCAGCGTAATACCGCTTCGCGCATTCATAGACCATCGGCTCATCTTCCACGAACAAGCTGGTCGTCGCCAAATGAGACCCGAAGAAGTCGCAGGGGAAGAAAATCTTGTCTTCCAAAAGATACGTGCCAAACGTCTCGGGCCAATGCACCCACGGGATAAAGACAAACTTCAGCGTCTTGTCGCCCAGCGACAGCGTTTGTCCATCCTCAATCGTAATGAATTTGTCCTCCTCAATACGCAAAAGGTCCATCAGCATCGCCTTGCACTTGGCGTTGGTGACAACTTTGGCGTCAGGATAAAGCAACAGTACGTCCTGGAGCGAGCCGGAATGGTCCTGCTCGGCGTGATGGGCAATTATGTAATCAATCCGCTCGACTCCCGCCCGGACGAGGTTGTCTAACAGAACGCTGGTCTTTGTCGGATCAACGGTATCCAGCAGCGCTGTCTTTTCGCTGCCCTTTATCAGGTACGCGTTGTAACTTGTGCCGTCGGGCAGCGGAATCAGCTCGTCGAACAGCCGCCTGTTCCAGTCAATCGCCCCCACCGAGTAAACATTTGGTTTAATCTCATTTACCATAAGCTAAAATCCTTTTCCCTGTCCTTCTACAATTCCTTAACGGCCTTCAGGACGGCATTATAATCGGGCTCAGTCGCAATTTCCGGCACTATCTGAACGTAACGCACGACGCCCGCCTTGTCCACGACGAACACCGCCCTGGCCAACAGCCGCAATTCTTTTATCAACACCCCATACGCACTTCCGAACGACACGTCGCGATGGTCAGAAAGCGTCTGAACGTTCTTTATGCCCGCGGCGCCGCACCATCTCTTCTGCGCGAACGGCAGGTCCATACTGATTGTCAGCACCACAATGTCCCCGCCGAGTTTGCCCGCCTCTTCATTGAACCTGCGGGTCTCGATGTCGCAGACGGAGGTGTCGAGCGACGGCACCGAGGCAATAATACAGGTTTTGCCGGCAAAAGACGACAGCTTTACCGCTGACAAATCATTCGCGACGACTTCAAAATCCGGCGCCTTTTGCCCGACATTGACCGGTGTGCCGGTCAGCGTAACCGGCTTACCCTTCATTGTTACTATACCTCTTTGCTCTCCCATAACGTTCTCCTTGCATCCGCCAAATAGTAATACCATCGGCGCCAACAGGCCAAACACCCTTGTCACAACATAACTTTTACTCATCGCTAATTGTTTCCAACACACAACCGGGACATCTGTCGGTTCGTCCGAAATACGGACAAAACACGACCTCACTTTTTTTACCCCTCTTGTCCATTACGGTATAGTAATGAATAAACGCTCACAATAAGCAAATCCCCTATTCTCTAATGGGCAGTTGCCTATGGGCGCCTAATAATTGACCGCCTCAAGCTCAAAGTAACTCTTCGGATGAGCACAGGCGGGACAGGAATCGGGCGGCTCGGTCCCTTCGTGAACGTACCCACAGTTTCGGCAAACCCACCTTGTCGCCTTCGGCCTCTTGAATACGACGCCTTCGGTTATGTTCTTAGCCAAAGCAAGATAACGCTGCTCGTGTCTCTTCTCCGCGACCGCGATGTTCCTGAAGACCTTGGCTATCTCCGGAAAACCTTCCTTGTCGGCAACCTTTGCGAAATCCGGATACATAATCGTATTCTCATAGTGCTCGCCCGCCGCCGCCGCCTTTAAGTTCTCAACTGTATTACCTATCACGCCGGCAGGATACGCCGCAGTTATCTCCACCTCGCCGCCCTCCATGAACTTGAACTCCCGCTTGGCGTGCTCCTTCTCCTGATTGGCCGTCTCTTCAAAAATCGCGGCTATCTGCTCGAAACCCTCTTTTTTGGCCTGGCTGGCAAAATAAGTGTATCGATTCCGTGCCTGCGACTCGCCGGCAAACGCCGCCAGAAGATTCTTCTCCGTCTGTGACCCTTTCAAATTCATTTACGGTCTCCTTTATTCGTCCCAAAAGTCATTATTCCGAAATTTTCAACACTATCTTACCGAACTGGTTTCCCTGCTCCATCCTCAACGTCGCGTCGCGGATTTTGCCGAGCGGAAAAACCGAATCTATGACCGGCTTTAACTTGGCCGCTTCAGACAGTTTAATTTTATCTAATTCCCCGTGTTCTGTTATCACCGCGGCTTTCATTTTATTTCCTTCCGCAAGAATCGCATATTCCCTCTAAATATACAGATTTCCTCAAAACCTGGAATTTTTTTCCGATACTCGCGGGCACCTTTATATTATCAAACGGCTGATAATGAAAGTCAAAAACTTTTCTGCATTTTATGCACTTGAAATGCTGGTGACTGTCAAGGTCGGCGTCGTATCGTCTCGCGTCACCCGAACCCTCCACCAAAGAAGCCGAACCAATCTCGGCAAGGGTCAAAAGCGTGCGGTTTACCGTATCCAGCGAGATACCCGGAAACAATCGCCTGACGTAACCCCAGACCATCTCAGCCGAGGGATGCTCCTTTGACTCAAGCAGCGTTTTATAAACCACCATTCTCTGGGGCGTTACCTTAAGACCGTTTCGACGGCAGTTCTGAATAAACACATCCAGCTTATGCTCCTGGTCTGCCCCTCTTGTCTTTGCGGTTTGCGCAGCCATTTTTGTGCCCTTCTAATTTTACTTACGCGACTTTTCTCACACCCAAATCCGAAACCAGTTGTTTTTCTGTTAATCGTAGTAACTACGATATAGGATAAGTTATGGTTCGTCAATATTTTTTCAAATATTTCCACGCGCTGTCGTATGTCAGGGCTTGATAACCGGCCTGCAATAAGTTAAGGTTTAGAACCGCTACTGTGGAAAATAACAAATGCTTATGGCCATTTGGAAGTAAGAAAGGAAGGGTTTTATGAGGAAACAAACCGCGATAATCGGCGTTTTGACGGCTCTGGCTGTAATTGCCGGATGTGATATAGTAGGCCAGCAAAAAACATACACGCCGGGCGAACTGAAACTGGATGTAAACGAACGCTATATACTGACCCCGAAGACGTCGCCCGAACCGAGAATAAACGGCGCAAAGGTTTTTGGCGTTCGGCCGGGAAGTCCCTTCCTGTTCACCATCGCGGCAACCGGCAATCGTCCCCTTGTCTTCGAAGCACAGGGATTGCCCGAAGGATTGACGCTCGATAAGCAAACGGGCCGAATCACCGGTAAAGTTCAGGCGGCCGGCACTTACAATGTCAAGCTCAAGGCCACCAATAAACTCGGTGTCGCCGAACGCTCATTGAAAATCGTCGTCGGCGACCAAATCGCCCTCACCCCCCCGATGGGCTGGAACAGTTGGAACTGCTGGGCGAAAAATGTCTCGGATAAAAACGTGCGCAGCTCAGCAAAGGCAATGGCCGATTCGGGACTGATTAACCACGGCTGGACTTACATCAATATCGACGACACCTGGCAGGGAAGTCGAGGCGGACAATTCAACGCGATACAGCCAGACAGAAAATTCCCGGATATGAAGGGTCTTTGCGACTACATTCATTCGCTTGGCCTGAAATCCGGCATTTACTCGACACCCTGGATAACCTCATACGCCGGCTACATAGGCGGCTCCAGCGATAATGAGGACGGCTCCTGGGAAAAAATCGAAGGCCCTTACGACAAATATTCCAAAAATAACCGCATGGGAAAATTCACCTTCGATTCAAACGACGCAGACCAGTGGGCCGCCTGGGGAATCGATTATCTCAAGTATGACTGGAATCCCAACGACGAGAAAAACACAAAGCGTATGGCGGATGCGCTTAACGCAAGCGGGCGTGATATAGTATATTCGCTTTCCAATAGCGCACCGTTTAATAAGGCAGCTACATGGGTAAAATTAGCCAACTGCTGGCGAACCACCGGCGATATCCGCGACCTCTGGAGCAAGACACAGCTACCCCCAAGCGAAAGACAGTGGGCGCTGGGCGTATTTGATATCTGGAAACTGCACGAAAGATGGGCTCCCTTCAACGGCCCCGGACACTGGAACGACGCGGATATGTTAGTCGTCGGCAAGGTCGGCTGGGGAAGTCCACACCCGACCAAATTAACGCCCGATGAGCAATACACGCATATCTCGCTTTGGTGCCTGTGGTCTGCCCCCCTGCTGCTGGGCTGTCCCTTAGACCAGCTTGATGACTTCACACTGAACCTGCTGACAAATGACGAGGTGCTTGCGCTCGACCAGGACCCGCTCGGCAAAATGGCAAAACAAATCTACGCGGCGGGCGCCATCCAGGTATTGGCCAAGGACCTCGAAGATGGCTCAAAGGCAGTCGGGCTTTTCAACGCCGGCAATGAGCCAAACGCCGTAAAAGTAACCTGGGAGAAATTAGGTGTAACCGGCAAACAGACCGTCCGAGACCTGTGGCGGCAAAAAAATATCGGCACATACGAAAACCAGTTCGAGGCAATGGTCCGCCCCCACGGCGTGGTTCTTGTTCGCATTAACCCATAATTTAGGAGAGCAGATATGAAAAATAACGACCTGATACTAATCACCGGGGCAGGAGGGTTTATCGGCGGTTCTTTAGCGAGATACTTCCACGACCGCGGATTCACTCGCATCCGCGCAATAGACAAAAAACCCCTGCCCGAGTGGTACCAGCAAGTGCCCGGCGTCGAGTGCCTGTCGATGGACCTGAGCATCGAGGCCAACTGCAAAAGGGCCTGCGAAGACGCCGTCGAGGTTTACAACCTCGCAGCCGATATGGGCGGAATGGGATTCATAGAACGCTTCAGAGTCGAGTGTCTTCGCAGCATACTTATCAACACGAATATGATTGAGGCCGCCTGGCGGGCGGGAGCAAAACGATATTTCTTTTCCTCCTCAGCGTGTGCCTACAACACGGACCTGCAAAAGGACCCCAAATCAAGGGCATTGAAGGAGTCGGATGCGTATCCGGCAATGGCCGAAAGGGGCTATGGCTGGGAGAAACTTATGTCCGAAATATTCTGCCAGGAATACTGGGCGGAACGAGGATTGATGACGTTCATTGCCCGATTCCACAACGTGTATGGCCCCTGGGGCACGTGGGACGGCGGGCGGGAGAAAGCCCCTGCTGCCATCTGTCGCAAGGTAATTGAGGCCAAAGATTCAGGCAGTGACACCATCACTATCTGGGGTGATGGCAGGCAGACCCGCAGCTTTATGTTCATCGACGACTGCACCAAAGGAATCGATATGATTATGCATTTCGACGGCCTTATTGCCACACCCATCAATCTTGGCTCGCATGAGTTGGTCTCCATCAACAAATTAGTCACACTGGTGGAAGAAATCGGCGAGGTGAAGCTGAAACGCCAATACGATTTAGACGCCCCAAAGGGTGTGGGCGGCAGAAACAGCGACAACAGGATGATTAAGAGAATTCTGAAGTGGGAGCCCCCCACGCCGCTGAAAGAGGGACTCAAGGCAACTTACAAGTGGATTGAACAGCAGTATATGGCCCGAAAAGCAGGCAAACGAACCGTAATCTGATGGGAAAATCTCATATCACCGACCTAATAGGCAAAATACAATATCGGCTCGCATTAGCCGGCGGGTGGATAGACCAGCCGTTTGTCTCAAAACACAATCCAACGCCTCCCGGCTCAATGGTGGTGGTTGCTATTGAGCCGGAGTTTCGTTTTATGGACAGGGCCGGTATCTGCAGCAGCACACGCTCGGTTGCATTGAAATTGTGGGGCGGTGACATACCAAAGAATGAAGACCCAGCAAAGCTGGTTCGAGAATTATACGAGATGGAAAACAAGGGCAAAGCCGAGCCATCCGGTTCTCAGGATATGATTGGATTGATTTACCCTGGTGTCAATCGGCTGGACTATGATTACGGTTATGAGGGCGGCATTTTCCCCGTTCATATCGAATCCAATAACGACCCTGAAGTTGCCGCCTGGCTGTCGCGGGTTATTCACATTCTGACAGTTATGCCTCGGCCTGAAGGTTATAATCCGCTTGGTGTGAAAAACCTCGACCCCAAATGGGTCAGTCGTCTTGGGCAGGCGGGCAAGGCGTGCTTCGATGCAATTGTTAAGATGGATATCAAATCGCTGGGAGAATCGCTGAACGAAAATATGCGATGCTGGGAGGTGCTTTTGCCGCAGAACTTCAAGCATCCGCTTTTGACCCTCAACCTTCTTGAACTATTGGATTTCTATCAGCGCAGGTATGCCGGCGCAATGTGTTCTGGCTGTGGTGGCGGATACCTTTACGTGATATCAGAAGAGCCGGTGCCGGGGGCCTTTCACGCCACCGTCAAGGTAAGGAAATGACTAAAGCCGGCGCGGATACCGTCGTTATTTCGGGCGGATTTGACGACCTCAGGCCGATTCATTTCCGGTTTTTCGAGGAGGCCGCAAAACTTGGCAACGTCTGTCTCCTGCTGTGGTCCGATGACGCGATAAAGCAAATCACAGGCAAGCCGCCGAAATTTCCTCAGCAGGAGCGACTCTATCTGTTAGAAGCGATACGCCATATCCATAAAGTAATCGCGGTCAATGACGTCAATCCCGACAGACTGCCCCCAACAATGGAATTCCAGCCGAGTATATGGGGCGTAGCTGAAGAACACGACAGCCCACCAAAAAAGGCATACTGTAAAGCTCACAACCTGAAATATCTCGTCCTGAAAAACGAAACCTTGAGCCGATTCCCTCGATACAATGCTGCTTTGGCGAAAAATACTTCGACGCGAAAAAAGGTTATTGTTACCGGCTGCTACGACTGGTTTCACTCTGGCCACGTCCGATTCTTCGAAGAGGTGTCCGAACTGGGCGACCTCTATGTCACCGTCGGCAGCGACGCAAACATACGGGAATTGAAAGGCGAAGGACATCCGGTGTTTTCACAACAGCAGCGATGGTACATTGTCCAGTCAATCCGATACGTTAAGCAGGCCTTCATAGCCACGGGCAATGGCTGGTTAGACGCCGAACCGGAAATACGCCGAATCAAACCGGATATTTACGCGGTCAACGAAGATGGCGACAGACCTGAGAAACGCGAATTTTGCCAGGCCAATGGCATTGAATATGTGGTTTTAAAACGTCTCCCCAAACCCGGCCTGCCCCGAAGACAAAGCACTACCCTCCGCGGCTTTTAGTTGTGGATTTCAGTAACGTCAATCGAGCAGATTTTCGTATATCCGCACGCCGTCGACGACTTTGCAGATATGAACGGCGTATTTGTCGCCGTAATCGGGTCGGCTGCGAGGATATCCGATATCAACGGCCTTCTTGAGGGCGTTGACGCTCGCGGCCTTGACCAAGGCGCCTGCTGCACCCTTGTCGCCGCCGCCTAACATCCGCTCGCCAAGAACGCCGGGGACGGTCCGGGCAATATCGCACATCGTCTCAAGCTCGGGGCCGGAGATTTTGTATTCATCTCGCAGGCCGATACCATCCTGGCGGAATATCCGCCCTACCGTTTCGATATCGCCTCGTTTCCACGCGTCTAACATTTCGTAAAACCGTTTCTGGGCGGCGAAGATATATTTGAACCGGTCGCACAAATCAGGGTATTGACCTGCAAACTGGGCCAATATCTTTTCGTAAAGGGCCTCGGTCCTGATATCCGCAAGACAGGAGATTTTATAGCCGGCCCTTTGCAGAATTGAGACTAATTGTTCACATTCCGCCCTTCTTATTTTGTAGGTTGACTTTTCAAGGCCTGGGCGAACTGTGCCGGTATCCATAACGACGATTGCAAAACCTGCTGCCTTTTTGCCCAAGGATATGTATTCGACCTTGCGGTCTTTGGGATTGTAGTATGTGCCGAAACCCTCGCGGGCAAAGAGTATCATAATCTGGTCTAACTTACCGCAGGGTGAGTCGATGTAGTCATTTTCGACTTGCTGCGCCAAATCGACTATCTTGAGCTTGTCGGGTTCCTCTATGCCGTTGGCGTCGAGAACAGACAATATGAGATTCAGCGTCAGCGACGCCGAGCGAGACATTCCGCCGCCGGGTATATTGCCATAGATTACCGCATCGATTCCGCGTTTTAGCTTGTAGCCCGCCCGCCGCAATACAAAATCGACGCCGTATGCAAACCGGCCCCATGTGTCCGCGACCTGCGGAGACTTTGGCTCCGGGGTATCACCCAATTCAAATTCGATGATGCCGTCGTCAGGAAAATTGCCGCTATACAGCCGCATTCGCAAATCTTCCGTTGGCTTATAGGCCATCCATATAAAGCGGTCGGTACCCACGCCGAACAGCTCGGTGCCGTTATAGTCGCCATGCTCAACGCCTATGCAGAACCGCGACGATGTCCTTCGGACTTTGTCGGCTTTTACGTCTATTCGCTGCTGCTTTGCAAGTTCCAGTATCTTCTTTATTGCCTTGCGGTCTTCCGCTGTTGGTTTCATTCAACAAATCTCCCTGTCTGGTTTTTGCATATTTCAACTGATTAGACGGGGTTTACTTTACTCGAATAGGGCAGACGGGGTCAAGATTGTTATGGCGTGGCAAATCACGCCGGAGGCGGGCAGGCAACCGACTTACTTAAGTTTAATCGGCACGCCTTTTTGCTTGGACTCATCCACGAAGGATTTCAGGTCCTGCAAAACCAATCCCAGTTGTTTGCTGTCCTCGAGCAGTTGTTCGTAAAGCCGACCATCGTTTACCAGCTTGCCTGCCGTGCCGTCGCCGTTGTTCACCTTGGTCAGGACTGTATCGAGCTGCTTCATCACCTCGCTTAACCTGTCGCTGGCGCCGACCAGGGAAGTTGTGAGCCGTTCCATTCTGACGTCGGTGTTCTGTAGAGTGGTCTTGCCGGCCGCAACCATCTCCTGAAGCTCCTTTATGGCCTCTGTTGCCTGCTGGGACGCCTTGGCGAGATTGGCCAGGACGGCCTTGATGTTGGCCTTGTTTTCGGCGTCGCCGAAAATGTCGTTTCCATTGTTGACGAATGCCGCGATTCCGGTAATAAGGTCATCCAGTTTTTTCTGGCTTTCCTCCGGGAAAAACTCGCTGGTCATCCCAGCGGTGCCCTGAAGCAGGCTGCCCTCGACGAGGAATTTCCCTTTGCGAAGGTCGATTGGCGGCACCCGCAATTCGATATAGCTCGAGCCAAGACCCCGCGTCATCAGCTTGGCCTCAACTACATCGGGGATATCTTTGAACTGGTTATCGATGCTTATTATTACAACAGTCTGATGATAATATTCTTCGGTTTTTGTGTCTCGGAGAACTTGCGGCGGCTTGATATCGGTAACCCTGCCTATCTGATAGCCGCAAAAACGCACGGGGGTATCTCTTTGAACACCCGGTGCGCTGGGAAACTGGATGCGGACCTCGTAAGATTTTATCTCGCTGACCATACTGGGCAGGTCGCCGAACTTGAAAACCATCCAGAAGAACGCAATCACCGCAACGACGACAAAGACCCCGACAACCATACTGCGTCTTCGCTGCATCGTTTCGTAATCACTCACCGTCTGCTTCCTTTCAAATCTCGCCTGCCCGCGGACAGGTCGGTCCTGCCTTCAAGAAACAATTCACGTATCGCCCGCAGGGGGTAGCCGGTCTGGTTAAGCTTTCTTACAAGCCGAATGCGTTCGACAGCTTTTGGGTCAAATAATCTTCTGCCCGTTCTCGTAACCTCGGTCGGTTCGAGAAGTCCCATCATAAGGTAATACTGCAAAGACTGGCGTGAGACGCCCGCCATCTTTGCCGCCACCCCTATCGGCAGTAATCTGGTTCTGGGACCCAACGGTTACCCTCTATATAAACACTTATCGGCACCAACGGGGCCAAAGATTATAAATTAACCTTCCTTTACAGCCAGGTTTGCAGCCAGGGCAAGGAACGATTCCCGGACCTGCTCAAACGTCAGGCCCCTGACAACGGCCTTTGCCCCCGCTCTGCCGCCGGTCCGCCTGACCCACTGGGGAGACATCGAAACGACGTAGTCAAAGCCGGTCGGGATTTTCTCCTGATTCTGCCTGAAGGCCTCTCGCAACAGCCGTTTTAAGCGGTTGCGGACAGCCGCCTTTCCACAGGATTTGCCGATGGACACGCCCAGCCGGGGGTAGCCGAGTCCATTTTCGCGGGCGTATAGCGTAAGCAATCCGTCGCGGGCGGACAGCCGCCGGCCCAAAACAGCCCTAAACTGACTGTTCGCAAGAAGCCGTTTGGCCTTCGGAAATGAGTATCCCTCGGTCATCGCATTGCGGCGTTGCCGACACGCCAACCTGAACAGACTATATATGCCACAAACGCTATTCCAGTTAGCGCCTCGCGTCTGTAATGCCAGGCCAGTTGTCGGTCCTGAACGGCGAGGCGGGCAGACCTTCCTTGTTGTAAAAATTGCATACCGGGTTATCCGCCCAGGCGTAACGCACCGCCGCCGGCTCAGCAACTTTATCGGAACTTACCACGATTGTGTCGCCTTCAATCTTCGCATCGGCCCAGACAAACTTTTTGTCCTGACCCGCTATTGCAAATCCTTTCAGTGATTCGCCGTCTTTTGCAACCAGCCCACCGCCGACACTGTCGAAACGCAGAATCACCGAATTACCCTTGACTTCCATAGATTTATAAAGCGGCCCTGAACCCACTACGTCTTTACCGTAGGTTTTTGCCAGCGTCCATAAGGCCAGACGTTTTCCCACATCCTGCTTGTTTTTGGGATGAATATTGTTCGCATCGCCGATATCTATTATTACCGCCATCCCGGTATTCGGCTTCGAAAGCGTCATAAGCTGCGCCTCACGCAATTCGGCCCACTCACTTGGGCCCGGCTCAGGTTTTTCCGCCATAAAGTTGGCCAGTTGGACAAACAGGAACGGGAAATCGCCCTGTTTCCAGGTTTCCTGCCAGTTTTTAATCATAGCCGGAAAGAGCGTGCGATACTGATACGCCCGCCCGGCGTTGGACTCGCCCTGATACCAGATTGCCCCGCGGATGCCGTAAGGAACAATTGGTAGAATCATGCCGTTATAAAGCCCAGTCGGCGAGTAGGGATGGTTGGGACCTACCGGGTCTTGAAAATTGGGTCTCGGCGGCACCGGTTTTCCTTCCTCCTTTAACTTTGCTGCCGTCTGCTCATATTGCTTCTTATTTTCCAGAAACTTTTTATATATTTCGGGATAATTGGCCGCTGTCTCATCATAACGCTTGAGAATGGGCTTAAAATTGGGTTCATTTTCAAGATATTCCCTGCTCATCCACGATTCAGCGGGCGTCCCGCCCCAGGAGGTGTTAATCAGGCCAACAGGCACGTTAAGCTGCTTATTAAGCTCCCGACCAAAGAAATATCCCACCGCCGAAAATCCCTTCACGGTTTGCGGACTGCATACGAGCCATTTGCCCTGGCAATTTTTCATCGGTTCATACGATACCTTTCGCCCGACGGTGAAAAGCCGAATCTGGGGGTAATTGTTGGCATCGTCGATTGCTTCTTTGGCGTTAGCTGCCTGGTTGAGGCCCAATTCCATATTCGATTGTCCCGAGCACACCCACACCTCACCGACCAGGATATTCTTCAGCGTTATCGGATTGCCGTCAGAAATGGTCATCTCATAAGGCCCGCCCGCTTTGCCTGGTTTTATCTTTACCATCCAGTTGCCATTTGCATCAGATGTCGCCTCCACTTTCCACCCCAGCTTGCCGTTATCGTTATTTTTTTACGTGGGTCGGCCCAGCCCCAAATTGGAACCCGCCCCCCCAGCTGCAAGACCATATTATCGCCTATAACCGACGGCAGCCGGATGCCGGCCGATGGAAAAGCCGGATGTCTGGTGGGTGTACCAGCACCGCAACCGGACAGAACCAGAATACCCGACAGAACCATCACTATTGTTAACACAAAGAAACTATGCTTTCTGCCGACACAATCCATTTTTCGACTCCTTATCTTTTTCAAGCTTCAGTTACGAAAACCTAATATCAAATAATTATAGTGACCCCATTCCGTAAAGGCAAACATCATCCGAATGATAAATTTTCGCTGTATATTCGGACAATTATTCGTATAATTCCAGTATGACTTATAGCGGAACAAAACTCACAATCTGGTTCGGCGTGGCTGTGCTGGCGGCAGGCACACTAATCGGTTGCGAAAAAGAACCGCAATCAGCCCCGGCAAATGACCAAAACCAGACCACCCATCAGCAAACAAAGGCGCCGCAACGCCAGGCAGAACCGAACGTCACAGTTCAACCAGTCGTCTCGCTGGCGGCCAATCCCAAACCCACCCTCCGCGAAATAATTGCCCGCAGGAGGGGTTGGGGGCCGGCTTACCTCGAATGGTACGGAAAAGATGCGCCTGATTTTATGGTAACCGACATCACCGGCAGGAAGCATACACTAAGCGAATACAGAGGCCGAAATGTAATGCTCACATTCTGGACGACCTGGTGTGGGCCGTGTATAAAGGAAATCCCGCACCTGATTGAGCTTAGAAATACAATCGGCGAAGACAAACTGGCGATACTGGCCATATCGTATATCGACACGAGGAACTCTACCGAGAGGGTCAAAAAGCTTATCGCCGCAAACCCGGTTATCAACTACACTGTGATTTCGACCAACGAGACGAGTATGCCCAGGCCTTACAATCTCATAACCAGCATCCCAAGCAGCTTCTTTATCGACCCTCAGGGCAAAATCAAGCTCATAACCGAAGGGATGATGTCACAGCCGCAAATGAAGGCCATCATCGAAGCGGATCCGATAAAATAACCGCAGGTGGAATGCTGAAAACCGCCGGTTTTTGTTAAAAATCTATTGGACAACCGGCCAAGTCATTGCTAAAATGCTTGTTTTGGTTGAAAGAGAAGTTTCGAACATTAGAAAGACAGAGGTAATTACCTATGGCACATAAAAAGGGACAAGGGTCAACAAGAAACGGCAGAGACAGCAATCCGAAATACAGGAGCGTTAAGCTGTATGCCGGTGAAATCGCCAAGATAGGCAGTATCATCATCCGACAGTGCGGAACCAAATTCTTCGCCGGCAAGAACGTCCAAATGGGCAGGGACTATACGCTTTTCGCAGTCAGCGACGGCAAAGTCCAGTTCACAGGCCGAAAAGTCAACGTCATATAAGTAAAAAAAATGGCTAATAAAAAAAGGATGGTACCTGTACCATCCTTTTTTTATATCGAGACACAATAAATGTTTGTTGACGAGGCAAAAATCTGGGTAAAGGCGGGTGATGGGGGCAATGGCTGCATGAGCTTCCGGCGGGAAAAATACATCCCCAAAGGCGGCCCTGACGGCGGCGATGGCGGCAAAGGTGGCGACGTCTATTTCGTTACTGATGAGAACCTCGATACGCTTATGGATTTTGCCGGCAAGCACCACTGGCAGGCAACAAACGGACAGCCAGGCTCAAGCAACAATAAGACCGGCGCCAACGGCAAAGACATGGTCGTTAAGGTTCCGCCTGGCACTCTCATTTACGACGCTGACCTCGACTTACTGCTGAAAGACCTCGATGAAGCCGGTTTGAAAGTATGCGTCTGCTTGGGCGGACACGGCGGCAAAGGCAACAAGCAGTTTGCGACGTCGGTTCATCAGGCGCCGAGATACGCCGAGCCGGGCAAGCCGGGCCAGGAAAGAAACCTCCGCCTGGAACTAAAACTGATAGCAGACATCGGCCTGGTCGGTATGCCCAACGCCGGCAAAAGCACCCTTATTTCCCGCTGCTCGAAGGCAAGACCCAAAATCGCATCTTACCCGTTCACCACGCTTGAGCCGATTCTCGGAATCGTGGAATTGTCCGATGAACGTCGATTGGTGATGGCCGATTTGCCAGGTCTTATCGAGGGTGCGCATAAAGGAACGGGACTGGGTTTCGAATTCCTGCGGCACATCGAAAGGACCCGCATCATCGTCCATATCATCGATATAATGCCTCCTGACGGCTCGGACCCCGTGAAAAATTACCATCGCATCCGCAAAGAGCTTGAGCAGTATAGCGAATCGCTTGCGAAAAAATCGGAGGTTATCGTTGCGAATAAAATCGACCTTGACCCAAAAGGCGGGACGGTCAAAAGATTACGGAAGCAACTGAGGCATCGCATCTACCCGATATCAGCCGTTACAGGAGAGGGCATCAAAGACCTCTGCGAACTGCTCTGGCAAAAGGTGAAACAAGCCAGAACTGAGGGCTGAAGACGGAGGGCGGACAAGTGCGGATTATTAACGTCTGGCGCGTGGGCGGCGGCCTCTGAAGGCGGAATGCGGCCTTCTGCCGGCAACCGAGAATCTGCCCCTGTGCAGCCCCAACAGTGGTTTTGGCATATCGGGTGGTTTGACGTAGGTAAAGCCGGGACATTCCACCGGAGCAAACTCGCGTCCTATGAACCTTTCAATCTGACGAAGGTACTTGTGCTCCTCGCGGGAAACAAACGTAATGGCGTCTCCCGTGGCCTCGGCCCGGCCTGTCCGGCCAATGCGATGAATGTAGTCCTCCGGAATGACGGGCACATCGAAATTGATGACGTGCGAGATTCCCACAACATCAATGCCACGGGCGGCAATATCAGTCGCAACCATAACCCGGTATTTGCCACCTTTGAAGCCATCCATTGCGTGTTCGCGCTGGCTTTGTGTGCGGCCTGAGTGTATCGCCACCGATTCGATGTCCGCCCGCTCGAGGTAGCGGTTAATCTTGTCTGCGCCGTGCTTGGTGCGGGAAAAGAGTAGCACGCTGGACATCTGCCTGTTTTGGAGCAGGTGCAAAAGAAGAGTGATTTTCTGCTCTCTCTCGACGAGATAAATGTGTTGTTTGATTGTCTCGATGGGGTTTCGCGGCCGGCCAATCTGTATCATTATGGGCGACTTCTGGACGCCTGCGGCCAGCGCGCTTATTTCCGGAGTTACGGTGGCTGAGAACAGCATTGTCTGGCGATCCGTGGGCACCGCTGCGATGATTCTTCGCACGTCCCTGATGAAACCCATATCGAACATTCGGTCTGCCTCGTCTAAAACCAGCACCTCGATGTGCCGCAGGTCAATGGTGCGTCGCTGCATATGGTCCAGTAGTCGTCCCGGCGTTGCGACAACAATGTCAACGCCCTGATGAAGTGCGGTAAACTGCCCCTTGATATTCACGCCGCCATAAACGGCCAGCGTCCGCAAATGCAGGAACCGCCCGTATGTGCGTATGGACTGTTCGATTTGCACCGCCAGCTCTCGCGTCGGCGTCAGGATTAGCGAGCGTATAACCTTCCTTTTGGACGGGTGCTCGTGGCTTAGCCGGTTCAGGATGGGCAGCACGAAAGCGGCCGTTTTGCCCGTCCCCGTTTGGGCGCAGCCAATGATGTCTTTGCCGGCAATTGCGGCCGGAATCGCCTGCGACTGAACTTCGGTGGGAGCAATGTAGCCGGCAGCAAGGATGCCCTGCACTAACGGGTCCGAAAGACCAAATGTCTTAAATGGCATCAGTTAATCCTAAAAAAATTTAAATCGAACCGGATTATATCATACCCGCGATAAAACCAAAAGCACTAAATCGACAACTTTGAATCAGTATCCATTTGACATTCATAAAAAACAACTGTAGAATTGCTCCCTTCACGACGCGGCTTAAACCAAGTCCTGAATGTTCGCAAACTCCTTTTATGGTGAGTTCGTCGAACCATTTTGAGATTTTGTTATGTATTCGGATTATATTCGTAACGTTGCGATAATCGCTCACGTTGACCACGGCAAAACGACGCTGGTCGACCGGCTGCTCTACCAGTCCGGTATGTTCAGGACCGAGGAGCTTGACAAGCTCGCCGGCGGCGAGTTCGGCCTTATTATGGACTCAAATCCCCTCGAACGAGAACGCGGCATTACCATTCTCAGCAAAAATTGCGCAATTAACTATAAAGATGCCAAAGGAAACGAATACAAAATCAATATCATCGACACCCCGGGCCACGCCGACTTCGGCGGAGAGGTCGAGCGCGTTCTCAAAATGGCCGACGGCGTCCTGCTTCTCGTTGACGCATTCGAAGGCCCTATGCCCCAGACCCGATTCGTCCTCACCAAGGCCCTCGAGCACAAGATAAAACCCATCGTCGTTATCAACAAGGTTGACCGCGAGAACAGCCGGCCCGACGACGTTGTGAATGAGGTCTTTGATTTGTTCGTGCAGCTCGGCGCAAGCGACGACTCCCTTGACTTCCCTGTAATTTACGCCTCCGCAAGGGAGGGCTGGGCAACTTCGAAACTCGAAAAGAAAACCAATAATCTCAAGGTCATTTTCGAGACCATCGTCAAAAAAATACCTCCACCCAAAGCCATCCCCGATGCCCCGCTGCAAATGCTCGTTACCAATCTCGAGTATTCCGACTATGTCGGCCGAATCGCTATCGGCAGGGTATTTGCCGGCCGCGTCGCCGAAGGCCAGACGGTAACCGTAATCAACCACAAAGGTGTCCATACCCAGCAAAAAATTATGCACATCCATCAGTTCCACGGCCTCAGCAGAAAACGCGTCCCCGACGTCGAAGCCGGCGATATATGTGCAATCTCAGGCCTCGACCCAATCGAAATCGGCGACACCATCGCCTGCGCAGATAACCCGTCGCCGCTCGCCGTTATCCCCGTCGATGAGCCGACGATGACAATGACCTTCCGCGTCAACGACGGCCCATTCGCCGGCAGAGACGGAAAATACGTTACCAGCCGGCAAATCGGCGAACGGCTCCAAAAAGAGCTTCAAGGCAACGTCGCCCTGCGAGTCGCTCCCGGCCAAACCGCCGAGGAATTCAACGTCTCAGGCCGAGGCCTTATGCACCTCGGTATCCTTCTGGAAAATATGCGACGCGAAGGTTTTGAGGTCTGCGTCGGCAAACCAAGTGTTATTATCAGGGAAATTGACGGCGTCCCACACGAACCAATCGAATTGTTAGCGATAGATTGCCCCGTCGACAGCCAAAGCGCCGTGATGTGCCTGTTAGGCGACCGCCGAAGCGAAATTATGAAAATGGACGCCAAAACCGGCGCCTCCGGCTTCATCCATATGGAGTTCCTCATCCCCTCCCGTGGTCTCTTCGGCCTCAACGCACGAATGATGAATGCCACTCAGGGTAAAGCCGTTATGCACCATTCCTTCGAAAGATACGAGCCGATGCGCGGCTCAATACCTCAGCGAAAAGCAGGCGTTATGATTGCCACCACTACCGGCTCCGTCACCGCCTACGCTCTCGACGCACTCTACGACCGGGGCCTCTTTTTCGTCGAACCCGGCGAACATGTTTACGAGGGCCAGATTGTCGGCGAGCACTGCAAGGAAGACGATATCCCCGTAAACGCCGTCAAGCTCAAACAGCTTACAAATATGCGCGCCGCCGGCAAAGACGAAGCCGCCCGAGTCAGACCTCCCCGCATAATGGCCCTCGAAGTCGCCATGGAATACATCCAGGAAGACGAGCTTGTCGAGATTTGTCCTAATTCAATTCGGCTCCGCAAACGTCTCCTGAAGGAATCCAACCGCCGCCGTAACGGACGAAAATCATAACGCTAATTTTTCACTCGCTTGAATTCCATTGTGCCGGGCTCATCCGAAAGTTTCCCATCTATGATACGATAGGTCGTGGCCTTCATCGTATTGGCGTCCGCCTTTGACAGATACCGTACAAACCTGAAAACCTGTCCGTCGGCCGTTGTCTGCTCGCCCTTCAATACAAGCTTGTCCCCCTCAATTTCCCACGTTCCCGAAAGAGCGACGCCTCTCGTATCGATGCCGCTATTGACCAGAACGCCCTTACTCGGCACGTAAAACACGATGCCTTGATATGAATACCGCTCGCCTACTTTGGCATCGAGAGAAAGCACATATCCATCCATCTCAAGCAAAAAATTCGCCGTTGCCTTCTCGTTTGCGTCCGTCACCGCTTCCCATTTGCCAAAAAGCCAATCAACCCCTTTTTCTTTGAATATGCCCCCCACGTTGTTCGGCTCCGCCGCATTAACCATCACGCCCATTGATAAGACCAAAGCAACGCCGACTAACTTCAAACCCAGCAAACATCGCTCTTTCATTTCACTATGCTCCTTACTGATTATTTCATAAACGCCACGGTGACCGCATCGGCCGCGACAACATTTTGTTCGCTTCTTCGTCTTCTATAAAGCGTTCTCTCGCCGGGTCCCACCGCAGTTTACGCCCGAGCCGAACAGCAATACCTCCGAGGTGGCAAACCGTTGCTGTGCGATGACCGGCTTCAACATCAGCCGCTGGTTTTGTGCGCAATCGAACACCATCGAGAAAATTTTGATGATGGTCGCTGCTGCGATAAAGACGATTTTCACTGGGGCCAATCTTCGACTGAACAACAGATGCGGGATTTGAAAAAAAACTTCCCCTGCTTACAAATATCCAGCCCTCAGTGCCCTCGAAGCGAACGGGTGATTCAGACCCATCGGATTTGCCCGTTGTGCATAACAAACGAACTCCATTGGCATATTTATATTCTATGTCATAACTCAACGGCGTTTCAAACAACCCCTCTTTGGGAAATTTCCCTATCCCGCTGACCTCAACCGGGCCGGTCAAATCTGTTCCATTACCCCACTGGGCGATATCGAGCGCATGTGCTCCCCAGTTTGTCAGTTGCCCCGAGGCAAAATCGTAGAGAAAGTGCCAATTATAATGACAGCCCTGTTTGATATAGGGCCTGTATGGTGCTGGGCCAAGCCACAGGTCGTAATCGAAATGTTCCGGCGGCGGTTCAACCTTCCAGGCGGGAGGATTCGGCTGGCTGTTCTCAGGTATCTCAACTCTGATTGTATGCAGTTTTCCGATTCGGCCGTTTCGCACAAGCTCACAGGCGAGCCGAAAGTTCTTGTCCGAGCGTTGCTGCGTTCCTGTCTGAAGGATACGCCGGTATCGATTTACCGCGTCGCACAAAGCCCGGCCCTCGGCGACATTATAGGCCAGCGGTTTTTCGCAATAGACGTCTTTCCCGGCCTGTATGGCCGCGATTGAGATAAGGGCATGCCAATGGTCAGGCGTGCTTATCACAACCGCGTCAACATCCTCTCTGGCCAGAAGCTCACGAAAATCATTGTATGACGCGTCCGGAGATAGCCCGGCTCTTTTTCTCGCCTCTTCCCGATGATTCAAGTCGACATCGCAAACGGCAACTACCCGGCTGACAGGTTTGCTCATAAAAGCACGAAGATTGAGGATACCCTGAATGCCGGTGCCGATTATGCCAATAGTAATTTTGTTACTCGGAGCAGTTTCGCCAAACACAGAACCGGGGACAACAAAAGGCAATGCACAAGCCGCACCGGCGGTGATACTTTTCCGCAGAAAAACTCGCCTGGATAATCTGTCAGGAACCTTTGTCATCTTGATAAGACCAACATCGCACAATCAAACAAAACAGCAGGGACCTGAAGGCCCAGGCCCCTGCCGAATAATACTATTTCAAAATCCAACTCCTCAATCACGTCTAAATTTTCATCTCGACCTTAGGCGACTGCAGGCCCGCCTTGGCCGCGAGGAAGTAAATAATAGCGCCAACGAGCATAGCCCAGACGGGAGCCAGCGGCAACGGCAATCCGAGATTCGGCATAATGCCGATTATAAAGCCGAATCCCCACGCCAGCCAGCCGGCCGGATTGAAACCCGCTCTCGGCCCGGCCCACTTGCAGCCGTTGAGCATATAATCGACGGCCATCGCCCCGCAAATCGGTCCAAACGATGCGCCGATGATATTGAATACGGGAATCAACTGCCCCGCCAGCCCGAAGACCGACAGCAGGATCGCCACAGCCGTGCCGATACCTACCGATATAAACGGGTTCACCTTCGACAGGGTTGTCTTGAAGCTGTTGGCGGCGATAAACGATGAGAAGCACGCCGCGGGAAAAGCCGACACCGCCAGCAGGAACTGCACCCATTTACCCCAAGTCGTCCCCAGCACATAGGGTATCAGGTTAAACGCATCCATTGATATTTTCCCGTCCTTTGCTGCTGCCGCGGCAATATCCTGTTTGCCGTAAGCCCCGGCGACAATCAGCATAGCCATACCGGCGGTAAAAATGATAGCTACCGCTATGCCCAGAAAGCCGCCCATTTGAACGTCGCGTTCATCCCGGCTGTTTGTGCCGAAGTCAACGCCGGCGGCGCCGGCGGTCGCGAAGAACCCGACAACGTATGCGACCACGAATGCCACCAGACCAAAGGCGCTCAGGGGCGCCGATACGGCGGGGACCGTCGCCTGGTGCAGCTTCACAAACCCGTCAGCATCGAAGCTGCCGAGCCCTTTTACCGTCGCTATGAACATTACGACAAGCGTGGCCAGAGGTATTAACGGCAGATATGTGGCCACACGGGCGACGTACTGAATGCCCTTGAGACCCATAAACGCGGCAAGAACTCCCCACACAACCATTATAATCTCCGGCCTGCCCGGTATAACGGCGCTTAAGGCCAGCGAGGAAAAATAGATATTGACGCCCAGCCAGCCGAACTGCAGCACGCCCATCAAAAATCCAGGGAGAATGAAACCGCCGCTGGTCCCGAACGTGGATGTCCCCACGATATACAGAGGGAACCCGGTTTTCTGGCCCATTATGCCAAGCACGACATAGTAGAAAGTATGGCACAACAGCGCGGCAAGCGTTAAACTCACAATCGGCGCCCATACGCCATGGGACAAAACTCCGCCGGCGTTCGGCGCCCCGGTGGACCCCATCCAGAACACAAACCACAGGAATATACCTGCGTATGTCGGGGCGGTGTTTTTGTACCACGGGGCGCGATTCCCGGGTGGATTTGGCCTGGCCATACTGATATAGTTTGGCAGCATTCCATTACTCATAATTGGTTCTCCTAACTCTATAACCCTTATTTACACGACCCGGCACACAGCCGGGGACATTTTTCTCTACCAGCCGATTGCGGTCTTGCAGACCAGCTTTTACGCTCATCGCGACGAAGGCATTTCGGCAATGCTCATCACACGGCGGCACCATTCTGCGGCTCCGCTTTTTGGCCCTTGGACTTCGTCTGGGCCAGCACCGTTTTGTAGTATTCCTGCGGGTGGTCGTGCATCATCTCTTCGCTGGATATCTTCCCATGCCACCACATTAACGTCCCGGGAAAGCGGGAAGGGTTAAAGTGAACATTATAGAAGTGCCAGATGAACAACGCCAGCGCCGCCAATATGGCCTCATCGGCGTGCACTTCCGCAGACAGCTCGTAAGTAAGCCACGGAACGTACTTGGCCGCGACCTCGGGAAACCACAGCACCAGCCCCGTGCCTATCATAATTACACAACCCCAGTACACGGCCCAGTAGTCAAACTTTTCATAGTAGGTGAACCGGCTGAAACTGGGGCGATGCTTTATTAAGCCGATAAAATACAGGGAGTTAATAGTAACGTCTTTGACGTCCTGAAAACGGGGCAGCAACTGGATGAATTCACGCCGGCCTTCCCTAGTGAACATCGTATAATACAGATGATATATCGAAACCAGGATGAGGACAGCCGCACCGGCGCGGTGAATATATCGTATCTCCTCTATGCCTCCGAAGGCGTTTACTACGGCCTGACTCCAGCTATACCCGGGTCTTCCCAGGCACCACAACGGTATACCCGTGACGATTAGGGTGATTGTGCTCAGGAATAGAAATATATGTTGAACGCGGAACTGCAAACTGAACCGCTGAAAGAATTCGCTCATCCCGGCAAAGCGAGCCGGAGCCGGACGTTCTTCCGCCTTTGCGCCGCTTGTTTGTCCCATCATTTTTGTTCACTCCACGTATCGCGGATTGAGGACTACCTGAATTTCTTAGCCAGCCACAACAGTGCACGACGATACAGGTCGCCCATAATGTGCATTATCAAAAGAGTCATCACCCCGATAATCAGCAGCTTGAAAAACCAGTTGACTCGCACATATACAGGGCCGCCAGCTTCGTACATATCCATCATCTTTATAAAGGCGCCGCCTTTGCCCTGGACAGGCGAGTCAACCCACACTTTGCCGAAGAAGAACGGCGAATCGGTCGAGTGACAATCCTCGCATCGGCGGACCCCGAGCGACTGCGCCGCAGGTCTGACGTCGTGGGCAATCGGCCACAGGTAAGGCGCCGCCATCTTGTGCTCAGAAGACGCAAGCCGGCCGGCCTCATCCAGCGAATACAATTTACCCCCCGCTATATAAACGGGCTTCGCTCCGGCGGAGACCTGTGAGGCCAGCAAGGTCAGAATTTTGGCAATATCCTCTTCCTTCAAACTCGGCCAATCCCAGACCTTGGGCAGGGCGGTCTTGGTAATAACCTTCGACGTTGCAGCTTTGACGGCGTCCATATTCAAGGGGATAACGTTATCATCGGTCATTGCCGCCCAATAGGCGGGCCAGAAAAGTTTGAACACGCCGATTTTGCCGTCCTGTCCTTTTGCGAACACCGGATACGTCAAATGCGGGAGGACATCGCCGGGCTTTGCCCCCGCCACGCCCAAGGCATGTGCCCTTGCTGTCTTTGTCCGAATGGTCTGTGATAAAGGCCAGGGCCCGGAATGGCAGGCCGTGCAGCTTAGCTTGTCCAAATGAGTCGGCGGGATACCCTTATGCTTCGGCACAGGAGCAGCAAACCGCCCGGCAATGGGCGTTGTAGAGTTCTTGCCGAGGTGACAGCCCTCGCATGATGACTTTACCGCCAGTATATTATTGCTGTCACACGGCTCAGCGGCATAGCCGCGTGTGATGTTATGCTGCAGGCCGTGGCTGTGGCAATTCACACAGGTCAGGCCGGCGGCTATATGGACATCTTCATCCGCCTTCCAAGGTTCTGTTTTGCCGTCAATGATATCAACGTTTGAATGGCAGAAATAACAACGTTGCTTGGGCATTTCTTTAGAGACGTCAAACCGAACCCAGTCGTTATGGCCGAACACGCCTTTGTTATATTCGACAATGGGTGGTTTTACCTTCAAATCGCTTGAAACAAAAGGCGCCCTGAAATCATAATTGGCCAGGCCCTTGGTTGAGCCGGTAACATAAGCGAACTCACAAGAGGCGGTTGCGGCCCAGCGGTAATTGCCGCGGATAATAACCTGTATGGCATAACCGGCGGCGCTACCCATATCCTGGCCCGGATTAGTGTTGTGACAGGCAAGACAGTTTATCTCCAACTGTCCCGTTATACCAACCCGAAGCGATTCATCGGGATTATCAGTCCTGTCTAACATCTCGCCTATGCCTCCCCCGGGCATCTGCCGACCGAAATGCTCCAGAAATCTCATCGGCGTCAGGCCTATCTGCTCGGGCCTGAACGTTCCCGGCCAGGCCCTGTATGATAGTGGAATCTGAGTAGCGGCGGTCGGGTCGGCAAAAATCCACGGCTGGCCTTTGCGGCCGGGCGCGACGTTGGGGTCAATTGCGTTAAAATGCCAGCCGGAGCTTATTGTATCGTAACTGTGGCAGGCCCCGCAGGTCGCCTTGGTCGAAAAAGGCAAAACTGGTTCGTCCCCGGGATGAATCTGGTCCGGCTCTTTGTCGGGAATCGGTTCGACAAGCAGCGGTATAAGGTGAATTGGCGTCGCCCGGCTGCCGTCGGTAACATCGCCACGCTTTTCGCTCTCGGCGGCAACGCATATCGTCGCCAGTATGACTACCAAAAGAATCGCCTTGGCCATCAATCCGTTTTTCAATGCTCGAACAATCCTTTTTAATCAGACCTTGAATTCTTCCGGCTTGAATTCGAGTTTGCAGCCCGCCTCGACCGCCTGATTAACCTTGAGCACGGTCACGGCACTTTCATACCCCACCTCAGCAGGGCAATTCAGTTTCCCCTGGCCGCGAACAGCATTGAAGAAATTCACAAGGTGCGGTTTATGATACGGGTCTTTCAATTCGACCGGTAGTTTATACTCCTCAGGCGTAGGCGATTCACGGACATCCACCAGGGCCCCTGTATCTGATTTCTCTTCCTTCTTTTCCGGCGGGGCATTCAGGTAGCCGTTCTTGACCCATTTGGCCCAGTCAGGCGCCGCCTGTTCGCGATAGGCCTGTCCCCTGCTGCCTGCCTCGGAAATAACCAGCGTCCCCTGGTCGCCCATAAAGACCTCAAAAAAGCCCTGGCAACTGTTGGTCGTGATTGTCTGGTAGAACGCCCTGACGGTTCCCTTTTTGGTTTCGTAGGTGTAAACAGCCATAACGTTGTCATACCACTCGTGGTCTTTCTTGTCGTAGTAATCGGTCCCGCCGGTGGCAACGACCGATTTCGGCGTCGCTTCAAGAAACCAGTTGTAGATGTCTATCTGGTGCGAGCCGAGGTCAACAATTGCGCCGCCGCCCAGGCCCTTATACCAGCGCCAGTCGCGGAATTGCTCCATCGACTTGAACCCGTATTTTGCCAGCGTCGCCTCGTCGATACCCTTGTCCTTCGGGTAAGCCCGCGGCGGCTGAACAGAGCGGTTCCACTGGCCGTTGACGGTCGTTATTCGCCCCAGAACCGAGGCGTCCTTTAACAGCTTTTCATAGCAATGAATATACCGCGGGTTGCTGCGCCGCTGATGGCCTATCTGAAGGAGCTTGCCGGTTTCCTTCGCAGCCGCAACCATCTGGCGGGCGCCCTCCAGCGTATTCGACATCTCCTTCTCGCAGTAAACGTGCAGCCCCGCCTTCAGGCACGCAACCGTCTGCTCGGCGTGGCAGAAGTCCGGCGTCGCTATGATGACCGCATGGAGGTCCTTTTCCTTGTCCAACATCTCCTTGTAGTCAACGTAGTCATTGTGCTCCTGCTTGTAGGCCTTGAGAAACCGCGACTGGTTCTGCTGGTTCCACGCGGTCCAGATATCGCACAGGGCCTTGAAGCGAACGCCGGGGATTTTCACCGCCGACTCAAGCAGTATCCTGCCCTGGTCGCCCACCCCGATGATGGCCACGTTTATGTCGTCCGTCTTTGCCGGGCTGGTCTCGGTCTGGGCCACTACCATCGGTGAGAAAATCAGCCCCGCGCCAACCGCCGCGCTTGAGTGCATAAACTGCCTTCTGTTAATTTTGCTTTTATTCATCTTACTCCGCGTCGCTCCACAAATTTCAATAAATTGTTCTTATAAATACGTCGGCTGCTGTAAATACTGGATTTTAACCAATTTAGTGCCGTAAGACAACTACAAAACCCACCCCTGGCGATAGTCGCGCCGGATGAATTTGTTCGCCTCAGGGATATTAGTAACCTTTAGAGAGTCGCTGTCCCATTTGATGGATTCTTTGAACCTTAGCGCGACGTTTCCCAGCAAAAGGGCCTCTGTAATAAGCCCGGATACC
>Ga0315284_10001492_pt1 | contig 33337 bp, 29 predicted proteins | sample YL17G09_16_MG_FD_203696 | JGI IMG/M metagenome (GOLD analysis project Ga0315284, IMG submission 203696) | Sediment microbial communities from Yellowstone Lake, YNP, Wyoming, USA - YL17G09_16 | ecosystem: Environmental > Aquatic > Freshwater > Lake > Sediment | place: USA: Wyoming | collected... | reverse complement strand
TGAATCTCAGGCAATTTACAACGCACGGCATTTCGCTCAGAAGGCGATGGCATCTTCTGCGACGATCAGCCACCGACGAACAGTCGCTGCACTCGATTCTGTCTCATCGATTGTTGCCGCCCTCCATTGCTCGAAAGACTTTCGGCACACGCTAGGGACGATTGACATCGAAGGGGGGCACTGGACACTTGATCCCGCAGGCCGCGCTCCCGGCCGTAAGGTCCGATCGCTAAAGCATCCACTCCAGAGTGTCTTGGAAGTTGACCGCCGACAATGTATCCGTCTTTGAGAACACGGGAACTGGCGGCCTCACGATCACGCGGAAATACGGCTTGTCCAACGGCAACCCGAGAACGCGATCCGTGGGATATTTCTAAACGGGTCGGATCGTGTTCTGCCTCGAATTGATAAATCGATTGGCCTATTGATATCATCAAAAAAAGAGCAATCAGGATGGTTTGCGCGCTCGTGTTGTCGTCATGCATTAAATCAGGGGTTCTAGAAAAAAATGTCGTTTCGGCTTATTAGAGATCTTCAACTCCACTCTGTCCCAGCGAATTCCACATTCCGCCTGTGAAATTCCGTTTTTGTAATGAGACCGGATCAGAAGTAATGTCAATGAATTCGCCCCGCAACTTGGAATCAAGACTCAACACCGATACCTAAAGAGTCAGACCGTTAACGGTTATGATGAGTCCGGACATGCATACACAGGGCAGCGCGGATCAGCGATTGACGCTTAAATCTTATTTCCCGCTCACGTGCCAACCCGTGGGGGGGAGGAAGTCTCACCTCGAACAGGGCGACGCTCTGTGGTAGAGCAGAACTTGTTTTTTAAAATTCGAGTTTGCTGGTTGCTCAAAATACGAAATAGGAAATTTCATGCGATCCATTCTTGTGACCGGCGGAGCGGGATTTCTAGGCAGCCACCTGTGCGAACGGCTCCTTGAACACGGCGATAATGTCGTTTGTCTCGACAACTTTTTTACAGGTCGCAAAGAAAACATTCTGCACCTCATCGGGAACCCGCGATTTGAGTTGATCCGACATGATATCGTTGATCCCATTTCACTTGAGGTTGATCAGATTTTCAATCTGGCGTGCCCCGCGTCCCCGGTTGCGTATCAGTACAACCCGATCAAGACGATCAAGACTTCAACAGTCGGCGTCGTCAACGTGCTTGGATTGGCCAAACGATGCAAGGCACGCATTCTGCATGCCTCGACTTCAGAGGTCTACGGTGATCCTGCGATTCATCCTCAGCGAGAAGACTATTGGGGCAACGTGAATCCGATCGGACCACGAAGCTGCTATGACGAAGGGAAGCGCGTCGCAGAATCACTCTGTGTGAATTACCATCAGGAACACAATCTTGAAGTCAGGCTCATCCGTATCTTCAACACGTATGGTCCGCGGATGGATCCAAACGACGGCCGAGTAATTTCCAATTTTATCACACAGGCACTGCGCGGAGAGGCACTCACAATCTACGGAGATGGAACGCAAACGCGGTCCTTCTGCTATGTCGACGATTTGATTCGTGGAATGATGCTCTTGATGGACAAGGACACGGAGGTCGGTCCTGTGAATATTGGCAATCCGAGCGAATTCACAATGCTGGAATTAGCAGAGGAGGTTTTGAAAGCCATTCCGGAATCGCATTCGGCGATCGAGCACAGGCCCCTGCCTCAAGACGATCCCAAGCAAAGGTGTCCCGATATTTCCAAAGCCAAAACTCTTCTCGGTTGGTCACCGAGTGTCGACTTACGGACGGGGCTAGGCAAAACCGTGGCATATTATCGGGAAGAGCTGAGCCGCCAATGAGATCAATGCCGTATGGACGTCCTGCCGGGCCTCTGTTGAGGATTGCCCTCCCTGTTGAAAACGGCGGTGTGTTTGGTGAAGCGGGATGGTCGGTCGCGTTTGAGTTTGCCGAGCCGGTCAATCCGAAAAAAGATCCTTAACGACAGGCCGTCTTGGCACCGGCAGGCGGTCCCACGCGGCGACAGGATGTCCTTCAGAAGTCCGGGACGAACAGCATTCCAAAGGAGACGCCCGGCGGAATCGACGGCCGCTCGCCACTGCGTCTCAGAGTCCTTGCACAGCGTTTCGAGCCACGCAGCAAACTCGCCGTCCCCCAGCAACTCGGATGCGACGCTCATCAAGTACGTGCGTCGCACCCGACGGCAGTTCTCAGGTGGGCACAAATATCTCCAACGGCTGCTCGCCACTGCGCAGCCCCCTCTCGACCCTCTCCGCTTGCACCGAAATCGAACCAAGCGTAGATTAACATCGACCTTTCAAAACGGAACGAAACATCCCTGTTTTTTCAACCGACTGTTAGACAATGGTTCCTTGGTGACGGTACGATAACGCTTCGGGGACGAGACGGTGCCGCTGCTGATATCCCCCAAGAGTTTAGAACGTACTTCAATTGAATCCACCGCAACCATTTTTATAAAGAGTATATGGAGAGGTGGCAGAGTGGCCGAATGCACCGGTCTTGAAAACCGGCAGGGGCGTAAGTTCCTCCAGGGTTCGAATCCCTGCCTCTCCGATTAGTTTGTCCGAAGACCCATTATTCCAATGGGTCTTCGTGTTGTTGCCGAGTGAATCGGTTGTTTTATACCGATATCCAACTCTGATTGCTGGCGAGAGACATCTCCCGTTATTCGGCATGCGGGTCCTATTCCATACGGGCACGGGTTTCCCTGCGACGGAACCGGGATCGCATGCGCCGGGTTGCTCGATCAGTCCAATTCGTTCTCTCGGCGATTGTGAGTCACATTTAACAACTCACCGTCGGGCCTAATTCGAAGATAGACAAGTGACTGCTTCAGGATTTGCGCTGCGGCCGGTGCGGCGACTTTGCCGCCAAATGCTTCGCCCCCTAATGTGGACTGGTTGACGACGACTAGCACGAGCAGACGCGGATCGTTGACCGGAGCGCCGCAGACGAACGAGCTGATATATTTACCATGAACGTAGCCGCCGTTGGGTGAGAGACACTGCGCCGTACCCGTTTTTCCGAAAACGTCATAGCCGGGGATCTGGGCTCTTTTTCCGGTCCCTCGTGTGACAACCTCGTGCATTGGGCCCTCAATCAACCATCGAGCGGTTTCAATTCCAACAGTCGTTTCGGCAATCGATCGGATGGCGGAGAAGGGATCGTCGTTGTCCGATCGTACGATTCGTGGCCGTATCAATTGTCCGCGGTTGGCCAAGGCCGCGTGGGCCACGATCAATTGCAGTGGTGTTGTGGCGATTTCGTGTCCCATCGGAATCGATCCGGTCGAATAGCTCGTCCATTGTTCGAGTGGCCTCAGAATCCCGGTCAGTTCACCGGGCAGCTCAATGCCAGTTTTGCGACCGAATCCGAATAACGTGGCTGCTTCGAACAGGAGTTTGTTTGTCATCCGTTGGCCGATCTTGGCCATGCCGATGTTACTTGACTTCACCAAGACGTCCGTAAGGTTCAGCACGCCGTAGGGATGATGATCATGAAGCAACCGACGACCCATTTGATATTTACCATATTCGCAGTTGAAAACGTCGTCTTTGTGGAGCACATTTTGATCAAGACCATAGCTGACTAAAAAGGGCTTAAAGGTAGACCCCGGTTCGTAAATGTCTGCAATGGCTCTGTTTTTCCAGCTTTCCGGGGTTGCTTCCTCAATCTGACTGGGATCGAACGTCGGTCGATTGGCCATGGCCAGTACGTCTCCCGTTTTGGGATCGAGCACAATTGCGCAGCAGCTTTCCGGTTTCCATGTAGACATGATCTGATCGAGTTCTTTTTCTACAAAGAGTTGCACGACCAGATCCAGTGAAAGACGGACTGATTCACCGTTCTTAAGTGGATGTTGAGCATCATCTCGAATCTCGATCACACGTCCTCGTGAGTCGCGAGAGAGCATCCTGCGACCGATACGCCCACGGAGAACGTGATCGAGTCCCTCTTCGACTCCGCCCCGCCCCACGCCGTCAACGTCTCGAAGCCCGAGAACGTGTGCCGCGACGACCCCCTGCGGATACTCACGCCGATATTCGTCTCGAAACCCCCATGCTCCGTGTGGTAAGTTGAGCAATTTAACTTTTTCGACTTCCGTGGAGTTCAGCCGCCGTTTGACCCACAAGAAATGTCGATCGTCGCGGCCACCGATTTTTTCGAATAAGGGATCGGATTCGATTCCAAGAGTCTCCGCGAGCGTCTGTGCCACAGACCACGGCTTAGAGATTTGGCTTGGCACAAGATACAGACTGCGCATGGTAATGGTTGTAGCGATGAGACGGTCTTGCCGATCGAAAACATCACCAGGACGGGGGATAATTTCCTCGGAAAAGTCACGCTGTCTTACCGCACGCTCCGCAAACTGATCCATTTGCCAGAACTGAATCTGAAATAAACGCGTTACCAATAAGAGCCACACAATCCCCGCGACAGTCACGGAGAATCGGGCACGATTCAGAAACGTCATTGCCGACTCAGGCTCTGGCGAATTTGAAGTCATTGCAAAGCAGATTCTAAGGAGGGGGAATCGTCGCTCCAATTGAGCAATGACGCCCGACGCCTATCGTTTCGGAGTGCTTTCGCGGGGCGACGAAGCGATGCGGAACTTTGCTCCAATGCTTGGAACAGCTTGGCGGGGGCTCCCAGACGCTGAGTTTCCAGTCGGATTGCCGCCTGAGATTCGATCAGAACGTCGAGTCGGTATTTCTGCTGACACAAGGATCTCTTGAGCCACAGGTTTTGGGTTTCCAGCCCCGTTCCGCAGAGTGCGATAACAACGACGAGCGCTAGTGCCGCACCGAATCGAAAAAACACGACACCGCTCCCGATTGAGGCGGCGTCCGTGCCACACGATAAACTTGCAATGAGGAATGTCACAGGCGAGGTGACCGAGTTTTGCCCTGGCGTTATCAGGTGTTTTTATCGGTCAACGCGAGAGGATTCCACAACATCAACTCGGTTCGCATCACCTGGTAGCCTTAGAACTGTGCCAACCGTGAGCTTGTTGCCGTCTGCGAGGACATCACGATTCATCTCGTAAACCTGAACCCAACGGGACGACCGCCCTAGGTGGCTGTGGGCGATGTCGCTGAGTGTGTCCTCTTTGCCGATGCGATACATTGGAATCCCTTCCGGCGAGACAAAAAAACGCGATTCGCCGACGATGGTCGTCTTTATCGGTGAGGACGGTTCGGAAAGATGGCGGGAGTTGTCCGGGGCAGCCCTAGGGATCAGAGTTGGGTAATCTTTTTCTAAATGCTCGGCTGACGGTGTTTCAATGGTGACACCGGGCTTCATTCGTTTTGGATCTGGAATGACATGTAAGTTATGTTGTGACAATGCCATGAAGTATCGACCCGTTCCATATTTTTTTCTAGACACGGTCCAATAGTTGTCGTTCGGTTCGATATTGTAGGTTTCTCCAATGATCGTCGAGTGCGTCTTGTAATGCGGCTCAAAGTCTTCGTTCACGGACGGTGCCAAAGTCGTGTTTGTCGCAGAAAACGTCGGATCATTTTCGAAAATCGGTGTCGCGCTACGGCCAATTTCATTCGTCCCCCGCCTAGTGACATCGACTGGCAAATACCCACCAAATCGATCGTTGGTCGTCTCCATTCGACTTGGGGAACTCAAATGGGAAGTTCCGTTGAGGTCTGCCGGAGACGCCTCAAACATTGGAGCAGTCGTCACCGGCTGACGGATGTCGTTCGCCTTAATTTCTGGAAACGCATCGGGTGGACTCGCTGGTTCACTATTCGAGGAGTCCTCTCGGATTGGATTTGGCGAAAAACTGGTTACTTGTGTAGACCGAGGGGAGAAGGGATCGTCTGTCTGGCTAGAAACGAAAGCATCAGGCAAAGTCGATCCGACCGCGGTCGTTTTGGAAGGAGACACGCGGGGCGGTGTCTCAAACGGATCCTCTCGACTGCTCGTCGGTTTGGATTCCGAAACGACTTCTGCGTTACTGTTGGTCACTGCCGTGGCTGCAATGTTTTCGTCGATCGCAAAAGGATCTGAATCCGTGATTTCTGGTGACGGTCTCGCTTCGAGTTTTTGAGAGTTAGGACCAAACGAGTCACGTGGACTCATTTCAGGGATGTCCTCGATGTCTTGTGCCTCTTCCGACAATCCTTTTTGGGGCTGCGATTCATCTGCCAATCTCGCTTCGAGTCGAGTATTCCTACTTTTCTTGGCAGGAGTGGCGAATTCGTCAAACTGGATATTGCGTGGGGGGACCGTGCCTGCCTGAAGGGCGAGGGTTTTCTGATGCAGAGGATCGTCGTGGTGTTCGAAAACCGAATGTCCTTTGTCAGCGTCTTGGCTAGTCGTTGCCGCCAACGATTCCGGTGAACGCAGCAACTTTTTATAGACCATAAATCCAAAAACACCGACGAGCAAAACGACCATTAGCAGTCCGACTTTAGTTTCGCGCGTCATGAGGGAGGTTCCTTCCTCTTCAGAGTCACGGGAGTTCTCAGGGCGGTAGACAGACACTCTCGTCTACCGCCATAGGACAAATTCCAATTCCTTCCGTTCAAATTAACTTGCGTGCCACCCTTAGTTTTGCAGAACGACTTCTGGGATTGACCCTTTGCTCTTGATGTGTGGCCACGATTGGCCTTGGAGTGAGATTTTGCCAAGAATTTGTCCGCCGAAACTCTTGTTTGACGATCCGATCTTCCAACGAATGGAACGTGATCACGGCTGCGATGCCACCGGGGTTCAGGATGCGATGGATCACGTGCTCCACGCCGCGAGCGACGTGTTCTAATTCGTTGTTCACGGCGATGCGTAGTGCTTGAAAAACGCGGGTGGCAGGATGTTTTTCTCTCAGATCACGTTTGGTCATCCCCAAACATTCAACAATACACTCGGAAAGCTCGGCCGCTGTCTCGAGGGGTTTTGTGGCGGCTCGGCTGGATAGACACTTGGCAATGCGGTGGCTTGCCGAATCCTCGCCATATTCACGAAGTATCCGCTCCAACTCGCTCTCCGTTGCGGTCCTCAGTAGAGATTTTGCAGACTGACCAGCACGCGGATCGAATCTCAAATCCAAAGGGCCAACAGCTTGAAAACTAAATCCCCTTGAGGTATCCGATAACTGATCCGACGACAATCCGAGATCCAAAAGGACTCGATCGACGCCGCTCATATTATTTGTCTTCAGCACATTTTCCAACTCCACATAACTGGCTTGATGAAGGATGACTTGCCGGGATTGACCCAAGACGTTCGCGGCGATTTGCAACATCATCGGATCGCGGTCAATTCCAATGAGCGTTCCGGTATCCCCAATTCGCCGAGCGATCATCTGTGAATGACCACCGGCACCCACGGTTCCATCCGCCACAATCAAGCCGGCTCTCAGATCCATGTGAAGCTCAACTTCGCGCAGCAACACCGGAATATGTCGTGCAGCATGAGGATCGCGCATTAAGGTCAACTTTGCCGAGATTGATTGGTGGCCACATTTCGTGAACGGACTTATATCGAATCGCCGTACTTTATGTGAAGATCATCTGGCGAAGGCCATCCGCCGTTGGCAGAGTGTTCGGTTGCCCACTGCTCCCCTAAGAAATCGTCCCGGTCGGCGATATTGAATACGCAATAATGCCATTCGCCGCGGGCGGCATCCATGCCACCCGGCGAAACGCCACTTGGGCGAATGACTTGTAAACGGTCAAGCTGCCGCGAGACCACCCACATTTTTCAAGGCATGGAATCCGTTCCCTCCTTGACCATCCGCATAGCCCGGTCGCCAGCGGAATACCAAATCAACAGAACCAATCATGCGCCTAAGGCCCGCAAAGCTAATTCGTCAAAGACCGGTGTGTGTTCGGCCATAAATCTCTCCCAAGCATCCTTGTCCCAAAGTTCTGCGTGGTCGTGAACACCAAGCAAATAGGTGTCGCGTTTTAATCCAGCGTATTCTGTCAAACGATCTGGAATCCGAATTCGACCTTGTCCATCCACATCCACTCTTTCAGCGGCGGAGTAAAATAATCTAAGATACTTCTGGTGGTTTCCGTCAGTTTTCAGCTTCGCTGCGAACTGTTCAAACCCGGATGCGGAATAGACCACCAACGACCGTTCCGTACCAGGAGCGACAATCAAGCTAGACAGTTCGGCCTGACAAAAATCATCCCGAATTCTTTTTGGAACGGGGATACGTTTTTTTTCATCAAGCGTTCGTAGGTAAGTCCCAGTAAGTGCCATTTTCCACCACGATTCCCCATTTATCACCACGAGACGAGACTTTACCAATCGCCCCAAATGAATCAAGTGGCAGTTTTCGTGAATGTTTTGTCTGGCGATAAATATTGAACGTAGCCCCTTTGTGCGTAAAGGATTGAATATTTCCAACAAAAATAGTCAACGTCCGGTTCGAGGTGTCGTTTCTAATGATGGTGGAGCAATCGTCGGTAGAGATTGCCGTAGGCAGTCGAAGCGATTTCTGTCGTATAGCATTCATTAACAAGGCTTTGCGCAGAAATCGCCATTTTTTTTGCGGCTGGCATCTGCCCAAGAGTCTGTTGAATGACCTTGGCAAGCTCGTCCCACAAGCCGGGGGTGACGAGCATTCCGGTTCTTCCGGTATGAACCAAATCGCGTGATCCTTCAGCAGCCGTGGCAATCACAGGCAAACCTGCGGACATGGCCTCCAAGAGTGCGTTCGGCATCCCCTCCCATCGTGAAGGCAACACAAATACTGTGGATGCGGCGAGGAGGCCGGGAACGTCATCTCGCGCCCCAACAAAGTGAACCGAATTCGCGATTCCGAGCCTCTTAGCGAGGCTCTGCAAATCCTGGCGATCTGGCCCGTCACCAACAATCAGAAAATGCGTGGACGGCGAGTTCGTGAGCACAACGGAAGCCGCTCTTAATAAAATATCGATCCCCTTTTGCTCCTCCAATCGACCAACGGTGATCAACGTTGTGGCCCCGTTCGGAATCCCAAACTGCTGCAGGTTCGCCGGTTCCGCTGCGGCGAAACGATTGAAGTCAACGCCATTGGGAATGACGGAAATTTTTTGAGCGTTTAAGCCGGAATGGCTGATCGCGAATTCGGCAACGCCATCGCTCACGCAAACGTTGTGATCGACGAGAGCGTTCGTAAACCGATCCAGATGGCCATGCCAATGGTTGTGTCGGTCGGCGACCCGAATTCCGGAGACGATCCGTGGAACTCTCGCCAAACGACCCGCCAGTCGTCCGATTAGATTTCCATGGAACAGGAATGTTTGCAACAGTGCCGGACGAAATCGGCGGAACGCCATTGTTAATTGGATCAGCACACGCGGCAGAGTCGTCATCCCCGCGGCATTGAAGCATTCAACATTCACACCTCCGGATCTAATCACCTCAGCAAAGTAACTTTGTGGTCCAAGGCAATAAACTCGAGGCAACCATTCGGTGCGATCAAGGCCTAATACAAGTTGAGTCATCGCAAGTTCTGCCCCACCCCGATCCAGTTCGGTGATGCAAAATGCGACTGGTATTGGAGTCGGTACAACTGACATGAGAGTTCCCTTGCGAGACGTGAGGCGCTACCTTGTCAGCATTTCCATCACCCGACCGGTTCCACATCCTTCCATGCGAGTCAGACTGTGCACTCCCTCGACCAATTATCGGCCTACGATTATACGCTCCCCAAGGAATTGATTGCGACAGAACCTCTTCCAGAGCGAGATGCCGGGCGTTTGCTCGTTCTTTATCGGAAGACTGGAACTGTTGGCCATCATGCAATTCGTGATCTGCCCGAGTTGTTGGACGCGAACGACTGCTTGGTCTTCAACAACACTCGTGTTCTCCCCGCAAGACTCCTCGGCACGCGAACGGCCACTGGTGGAAAGTGGGAGGGGCTGTACTTGATGACTAATGCGCAGGGCTATTGGAAGCTTATCGGCCAAACGCGGGGATACCTCAAGCAGGATGAGTCTGTTTTAGTCCGTTCCAATAAAGGAGAAGAGCTTTTTCTACGATTGATGGGACGGGAGGACGATGGAATCTTCCTGTTCCTACCGGGTCGTCAAGGAACAGCCCTCGATTTACTCTCGCAATTTGGCACACTCCCACTGCCGCCATACTTTGATCGTCAGACGCCGGCTGCGAGCGATTGGGAGCGTTATCAAACGGTTTACGCCAGCCATCCCGGATCCGTTGCCGCTCCGACCGCCGGTCTGCATTTCACCGAAGGCTTGATGCAAAAATGTGAGGCAAGAGGGATCGTAAAGGCCGAAGTCACATTGCACGTCGGCCTCGGCACGTTCCGACCCGTAGCCGTCGAAAACTTGGCCGATCATCGAATGCATTCCGAATGGTGCAGATTGTCAATTGAAACGGTACAACACATTGAAGCAACTCGAAGTCGGGGAGGTCGCGTCGTGGCGGTCGGTACAACAAGTTTGCGAACATTGGAGTCGGCGGCGTTGCTGAATCCGGAACTGTCTCCATGGTGTGGTGAGACTCAACTCTTTGTCCGTCCCCCCTACTCATTTCAAGTTGTCGATGCGTTACTCACAAATTTTCACTTGCCAAAATCGACATTGCTGATGCTTGTCAGTGCATTTGCCGGAGTCGATTTTGTGCGTGCAGCCTACTGCAGTGCCATCGAGAATCGCTACCGCTTCTTCAGTTACGGTGATGCCATGTTGATCTTATAGAATGTAGAACACACCCATGCGTGATCCCCTAGGATTCCGCTTGATTTTTTGTTCGTTTTGGACATTTCACGGAAGTTGTAAATGCCGTTTTTTGAGTCTTTGCGGGAACTCTGCAACGACGTCAAGCACGCATCGGAACTAACACACGGCAAAATATCTCTTCAATTCCTGAGTCATTTCGATTGCGTGATCTTGAAATGGTTTCGAGTTGCGAAGCACGTGTTGAGGTCGAATCTTAACCGCGATCAAAAGTTGATGCGGTCCGGCTCCAGTCCGACGGTCTGAAAGTCCCCCCATTGTCAGTCCAATTTCGAGAGGAGGTTCGGTCGTTGGCCAACCGAAGTACTTCCACCACGTTGAATGTCCGATGCGCATGGTGACCCGCGCTGTCGTGACTTCGGTGAGCAGAGCATTGTGGTCGCGTACGAAACCTCCGAGTTTGCAGTAGAAGATTTCTGGCAGATCCGTGACCGTAAAGCTGCTGGTATGCAGTAGCGGATTGGTCGGCTGATCCTTTCGAGTTTCCATCAAAGCTTCTTGACGCAGATCAGCATTAGTCAGCGAGCAAGTTTGGTTTCGTCCATGCCCTTTTGCTGAGTACAGGGCTCTGTCAGCACGCCCCAGAATACTGTCCACACTGTCACCTGGTTCGGATTGGGCGATACCGAACGAGGCCGTCACTTTCAGGCAATCAATCCCCCCGAGAGAGGTTCCGTCCAATGTCGTTCTCAGCCGTTCAGCGCGTTTTATCCCCTGTTCCAAATTCGTACTGGGGCACAACACGACGAACTCCTCGCCGCCGTAACGACCAACGACCTCTCCCGAATATGTTTCACGCGTTAAAAGTTTCGCAAGTTCAATCAAAACTCGATCACCGACTTGATGTCCGTAAGTATCATTGACCCGTTTGAAGTGGTCGACATCAGTGAAAATCACGCAAAATGGCTGCAGTGGATTCTCAAGGTAATTATTGATCAAAACCGTGAACTGGTTTTCCAATTCGCTGCGATTGACGAGCTGGGTCATTGGGTCGCGTGTCGCAGCAAGCTTGAGCGCTCGAAATTCCTGAGGCTGCTTGTCTCGACTTCGAGCCATATCGCGTAAAAATTCGGCAGCGCCCCGAAAGGATCCTTCATTGTCGAGCAGTGGTATGGCCTGTAGTTCTATGGGACAACCGTCCCCTGTCTGAAGCTGAGCGATGGCAGTCCGACCCGATTCGATCGCCGTACTGAGGGTCGAATTCTCCCGCTGAATCCCATCCCCCGATAAGGTCCGATATCCGACCAATTCGGGTGACCAAACAGCGCCCAACATTTCTTCCGCACTTCGTCCGAGCAGACCTTCTGCACCGCCGTTCCAAACTAAAACCCTATAGTCAGCGTCTAATAAATAAAACCCGTCATAAAGACTTTCCAGTGTGTGGAGGTACGAGAAAATCTGACAGGTGCGATTGTATTCCTCGAACTCGAGGTGAGACACGATCGACTCTTGCAAGCCCATCTTGAGGTCGTCAGCGGAGTGATCCACAAATGGCGATCCATCCTTCTGAATCCATCCGTTGAGTGAGCAGACAATGTTGCTGTCAAACTGTATTCCCGAGCGATCGTTAAGAATGGAGATCGTGTCTTGGTGGGATTTTGCGTAGCGATAGACTTGGTCGGTAGAGAGTGATTCGTAGGCGTCCGCGACAGCGAGGATTCTCGCTCCCAGATGAAGTTCACGTCCCTGATTTTTTAAAGCATCGCGATTGGCGGTATTTGCCCGTTGAGATTGCCCGATGATTTGTAAAACCTCATGGTGCACATGACAGGCCTGTAACATCGCCACCCCAACGGCATAGTGCAGGGCCATCAATTCAACTTCATCAGCGTTGAGATTTCCAGGTTTCAAGAGTACGTTGTCGGGTACGCCAATCTTGCCGACATCATGCAACAACGCCGCGATTTCGAGTATTCGCAATTCCCGGCCGTCCCATCCGAGATGCTTTGCCAACCCGACAGCCAGAGTCGCAACCCGCCGACTGTGCTTAATCGTGAAAAGATCTCGTTGATGCAATGTCGCAAGTAGGCGGTGAAGTACGGTCTCGCTAATCACGCCACCAAGCGACGATCCCTCGCAATCGCTAGCCATCTCGTGAGCTGCGATTTGAGCTAACGACAGCAAATCCAGAAGGATACGCGCAGAATCCGACCCCGATCGTGTTTTTTGTGCAAAACGAGATCGAACGGTCGTGATCGATGAATTGGACTTGTTGGCCATGGACAGTGGCCTAGCGACTTCCGTCTGGAATGAATCCAACCCGACAAATTCCGGATTTGAATGTCGATGCTGAAGCATTGAAAATGATTCCGAAACCGAAACAGTGACTCGATGCTGATCGAGAATCTCAGACTGTTTTTTCGGTTTGTATGATCTTTGGTCGTCGGGTTTCGTAATGGTGTTACGCTGCTGCCAACTTAGCTCATGCCCTGCAATCGTCAATCCGGCATCAGCGACTCCAAACCATCGCCCGTGACGCCGGTATCGATTGTTCCGCCTTTGCTGAATGTTCAGACTCAGGCGAGGTGTGCTTTTGTAGTGGTCCTGAAACATCAAAAACCGTGGCGCAGACGAATAGTCGATTTTTTTCAGGTCGTTTTTTCAGAAGAGAGGTTGAAGAGCTCTCGAGTTGGCGCCCCTTTTCTGAGGCATCAGCTTTCATCGAACATGGCATCGACGAACTCATCCGGGTTAAATAGTTCCAAGTCGTCGATTTGTTCACCGACTCCGATATATTTGACCGGAATCCCCATGCGTTGACGAATGGCGATGGTCACGCCTCCTTTGGCCGTACCATCGAGCTTTGTCAGAATAATTCCAGTGCAGTGTGCTGACTTTGAAAAGTGATCCGCTTGATTGAGACCGTTTTGCCCCGTTGTGGCATCAATCACCAGCAAGCATTCGTGAGGCGCTCCCGGAATTTTCTTTCCGATTACATGACGAATTTTTTCCAGCTCCTTCATCAAATTTGCCTGATTGTGAAGCCGGCCGGCTGTGTCAATAATGAGAAAATCAACATGGGACTGCAGTGCTTCCTCGCAGCCAGCGAATGCAACACTCGCCGGATCGGTACCACTTGGGCGGGTGACGATCGGACAACCGAGGCGTTGGCTCCACATCGTTAATTGTTCTACTGCGGCGGCTCGAAAGGTGTCACCAGCCGCTAACAAAACGGTCTTTCCCTGCGATGTCAGCAATTTTGCAATTTTGGCGATGGACGTTGTTTTTCCTGTTCCGTTGACACCCGTTACCAAGATCACAGTTGGCCCCACATCGGAAATTGTCAGAGGGGAAAGTGGCTGTTCGCGTTCCCACGTGACTCCAGCCGTTCCTCGCAAAATCGACTTCAATGTGCCTTTGATTGTTCCCCAAACATCATCGAAGTCCAGTTTTCGCCCATGAAATTTCAATCGTAAATCGCCCACCACTTGCATCGAAGCTGCGACCCCCATGTCTGTCCGGATCAATTTTGCCTCAAATTGTTCCAGCGTGGCCTCGTCTAATATTTGACCCGATTTGAATAAGTCGCGGACATCGGTTTGCAAAAGCTGCTTTGTCCGTTTCAATCCCTGTCGTAGTTTTTCAAAAAACCCCATCGTCTTCAGACTCCCTAGTTAAATTTCGCTCGGCGAGCGGATAATAGAGATGAGCTTGAAGCGGAGCAATCCGAGCGTGCTGCTGTATTCATGTTTTACCGAGTCATTTGACCGTCAACTGTGTGGTGCTTTTGCCGCAGTGGTCAATGATGTGGAACAGAAACCGGGATCCGCGTGGTCTCAAGATTCCTCAACTTTGTCCCTCAGCCACAACGTCCTTGCCAAAACGCCCTGAGGGTCATCGCATCGCTTGATTAAGGAAATGGTTGCGCAGGGTGATGACCGTCAGAAGAGACCTGTCTTGTATTCCTGATTGGCCGTGTGTGGTGCTGTGGGATACACTTCACGCTGGATTCGGGATTTCGATGGAAGCATCATGATTTTAAGATGCTTTTCGCGGGGAGAGATGATTGCCATGAGGATAAGGTTTGTTTTTTCGGCCTTATGTTGTTTGAGAATGGTCTCGGACACGTTTGCTGCAGATGCGCCCGAATTTCAATCCGGAGTGATGCCGATCTTTCGGAAGTATTGCGTTGGCTGCCACAACCTCCAGGAGGCGAATGGTGGTTTGCTGTTAGTGGACTACGTACGGACGATGCAGGGTGGCGAGAGTGGCCCGGCGGTGAACGCTGGCCAGAGTGATGAGAGTCGTCTGTGGCGGTTGGTTAGCGGTCAAGACGGTCCGCGGATGCCTCCTGAAGAGTCGGCTCAGCCAACGTTGCCGGAACTGGCGATCATCAAGGCCTGGATTGATGGCGGCGCGAAATCCCCGTCAGGCGAATTGTCGATCACGGGGCTTGTGACCCCGAAGATCGAGCCGCAGGGCATCGTTCGTGAGCCTGTGACGTCGCTGGTTGCGTCTCCCGACGGAAAATGGATAGCGGTGGGACGGCCTCAGTCGGTGGAGATATTGCATGCGGTGGATCATTCGGTCGCGCGGTCTCTGACCGGTCACACAGGATCGATCAACGACATCAACTTTTCGTCGACCGGCGAATGGTTGTGCGTTGCTTCCGGAGAGACCGGGTTATTGGGTGAAGCGACGTTGTGGCGTGTTTCCGATTGGCAGCGGGGACGGGCCATTCGAGGTCACCGCGATGCGATCTATGCGGCACAACTCAACCACGACGCAACGATTCTTGTGACGGGTAGCTACGACCGCGAAGCGATGGCCTGGGACGTATCCACCGGTCTTCCGCAGCAGACATTTCAGGGACACAACGATGCCATTTACGGTCTTTCCTTGTCACCGAATGGCCAACTGCTGGCCACGGCCAGCGGTGATCGAACGATCAAACTGTGGGACGTAAGGTCGGGACAGAGGCTGGACACGCTGACTCAGCCCACGAAGGATCAGACCTCGGTGGCTTTCAGTCCTGACGGTCAGTACTTGGCGGCTGGCGGTGTCGATTGTCGTCTGCGGATTTGGCAGATCAGTCCCAGTGCTGCGGAAGGCACGAACCCCATTTTGCACGCTCGATTTGCGCACGAAGAGCCGATTTTAAAGATCGCATTTTCTGCGGATGGGCGTCTGTTAGCCTCTTCGTCGTCCGATCGCCGGATCAAGGTCTGGGAAACGCAGACTTTTACTCAAATCGCGGTCTTGGAGCGACAAGAGGACTGGGCCGCGGCGGTGGCCTTCAGTTCCGACGGCACACAGTTGCTGGCTGGGCGAATGAATGGCTCGGTGACCCGTTATGCGCTCAACCCCAAAGGGAGCGATGCGACGGGCCAACGGCAACTCCTGACGGATTCCTCCGGGGCATCGAGCGCTGCCGCTGTGAGCAAGAGTGTGTTGCAGGTCGAGGTCGAACCGAATGACGGACCAGAGACATCAACGGCGTTCGCGTTGCCGGGTGAGATTCGAGGTCAATTTCAACGCGTCTCGAACAATCTGGACACGGCACAGAAGCACCAAGAAGCGATGTCTGACCGCGACATCTATCGGATCAACGTCAGGTCTGGTGAGGTGTGGGTGATTGAGACCAATGCGGCGCGGAGTGGTTCGAGGGCGGACACAAAAGTCGAGATCCTGCACGCCGACGGCCGGCCAGTTTTGCGAGCGAATCTTCAGGCCGTGCGTGATTCGTGGATCAACTTCCGACCGACAAATTCAATCGCAACTAATGTTCGACTCGAGTTTTGGCAGGAAATGGACCTGAATCAGTTTCTGTATATGAATGGCGAGATCTGTAAGACCTTTCGGGCTCCGAGTGGACCAGATTCAGCCTTCCAGTTTTATGCGATTGCAGGGAAACGCCGCGGTTATTTTGATACCAGTGCGATGTCTCATGCGAAGGAAGAACCATGTTACATCGTAGAGGCCTATCCCGCGGGATCACCGATCGTGGAGAATGGCTTACCGACGTTTCCGTTGTACTTCGCCAATGATGATGATGCCGAACGAAAATTGGGCCGAGATTCTCGGCTGACGTTGACCTCACCTGTCGATGAGACTTACCTGATCCAAGTGACCGACGTGCGCGGTTTCACAGGCGATGATTTTCACTATACGCTGATGGTTCGTCGGCCGAAACCAGACTTCCGTGTGACGGTGGACACGATGAATCCGCAGGTCTCACCCGGCAGCGGCCAACGCTTGAAGTTTACTCTTGACCGCCAAGACCACTTTGACGAGGAAGTGCGCATTGATATTGTTGGCCTGCCGGCGGGATTTGCGGCGGCGTCGCCCGTCGTTATTGCAGCTGGGCATGTCGAAGCTACCAGCGTTATTCGCGCCGCGCTCCTCGCTCCCGAACCCAAACAGGAAGATTGGCTGCAGGTCGCCGTGTTGGCCAGCGGTGTTATCAACGGCGAACTTGTGACAAAGGCGGTGGGTCACTTGGGAGAAATCAAACTGGCACAGCCTGCCACCGTGAGAATCAGGCTCGTCCCTGACGATCCGAAAAGCACCTCTGCCGACGGGGGACTTGTGATTCAATCGGGATCGATGATCACGGCAAAGGTGGTTGTGGAACGCAACGGGTTTGACGGAGATATTCGGGTCGATGTAAACAACCTGCCCCAGGGTGTGATCGTCGAGAATCTTGGATTGTCCGGGCTTCTGATTCGGGCCAAGGAGACCGAACGACAGATCTTTCTGGCATCTCGCCCGTGGGTTTCGGCTTCGTCTCAGTGGATTACCGCGGTTGCCCAAGTGGAAGGAAATCAGTCTTCACCAGAGATTATCTTGCACGTAAAAAAAACATCTGATGTCGCTAACAAGTAGTTTTCAGAAAGGCTTTTAGGCTCGCGGAGGGAGCAAAACAATTGCCTAGGATCACAAATTCAAGGGATTTCTGATCCCCTTGGGGAGGCCACAGCGAGGGGCCTTCTCAAGGGCGACAAACGGGAAATTGAGGTTGACGTGATTCGCTTCTATTTCGATTATCTCACGCATGCGCACAAAGCCAAGGTCAACTTTCGGTTTGCAAATCGACTCTGTCGAGACTCTCAGGCTCCTGCGGGACTCGCGCCGTTGTTCTTCACGCCTGATCTTATTCTGGACCATACGGGCATCCGGTCTGGCGTTGTTGGCTGTGACCTCGGGGTGTGGACAATCCCTGTTTTCGGAACCACTCAGCACAACGCCGAGTTTCAGGACGTGCTCGACACCGACCGGGACCGACCAACATCCTGAAAACCGCTCGGTCGAACAGGCCGACGTTGCTGAAACGCCAGTGGTAGACAAATCAATTTTGGTCACGGACTCTAACACAGAGGCGTCTCTTGCGAGAGAGTCGAGTCCCGACTCGGCATCCGTTCCATCGGCGTTCGATGCAAGAGCATTGGTCGGCACATGGCATGACTCGTTCTATGGACAGAGGACTCTCATTCTGAAGCAAGACGGAGCGGCGTCGATGCTTTTGGAACTCGACTTGGCTGGTCGCCTGCTCTTTGGCAAGCATTTGAGTTTTGAGATGAGCTGGTCCGTCAATGATTCGATTCTGACATTCACGATTCTCACGGGCTGCCCTATCGACGCAGCCCAATCCGCCATGGATATCTGGGGTGATAGTTTCGAGTACCGCCTGGTACGACTCGACGAGGAATACCTGCACGCCTGGACCAGTGACGGTGCCACGTTCTGCAGGTTGCGTCGCGAGTCCGCCCTCGGTACGGACACACCGTGACGAGCGGGTTTGAGTGCCGGGCTGTTCACCCGTCGCCAGAGAACGTTCAAAATCACCCGCTCCAATTCCGTCGTCGAAGTCTGTGTGAGTTCTCAGATCTTGGCCTCTGGTCAATCGCCATGGATCATCCATTCTGGCGGCGGTTCCTTGGATCCACTAGACTGCTCCGATGATGCACCGAGTCTTAACACACACTGATTCGTCCTGCCGTCAACGGCTTGGGCAGGCGACCTTGGATTTCATTCTGATCGTGGCGACGATGCTGCCGATCGTGTTGTTTATCGTGTCGAACGGAAAGAGAACAATGCAGCTTGTCTGGGAAATGTTATGTGTGCAGCTTTCCTGGCCGTTCCTGTAGCGTTACAATTCGTGCACACGCTTCAGTGGGTTCGTAATTCCGATCGGTTGCCGTTCCGCGGTCAGGTGCTTTGGGAGAATTTCGAAAATGATTCGTGGCCGATTCTGGCGAAAGCTGACGCAACGCATCCACCGCGACGAGCGCGGCGCGGTCAGTTTGGAGACAATTCTCATTATCGCTGCAATCGCATTGCCAATTCTAATTTTTCTGTTGAAGTTTGGTTGGCCCAAGATTCGAGACTACTTCAACACGGGAATGCAGAACCTCGAAGACGAGGGCAAGAATGTCACAAGTGGTAGCAACGGCACCTGACGCGAGGTGACTGTGGACTCGGAAGCCGTCACTCTGATCCTGCTGCTGTTGCTGATCGTCGCCACCTACACCGACGCCAAGTGGCAGATGATCTTGAACTGGAACACTTACTTCGGCATCGGATTGGGTTTCGTATTGCGAGGCTGGGAGGGTGGCTCGGCCGGATTGGAAGATGCCACCAAGGGCTTCGCGGTCTGTGGCGGCTTGATGCTGATGTGCTTCGTGTTGTTTGGATTGGGTGGCGGCGACCTGAAACTTATGGCGATGATGGGAACCTTCCTCGGCTTTGAACGAGGTGTGGAAGCTCTTCTCTGGACACTGGTCTTGGGAGGCATCTTTGGCGGTGCGATGATCGTCTGGCAGATGGGGTTCGTGGACATCGTCGTTGGAGTGGCTAGGCAAGTGATTCGGGTTTGGCAATTCAAAGGGTGGGTGCCTCTGGGCACCGAAGCCAGAAAGCCACTTCAGCAGACTTTGTTTCTCGCCCCGGCCGGATTAATGGGGACGTTGGTGGTGACGTGGGATCAGTGGGGCGGTCACTTCTTCAAGTAAGAACAATTGTCTCGGGGGAGGGGGCGTTTCTATCCGTCTAGGTTTCACAGGCGGGCAGGAACGCCCCTCCTGCGTATTCGTTGACCTGAGGTCTTCCGTGCATCGAGATATCCTCATCGCCTGCCTTCCCTGTTTCGTCGTACTGTGTGCGGGAATGCTGATGCTGCGCAGCGTGTTGGCGTTGGGAGTGGCCTCGTGGAACTGGCGGCGTCTAACACAGATGCACCGCTGTCAACGAGGCGGCGTGCAGTCGCTGGCGTTTGTCTTGACGATGCCGATCTTCGTCATGGTCGTCCTGCTGATCGTGCAGGTCAGTCAGTTGATGATCGCTCAAATGGTGATTCACTACGCGGCGTTTGCCGGCACGCGAGCCGCGTCGGTCTGGTTGCCAGCTGCCGTGGATGATCCGTCGAGAGAACTTGACGAGGAAGCGGAGGTCGAGAACCGCGTCAATGACCGCCCCACGGCCAGTGACGGCGACTACACGACGTTTGAGGCGAGTTCGTCCAGTAGAAGTCAAAAACTCTGGAAGATCAGGGCGGCGGTGATTCAGGCACTCGCACCCTTGGCCCCCTCACGCGATCTTGGGGCCGTGGCGCAAATGAAACGCCTCGTCGATGTGATCTACGCCAACCAGCAGATGTACTCGACACTGCTTCCCGCGTCGAAGTCCAATTCACGCATTCCCGTTCGCATGACCAACAAGTTGAACTATACAGATCAGAACACGCGAGTCGTGGTTGAGTGGCGAGACTGTCGCAACGGCCGCGAACGCAATTCATTGGACAACACGTCCTCTCAGGTGTCCGCCGAATCATGGAAAAACGAGCTTGACGGTTTTGGGCGAGATTCGCTCGATAACACTTCCTATAATGTCCGCAACCACAGTTGCCCAAATCCGGAATTGCAGACAAACTTTCGCGAGAGCGAGATCGGGTGGCAGGATCCGATCACCGTCTACGTTATTCATCAGTTTGCGTTGCTGCCCGGTCCCGGACGGTTTCTGGCCACGCGATTGGTGACCAACAGTGCTGTTCCCGATCGAGTCAGCCCGCTTATCAAGCAGAAATCCAACACAAAACGCACGGTTTATACAACGCAGATCACGGCGGCAGCGACGATCACATGTGAGGGTCTTAAGTCCGTCAAGCCGCTGATCCAGCCGACATATGCACTGCCGGGGCGATAAACATCATGGCCCGAACGTTCCAGTATCTGCTCGATGTCCCACGTCGCCTGCACCAAGATCAGCGTGGTGCGATTGCTCCCCTGTCGGTGTTCGCCATCTTCATGTTTACAATCCTGATGGTGCAGATCGTCAACGTGGGGCGGCAGATCGATGACAAATTGCGGATGCAGAACGCTGCCGATGCGTCGGCCTACTCGGGGGCAACGGTGCTGGCCCGCGGTCTGAACGCCATCGCGTTCAGCAACCATATGCTGTGTGAGACATTTGCATTGGTCGCTTATATGCGTGAGGGCCGCGACCGGAAGTCAGAAAAACTCATCCCGGACATCCTCGATGCATGGGAGGCCGTCGGCAATCAGTTTGCCCAGGGAACCGGAACCGCTCCGCTGTCGCAGAAGTTCAAACGCATGGGGCAGGCCATCGTCGCCAAGGTTCCTGTCGAGCGCGAGATGGTCCGCGATTTCTGCGAGATGACGTTTCATCAGTCTCGTATCACGCTGCCGCTGTTTGAGTACATTCTCGCCGGACCGGAGAGCACGACTTACGAGGGTCGCAGTGACAAATCGCTCGGCGGTTTCATTCCTCGTTTTCAGCGAGCGATATTGCAGTCGGTGCCGCACATGTCGAGCATGGCGACCGATGAAATCTCCATTCGCTACGGAGAGCGGGTCCAATCGCAACATAAAAGCGAAAAGCTACGTGGTTTAATGTGGTCCACGAATGTGGAGGTCGTCGGTCATCTCGATGAATCGGCTCCAGCGACGAGAACGCTGCCCGCCATCGACCCTTCACGCTACGGAAACGATTTGTCGCAGATCGGTAACACCGCATGCTACGAGTGCATCAGCCGAACGCAACGCCGACAACTGGCCTTGCACTATCTGGAAGACTGGATTCGCTTCTGGATGAGTGACTATTTCGGGTGGTCGGATACCGTTTCGGGAGGAGTCACCGGTGAATCGGATATTGCGGGCAGCCTTTTGAGTGGAGTTCGCCCTGTCCGCGACGGTGCGATTACCGCGAAGATGTCGAACCTCATCAATCTGTGGCGCGTCTTTACCTGCGCCAATTTGAATACTCTGCTGGAGGAAGAATATCCGTTCACGAACCTGCCGTTTGTGATGCGAGAGCCACCCACGTTTCCTGACAGTTGTGTACGTGTTGTCGATCCAGCGGACCCTCACTATCCCGGTGGTCCCTGCGATCCGCCGAGACCTCTCAATCAGCAGACGCTCGAAAAGAACTTTCACTTCGTGTCGTCTGTTTATTGGCCGCACCAGCAGACGATGTTTCCAGGGTTGTTCCGCAATCCCCTTGATCGGGAGGAGAGGGCGTATGCGACCGCTTTCGCTCAAGCCACGATCTTCCTGCCACGAGCAAAGTTCCAGTGCTGCCAATGGGCGGATCAGGTCCCTTGCACCCTGCCCAACGGAAATCCCGGAATGTGTTGCATGATTCACTACGACAGTTCGCCCGGATCATGGAACCTGTACACGCGGTCGAATACGGATCCGGAGTCCGTTCAGGCGTACTTGAAATCGCTTGGAGGGCAAGCCGAGGCATCGTTCGAGACGCCTTGGGAGCGGTTCGGTCAGTGGAATCTCTTCAATCAGCACTGGACTGCCAAACTTGTTCCAGCCACGGCGTCGAATGTTTCGGCAATCGTCTCGCAGCATCCAGGCCCATATCTCAATGGGGGCCTGCAGAACTACCAATCTCCCCCATTGCAGAATGTCTCACCACAAGACTTTCATTTTGTGAACGGACACTGAAACGGGGAGCGAGGAATGCACAACGCAGAATTGAAGGTCAGTCACTCTTGAACGATTCAACACCATGCACGTCAGCCGTCGGACATCATTGATTCGCAAACTTGGGCCCGTTCGGTTGACCAATCTGGCGGTTGATCGTTCGGAGCGGCGATCGCAGGCGGTGTACCGAGTTCACTCTAAACCGGAGGGATATGGAAAGAATTGTGCAACTCTTTCCAAGTCATTTCCATATTCCTCAAGCGGCATGCCGTTTGCGCGGCGCGGCCTCGCGCCCCTCGAGCTCGTTCTCACCTTGCCGATGCTCGTCCTGATGATGGCGCTGATGATCGATTTCGGTTTTGCGGGAGTGTGGAAGATCAGGACTCAGACCAACGCTCGTTACGCCGGTTGGAGAACGCTGACCGCTCGAACGGGTCAGTTCAATGCGACGCCTCCCTATTGGTCGAATCAAGGGGCGAGCTTATCGGCTCAATGGGGTACTGCGCTTCCCAATGTCAATCAGCAGTGGGACGCAACGCAGGATTTGCTTTGCCCCTGCGCTCGTGGTCAACGATTAACGGCACCCAACAGCGTCGCGGCCATCAATGTTCCTGGCCGTTTGGAGATGGACGATGATGTCGTTCGAGGCCACGCGGACCTCGATCGACCTCTGCCGCTGTTCCGAGGGGCAATGCCCGCCAGTAACGGGCGATTCCGGTTCGATATCAATCTGGACCTCCTCGATAACCACTGGCAGTACAACACCCTCGGCCTCTCGTCCAACGCCGATTCGCGTGCGCGTGTTTGGTGGGACATTGAACACGCCGACTTAGCCGGCCTCGACGGAGCCACCGCTCGCAACAAGCAGCCGCTTGATCAGAACCTGCAACAACTGCAGACGAATCCGAATCAAGCGGATCTTGATCCGCTTGACGACGACGACGAGTTCCAACGTGACAGCGGGAATGCCCCTGAGTTTTATCCACGTTTGGAAAGTTTATGCATGGCAGACGCCGACGCTCTGTCTCTGCGTGCCATCTCTCGTACGGATTCCAACGGTCGCTCGAATCCGAACGCGCTTCTCAGCCGGATCGATCGCCTACCCTGCTCGATGTCAGGCAGTTTCATCGGAATGTACCGCGTCTGGATTAAGAAACTTGAAGAGTGCGGTGCGGCCGATGGCGACATCGACCCACTGCGGCAGCGTTACGGTGATCTACAGCAGTTCATGGCAACGCTCGGCTCAGTCGGTTGTTCCCGCCCAGACAATCTGCAGGGTAGTCGTCCTCCGATGCCCCCGATACCGAGCCCGTCGTGTCCTGCTTCACCCGTGGGAGTTGGCTATTGAATCACAAATTCGACGTTCGATTGTTGTGACAAGGGACCTTTGTTGCCAGTGTTGACCCGACAGGTGATTGACATCTTCTGAAAACTAAAACTATCATTACCAAGCCGATGAGGACGTTTCTGCCTCTCCTGTCCGATCTGCCACCTAGATTGAAAACTGTCGTGTCGACAAGACCCCACGCGATTGTAACCCCCGTTCTTCGAGACACTCTTTACGACCGAGTGAGTTCTTGGGTTATCGCTTTGTTTGTCGGAGTTGGATTGACGTGCTTTTGCGTCATCGCCATCTGGTTTAGTAATAGAATTCCCCAACGACAGGCCGCGGTTCCTGTCGAAATGATTGAACTGGCAGGTGGCTTTGAAGATGGGGCACCCGATGAAACTCTGCGTGTCGATTCGCCCGAGCCTGAGGCTCGAGATGCTGCCCCTTCCGAGATGAACTCTGATCAAGTGGAAATTTCGGAAGCACTGGAAGCCGTCGTCGAACTCTCGGAGAACGCAACTCAGCAGGTCCAACAACAATTTGATACGGGATCCTTAAACACGGGCAAAAGCGGCAGTGCGAAAGGAACCGGAAGGAGGGGACTTGGTGTTGGACCGGGATCGGGTGGAATGCCGCGGGACCAACGCTGGTTTGTTCTCTTTGGGGACAATCCGAACCTCGACGAATACGCGCGGCAACTAGATTTCTTCGGCATCGAACTCGGGGCCGTATTGCCCGACGGACGGCTGGCCTATCTGTCAAAAATTGCTCAAACGCCGCCTGAAGTCAACTATGCGAACAGCGGCGAGGGAGAGGCCCGTTTATTTATGACCTGGCAGGGAGGAAATCGTCGAAGTGCAGACGTTGATCTGTTCAAACGGGTGAATCTTGATTTGCAACGTGACACACTGATATTTCATTTTTATAGTAAGGCCACCGAGTCAGACTTGGCTCAGCGAGAACGAGAGTACCGCAATCGTCCGGTTAGAGAAATTCTCCGAACCTATTTTTCAGTTCAACCTGCCGCTGTGGGCTATCAGTTTACGGTCACACGACAGACGTACTTTCAATAATTCGAAGTGACGTGATCGTCGGCGGGTATCAGACGAGTCCATCCCAGCAAAGCTTCTTCAAATTTCGAACAGACGGTCGATGCCAGGGGGTGACTTAAACCGTTCGAGCAAGCGGGCATAGTCCTTGGGAGTGTCCAGATCAATCAACGCTCCCTCGTCTTCAACAGACAATTCGGCCACGTCCGCGGAGTATTTTTGGAGCAGCCAATTCAATCCGCAATCGACTGGGATTTGTGAGACTTCTCGTGCCAGACACCAACGAAACAGAGTTGGATGGCCTCGACGCCGACAAACGCGCGGCACAAGGATTCGCGGTCGAGTGTTCTGCCAAGACAGGATCATGGTCTTTAACAACTCCCGATCCAGAACCGGATGATCTGCGGGAACCAACAACCATCCTTCCTCGTCTCGGGGTGAAAACTCACGTTCAATGGTTTCCAACGCAAGTTTTACGCTCGTGAGCATGTCCGCAGGATCCTGGGGTGGACGAATGATGATTCCTCCGTGTCGCAGTACCTCGTCGGCAAGAAGCGTATCATCACGGCGAACGACGACATGACGAGAAACAATAGATGGGTGTTCAAGAGCATCTAGAACACGTGCGATAACAGTCGTTTCTCCGAGAGGAAGGAGCAGTTTTGGACGACCCATGCGCCGACTTCGACCCGCGGCCGGAATGACGGCGAACAGTCGAGGCAGTTCATTCATTCTGTGGCTTTTCAATGACAAGTGGCTCTCGCGTCAATAAAATACATCGGTTAAGACGGGGCGAACGATTGAAGTCGGTGAATGTCTATCGCACAATCGTGATCGAAAATGTGCTCCCTTGTCGAAAAGATGTACCACAGTTGGCTCAAATCTTCATTAAGGTCCCTTCCCTCAATGGCCCGTATTGTCTTGCCGTTTTCGCGTCATTCGCTTGGTGAATGGATTGAAATTCTTCAGAAGGCCACTTCCGCTGACGAACGCTATCGGGCTTTGTTGGCGGTCAACTCGCTTGGGGCGATCACCAAAGTCGTTGACTGTTGCCGTGACCAATTGCGGGATGCGGATAGCTCTGTCAGGGCATTGGCGGTCAAACTGCTGGGTCAGGCAAAATCGCGATCGGGTGCCGATTCCATCGGTTGGGCGGAGTTGATGTGTGAACTGACGGAGCGATTGAGTGATTCGGACATTGACGTTCGATTTGAAGCAGCGCGCGCCCTTGGACGAATCCAAATCAACGACGAATCCTCCAAGGGCATACTTCTGTCACTGCTCGAAGAAGATGGAATTCAGCCACTCATGATCGCCGCCGTCGTCTCATCACTCGCCGAGCGTTCGGATGTGGATCTCACGCAGCTCGTCGCTCGATACACATTGTTACTGACAGACGAACAAGCGGAGATCCGGGAAAGCGTCTCGGCGGCGATCGCGGCTTGGGGACCGCAAGCCCGTTTAATGCTCGATCCTTTGGTGCAGTCCATTGAAGACGAAGAACCACTCGTCCGCGAAAATGTGGCGTTGGCTCTCGGTCAATCGGGAGTCTCCTCAGAAAAAGTCCTCAGGGCTTTGGAATCCGCTAGCACCGACGAAGATGCGATTGTTGCATCAGTCGCACAGGAATCACTCCGCCAACTCTCCCAATCAAGCTAGCGTGCCTGGCTCCGCCGCCTAGGCTGATCTGAGTTGCAGGCACATCTCCTCCGCCTCTCGGCAGTTCCCCGTGTGTAGGACTTGGGGTATTCAGATTTAAATCTCGCTGACACGGGTAACGGTCGATCGCAAGCAGAAGAATTCGGTTACGATGGTCACGTGAATGAATCCGTCCGAGTTTTTGGGATCGTGATTTTACGGGCGGTCTAGAATTTCCCTGATTCTCATTGACGTGAGATGAAAAGTGCCGATAAGTTACGTCTATGACTGATACATCGTTATAAAATGGCTGCCTATATTTTGTGGAGTGAAGGCACATGCTCAGTGTTCTCGGTCATCCAAAAAAACTGTGTGACGGGCTGTCGCGCCGCGCATTGATGCAGGTTGGCTCTGTCTCTCTGTTTGGCGGCATGACGTTGCCACGATTGCTTCAAGCGGCCGAGATGTCACCGACACACCGCAAGGGACCTGCGAAGTCGGTGATCCTATTCAACTTACTGGGTGGCCCCAGCCAGATAGACATGTTTGACCTCAAGCCGAATGCTCCTGTCGAGGTGCGTGGCGAATTTAATTCGATCGAAACATCTCTGCCGGGCCTACAAATCTGCGAACACATGCCAAAGATCGCGCAGATCATGCACAAAGTGTCGCTGATCCGCACGGTCACTCATAACCAGAACTCACACAACCCGCTGCCGGTGATGACCGGGTGCGCAAACGGTAATGCCGGCACCTCTCCGGATCGAAATGATCCGCCGGACATCGGCGCGATCTGTCAGTATCTGGGGCTCGGCTCGAAAGACATGCCGGGGGCTGTTTGTCTGCCGTGTTATCCGGGGTGGGGCCAATCGACCCAGTTTCCCGGTATACGTCTGCCCGGACCCTACGGAGGGTTCCTCGGCAGTCAATACGATCCGCTCTTCAGTCTCTGCGATCCTACTTTCGACAAAGTTGCCGAACGCCCGTTGTATGGAACGGCAAGGGCACTCGGTGTTCCGATGGCGCCGGGTCTCGATGATCTTCCCGAGATGACGGTCAATCGGTTGGACAGACGTCGGTCGGTACTCGAGCAACTCAATGGACAATTCGATCGATTGTCTGTTTCCAGGGCCGTCGATCGACTCGACCGTTTCCAGCGGCAAGCTTTCTCGATGCTTTGCACCAGCAAGACGCGAGATGCATTCGACCTCTCGCAAGAGTCAGAGGAAACTCGCGATCATTATGGTCGCAATCTGTTTGGTTCCAGTATGCTGGTGGCTCGACGAATGGTCGAAACGGGTGTTCCTTTCATCAGCGTGCATGCCGAGCCATTTTTTTCAACCGGATCGCTCACCTGGGACATGCACGAGAATATTTTTGCGATGCTGAAGAAGCATAATCTTCCTGTTCTTGATGCGTGTTTCTCAGCGCTCCTACTCGATCTCGAAAATCGCGGCCTGCTCGAATCTACATTAGTGTTCGTGATGGGAGAAATGGGTCGGCTTCCGAAAGTCAACAGGGAAGCCGGCCGAGATCACTGGCCCTCCTGTACCTTTTGCCTGATGGCTGGAGGGGGGGTGAAACCAGGCGTGGTCTATGGGACAACGGACTCCATGGCGGCTTATCCTGATAGCAATCCGGTTTCGCCAGGCGACATCGTGGCGACGATCTATCAGCAACTGGGGATCGATCCTCACATGACATTACCGGATCTCAGCGGACGCCCGATTCCGATCGCACACGGAGGCGAGCCGATCCGAGATCTGATCGGCTGAGCGTTCGATCACGGCCGTTCAGGCCGAGCTGTCCGCAACCTAGAACGCGATTTTGCACACTAATTTCGGTCAACTTAGACTGCGAAGCCCCCCCATATCTGTGGGCCAGCAAGTCGATCGAAGACCGGCGTTTCTTGTGATCCCTTTCTGGAAGTTTGACGGGCATTTTTCTGAAGCGTTGCAATCGCTCTTTGATTCGAACTCTAATCGTTTCGGAGTCAATCTCGTTGTGCAAGAGCAAGGTTCAGCGGTCACAAGAGGACGACAGGTAGAGTCCGCGAGACCTATTCGGGATAGCCGTATATGTTGATCGAGGCTTGATGGGATGTCCGCCAACGTCCACCCGAAAGATGTCGTCGGCGGGGGCCTCGTGCCGCTTGCTTTGGGGGGGCATGCCAACGAGTGCGAGAAGGGACGTCTCGTGCGCGTTGTGAGTAACCATCGGGAGTACGCGTCGGGTGAGTGGGAACGGCTACAAACCGTCAGAGAAACTGCTGCGGGAGAACCAAGATCCCGCAACGACGCACCCAACACGCAGGGGCCGCGTTTGCTTATGGGGGAATCTCGATCTTCTTTTTGTCACAGGCCGTTGACTCTGAAATGGTGAGGTTTCGCGATTGATCCTCGGCTGGAAATCGATGACGGCTCCCAGAGATTCTGGACCCGATTGAAAAAGGTCTTTTCCAGTACCCGTGCGTAAGCCTGCCGGATCCATCACGCGTCCAACGCGCACAAGAAAATCCCGTCGTCTGCTGATTCCATGACTCATTGTCTCCCATGGAACTCTACTCCATGGCCACGCGAATCCTGTGTTTAGAAAACAGTGTTGTTTTCTAAACACAGGATTGGGCAATACCTCGATCGGTTGGCCTTCACGAACAGATTTGAGCTGCTTTGTCCCCCAGGTCATTCAGACCGGGTGGATCGTCGTTTCTTTCCGAAGAAGCGACAGTGGTCCTGTGAATGCTCCTAGTCGATGAATCTGGTTTTTGGTAGTTTGGGAATTCGACAAATGGTTTTGCCAAGTGACGTCAATGACGGACGTTTCATTCCTGTGTGAGTGAGTTCCTCGATCTGGTTAGTCGTGTATTAAGTGGCCGGCGGATGGACAATGAAATGTCGACGGTGGCGGCATGGATCGTGTCGATTTCTATGAGTTGACCTCGCGATCATCGCAAGAAATTCACCCACCGCCTTTATTTCCTGAGCAATGTTGATTACCGAGAAAAAGTGCGCCTATAAAATCAGAACTTGGCAAATCTCCTCGACATGCGGCGTTGCGAGATTGTCGATCATTGTCCGTGGGAGCATCCCTCGATAGTGTTGCCGCATCAAGGACTAATACCAAATGAAAATTTCGTCAATTCGTGCTCATGTCATGGGCATTGCGAGCCCTGGGGGAAGTGCACCTTCTCGAAACTGGATTTTCGTTCGTGTAGAAACCGATGAAGGGATTGTCGGTGTCGGAGAAGCGACCACCGAATATCACGAGATGGCCGTGGTTGCCATGATTGAACATCATTTTGCACCCTTATTAGTCGGTCAAGATCCGACTCAGGTCCATCGTGCCTGGCAGCAGATGCAACGCCTTTTTTGGTGGCGCGGTGGGATTGTGGCATCGAGCGCCGCCAGCGGCATCGAGCAAGCGCTTTGGGATGTGACCGGTAAAGCCTATAACCTGCCCGTTTACAAACTGCTCGGCGGCGCCGTTCGAGACCGTATCCGACTCTATGCTCGAGGGGACCTCGGCCTTGGATCTTTGGCCGCCGAAGCCAAGACGGCTGTGGACGAAGGTTTCGATGCATTCAAGTTGGGAACCGGAGCATATGTCGTCCCCTATCATGATAAGAAGCAGGTCGATGTAGCGTTGGAGGCTGCTCGCAAAGTTCGAGCGGCCGTAGGAACGGAGTGTGATTTGATGATGGATTGCGGCGGAATTTTTTCGTTGCAGGAGGCACATCGGCTGATCGAAGGCTTGGCCGATGTCAAAACATTGTTTGTCGAAGAACCCGTGAACATGGACACTCCGCAAAAGCTGATCGAATTGCGTCGCGCCTGCCCCGGAGTTCGGATTGCTGCCGGAGAACGATTGGTCACTCGATGGCAGTTTCGAGAGTGGCTCGAGAAGGGAGCGGTTGACATCATTCAAGCCGATATTTCCCACTGCGGGGGGATTGGTGAGTTGCTTCGTATCGCTTCTTACGCCGAGGTTTACGGAATTCAGGTGGCGCCCCACAATCCGTATGGGCCGGTGGCGATGGCAGCCAACATTCATGCTGCTGTCAGTATGCCCAATTTTTTGATCTTGGAACACTGTCGTCATCGCCCTTGGTTTAATGACGTTCAACGTCACGGCCACATAGTTGATCAGGGGTATGTGATTCCTAATGATCGACCCGGGTTGGGTATCGAACTGGACTGGGACTACGTTCGCAAATACCCTTATCAACCGTTGAAGTTGAGAACTTTCATCAACGGTGATGGCGCGTTGCCGCTGATTTAGGGAAACCACATTGGGGAGACGCCGCCCACGACGTTTTGTGCCGCTCAATGATTTGCAACAACTGACCGGATTGGTAATTGGTTAACCACGAGGGGACACTAGCAACCGAGATAAGGTGCTAGCCTGATGTTCCATGATTAAAGAGAAGAAAACGATGAAGAAAGTTGTCGTCACAGGTGCCAAGGGAGGCACGGGCCTTTCCATTGTGCGTGTTCTGCGCGAAGCGGGCTATTACGTGCTGGGAGTGGATCTCAAGCCGTGTGGATTTTGGGAACAAGACTATCGGCAACTCAATTTGGAAGATGGTGCTGGCGTTTACGATGTACTGGCTGGTGCCGATGCCGTCGTCCACTTCGGTAGTCTGCCTAATGACACGTGGACCCCATGGGAGACGACCTATCGCAATCTGTCGCTGGGTGGCTATCACATCTTGCAGGCGGCGGCCAATCTGCGCATTCCTCGCGTTGTTCTTGCGAGCAGCCCAATGATCTATGGCGAGTACCGTCGCGCCTCCTACTTGCCGATCGACGAGGAAGCTCCTGCTTGTCCCGATGGGATTTATGGTGCTGTTAAGCAGAACCTAGAAACATTGGCGCAACATTATGTACGCTGGAACGGGATGGCAATTGCCGCTTTACGTCCGCAACGTATTGTCTACGAAGGGTCCTACGAGTGGCGTTTTCGTAAATTTACGGTCAATGACGCAGTTGCAGCAAATTCGATTTGGTCCTACGTCGATGCACGTGACGTCGCGACAGCCTGCTTGGCATGGCTGCAGTCAGACCGTACCGGATTCGAAGTTTTTAATGTCGCCGCCGACGATGTTTGTGTGACAACTCCAACCCGCAATTTACTGGCAAATTATTATCCACAAGTGAGCGACCTGCGTGGCGAATTGGCAAACAGAGTGGGGTTGGTCAGTTGCGAGAAACTCAAACAGATGCTGGGCTGGAGACCTGTGTACACGTGGCAAAAAATGGCGGCCGAAAGTGAAAAACTCGGTTTTAGCAACTCCCCGCCCACTTAACGAACAGTCGACGCCCTCAGTGTTCGCAGGAATTCGGCACACGGACCCACCGAGCGTCGAAACAGATCTTTTGGTAAGACAGATCCTTGAAGAGGCCATGACCAGCAACCCGATGCCGGCAGACAAAAAATTCTGACTCGGATTCGCTGTTTTTTCTGTGAGGGATTTCGCTGTGGACGGATCAACGTAGTTTCTGGTGCGGGGACGACACACTTGACGTCAACTCGGGCGAGACTGGGGATCGATCGCATCACGAGGACGCAACAAACGGATAGAGAGTGGCACATGAAAGAGCAGGTTAACATTCCCGATCCAAATCGATTTCCCGGGCGGCATTTGTTCCGCGTGTTCGGCATTGCCATTTCCGTGCGGCAGATCGTCTTGGGTCTTCTTGCAATCTACGTCATGAGCCTTGGAAAATGGCTTGGCGAGACGGTGACCGTGACAACGAAACGAAACGCAATCTCTGTTTTGCGGAACGCGGACAGCAACCCCGCTTTGGTCGATCTTGTCTTGTCAAGTCAAATATCGCGCGATCAGGCCGAAAGTGCCGCCGCCTTTATGAGTTCAACAGCACGCCCGTGGTTTGATCTTGTGGCTTCAGCGTTTGACAGCGTACGAACCAACAACTCGCCGCTTGGCAGAACGCGTGCCCTATTCGACGTCCTTTGGAGCGGGGTATTTTCAACATTCTTTGGCTTGGCGATTTGTCGACAGGCAGCGATTCAATTTGCTCGAAACGAATCGGGTTCATTTCGACAAATAACGGAATTTGGACTGTCTCGCTGGAGTCGAGGATTGGTTTGCCCATTGATTCCTTTGATGGGGGCGGCCGCGATGCTGCTCACCATCAGTGTGATTGCCCTGCCGGGACGGGTTCCCATTTTGGGCCAAACTTGGTTGTGGTGTGCATCACCCTTATTTCTGACGTGTGGCATCGCAATCACGATTTTACTTTTGGCCGCCGCCGTGGGGTGGCCTTTAATGATTGCGGCAATCGCCTCAGATGATTGCGACGGATTCAGTGGGTTGAGTCGCTCGTACAGCCTGTGGACTGGCCGTCCGTTTCAAGCCGTATCCCTTGCCACTGTTGCCCTAGCCATAGGGAGCGGTGTCCATTTTATTGCGACGCTTGTCTTGCATGGGACCGTGGACATGACCGTACTGTTTGTGAAATTCGGTGCCGGTGCCGGAACTAGCATTGAGCGGATCGCCGCTGATTACCACCGATTCGTAGAAAATCTCGTCGGAGGCCTTGGAATCAGCCTGTTTTGGACGAGTGCTACAATCATCTATCTCGTGCTCAGGCAGAGCGTCGATTTAATGCCTCTGGAACAGATTGCGCCCAGCGATGCGGAACGCCCCGTTCGCGATCCGCTTCCTGTCGTGGGGATGCCTGCCGTTGATGTGG
>Ga0315284_10001490_pt1 | contig 33356 bp, 30 predicted proteins | sample YL17G09_16_MG_FD_203696 | JGI IMG/M metagenome (GOLD analysis project Ga0315284, IMG submission 203696) | Sediment microbial communities from Yellowstone Lake, YNP, Wyoming, USA - YL17G09_16 | ecosystem: Environmental > Aquatic > Freshwater > Lake > Sediment | place: USA: Wyoming | collected... | reverse complement strand
GCGCTCCCGAGTGATGAGGCCCGCAATGATGAGCAGGCCCACCATCTCAAGCCAGACGGGGCTGAACTGGGAGCGCCGTTCGGCCTGTCCGCCAGGCCTGCCATTCTGAGCGGCAGGCCTGTCATTGCGGGTGAGTACACCCGGAGCGGAGCGAAGAATCCCGCCTTCTGCCCGTTCCCGTGCCTTGTTCGCTGCCAGTCGGTCTGTCCGCCGGTCTGTCCACCTCATACTCGACTACAACTTCTCCACTGGCACCGGTACCGTCTCAATCACGTCCATCAGCACGTCGGCCACCAACCGCCCCCTCAGTCGGGTCGCCGGGCTAATGAGGATACGGTGGGTAAGAACGTAAGGGACCAGGTATTTCACGTCGTCAGGCAGGACGTAGGCTCGCCCACGGATGGCAGCCAGGGCCTGGGCGCAGCGGTACAGCGCGAGCGTGCCACGCGGGCTGGCGCCCAACTGAATCTCGTGGTGCTCGCGCGTGGCCCGCACGACGTCCACGATGTAACCACGCACCGACTCCTCGACCCGCACCTGGCGCACCTGCTGCTGCACCCCGACCAGTTCCCCAGGCGTGGTCACCGGCGCCAGGTCTTCCAGCGGATCCTGCTGCTCGAAACGGAGCAGGATGGTGTGTTCCTCTTCCTTCGTCGGGTAGCCGATGGCAAGTCTGATCAGGAAGCGATCTACCTGCGCCTCCGGGAGGGGAAAAGTACCCTCCAGTTCGATCGGGTTCTGGGTAGCCAGCACGAGGAAAGGGCGAGACAACGGATAGGTCTGCCCATCTACGGTGACCTGGCGCTCCTGCATCGCCTCCAGCAGCGCTGACTGAGTACGCGGCGTAGCCCGGTTGATCTCGTCGGCCAGTACCACCTGCGACATGACGGGCCCCGGGCGAAATTCGAACTCTTGCATCTTCTGATTAAAGTAGTTGATGCCGGTAACGTCAGAGGGCAACAGGTCGGGTGTGAACTGGATACGGCGGAACGCGCAACCTAGACTCGCAGCAATGGAGCGGGCCAGCGTGGTCTTTCCGATGCCGGGGACGTCCTCGATCAGGATGTGCCCTTCGCACAGGACGGCGACCAGCGCCAGATCAATCACCAGCCCCTTGCCGACGATGACCTTCTGAATGTTCTCGCGCACGCGGGCTGCGACTTGAGCGATCACGTTACCTCCTATCACAGTACGGTTGTGGGTACGGATGGCAAAACCCTACCCTTGAATACTTGCAAGCACACCCCTGGGTTCAATCCCCCCACCCTGACCAAGTATAACACAAAACCAGCCCAACGGTACCCCCCTGCTCCCTGCTCCCCGATCCTTGATCCCTGGTCCCTCCCCCCTATTGACCTTCCGCCCCATTTCGGATAGAATGATGCTCAAGAATCAAGGGAGGGAATCCGATGGAAAAGGTAGTCTCAGGTGCGCTTGCGCTCGTCAAGGAATTCCGCCGTCCCGCCATCGCCCTCAACCTGGCTTGATAGAAGACGCAGTTGTGGCGGGGTTTTCGTGATCGAGGAGACGTAGATTGGATTCGTTAAACACCGTCAGGCAACGTATCGAGACCGGCGATCGAGAGGGAGCGAAGCGTGAACTCGGCAGCATCCTGCGTGCAGATCCTCAGAACGTGGCCGCCTGGGCGTTGTTGGCACCTTTGCTCGTAGACCCCGCCCAGCAGGCCGATTGCTATCACCAGATCCTGCGCCTGGACCCCGACAACGGCGAGGCGGCCGCCAGGCTGCGCGCACTGGCCGGCCAGGCCCCACCGCTGGAAACGGGCGGCGATCGCCAGCCAAAAGACCAGTTTCCCCCACTGACGCCGGACGTACTCGTCCGCGACGTCGCACCAGATTTCGCCGGGACGCGCACCCCTATCCAGGAACCGAGCCTTCTTGAGGAATTGCGGAACCTGCTCGGAATGAACACCGGTACCGGCAGTACATCGCACGTCACACGCCCGACGACGCTCATTGGCCTCACCAAGACCGCACCTCCACCAGAGCCACTCACCCCAGAAGACGTGATCCGGCTGGCCGGTGGAGCCCTGCCGCTCGAACAGCGCCAGACCTGTCCCAAGTGCGATGCCGTGATCTCCAGGAATGCCACCAGGTGCCCCTGGTGTGGTGCTTCGCTCCCAAGTAGATAAGGCTGTCTTCCCCCAACGGGCAAGGTCAGGGCGGTTGATGATTTACCGAAAAGTGGTATCATCTCACTCGGATGTACTCGTCCGCGTTGATAGGGGTGATGAAATGAGCAGGCGAAAACAGCTTCGTGACGGCATAGGGGCTACCTTGGCGATTGCCATTGGGCTACTCAGCCTGACCACGTGCACACGCGCGGCTGGTTCTCCAGCAGGCAACGACCTGGCTACCGCGGCACCGACGGTCGTGGCGACTGAGCGACCGACCTCCACTCCAATCCTGACCCGCACGCCGGTCCCAACGCCATCCTCAACCCCACCCCCTGAGGGTTGTCTCCCCAATGCGACCTTCGTCACGGACGTCACTGTCTCAGATGGAACGGAGTTTGCGCCCAACGAGACCTTCTCCAAGGCCTGGCGCATCCACTCCACAGGCTGCACCCCGTGGCCGGCCGGCACGCGTTGGGTCTTTGTCTCCGGCGATCCTTTGGGCGGACCCGACGGGGTGGACGTCCCGGAAACACCGCTGGAAGGAACGGCCGACATTGCCGTCCCGTTGCATGCCCCCAGCAATCCTGGTACCTACAAAGGCTACTGGCAGATGCAGGCTCCCGACGGCTCCCGTTTCGGCGACAGGGCCTACGTCATGATCGTCGTCCCTGGAGCAGCCGCCACCCCAGATACACGCCCGACGGTCTCCATCCTCGTCATCAATAACACGGGCGGGAATCTGACTTTGACGCTCGATGGGCCAGCCAGGTACACCCTCACGCTGGCCCCAGGCAACCAGATGATTCAGGTAGTCCCCGGCGAGTACACATACACTGGCCGGGGGTGCGGCGGCGTAAGGCTGACGGGCACGATGACCCTCTCCGACCGAACGAAGGACTGGACCTGGCAATGTCAGTAAGTTCGCACACGAACGTGGAGTGGTTGCAGTATGCCGCCTCTTGACCGGGCCCACATTCTGCCCGAACCGGAATTGCCTCAGGCCGCTGACCTGCTGGCCGAGGGCCGCAGATTGGCACAGACGGCCAACGTCGGACCGTGCCCGTTCCTGGTCACCTATGGCGTCCGCACAGAAAGCGAGTACAAGCGCCAGCGCATGGCCGAGGGGACGATCATGCTCCACGCCCAGATCGGGTACCGCAGCCTGGCCAAGAGCCAGCGCGCCTATGCCGAAATCTACGAGCGGGTGGCCGCGGCCGGCCACCGGGTGGACCGTTACGGCATATGCCTGGACTGGAGCATGGGCTATCCGGCTTCCCAGCGCGCCCACATGCCCCGTGGCACCGGTCTGATCCTCGACAAACCCCAGGACTTTGCTGCCCTGACCCGCTGCGCGCCCGTCGCGCCCCACTTTGGAGATTTCGTCATCGGCACGCCGGCCGCCGTCGAGAACACGGCCGCCGCCCTGGCTGCCGGTGCCACCAGCATCGGCAACCTGGGCCAGTACTTAACGTTCCGCCTGCCCAGGTGGCACGACGACGTCTGGACCACCGCCGAAACCGTCAAGGCGCTGGCGCTGTGCGCCGCCCAGCCGGTCGAAGTCTTGATCCATTCCAACCTGGACGACGGCTTCGCTGCCCTGTTCTGCGACCTTGCCTGCAGCGTCGGAGCGGTGCTCATCGAGCGCCATATCGTCGAGGAACTGGTCGGCGGCCACCTCTCCCACTGCTACGGCCATACCTTTTCCGAGCCGCTGACCCGCCTGGCCTTTCAGCGCGCCCTGGCCCGGGTGACGGTGACGCCGGGCAGCATGGTCTACGGCAACACCACCATCTACGGCCCTGGCGAAGTGGAAAACTATGCCAACCTGGCCAGTTACCTGCTGGTAGACGTCGTCGCCCAGCGCAGCCGGCCGACCGGCCACGCCCTCAACCCGGTCCCGGTGACCGAAGCGCTGCGCATCCCGGACATTGACGAGGTCGTGGACGCCCACCTCTTCGCCAACCGGCTGATCGAGCGCGCCCCAGGCCTCGAAGCGTTGCTCGACCTGCAGGCAGCCGAGGACATCGGCGACCGGTTGGTCGAGGCCGGCCACCGCTTCAAGGAACGGGTGCTGAGCGGCCTGGCTGGCGCGGGCATTGACACGGCCAACCCCTTCGAGTTACTGTTAGCCCTCCGGCGGATCGGAGCCAGGCGGCTGGAGGAACTGTTTGGCCCGGGCGAACCCCAGGAAGGGCAATTGCGCGGACGGGTACCAGTCGTCCGCGCGACCACCGTGGCCGCATTGGAGGGCCGCGGGGAGGAGATCGTCGCTTCCATGGCCCGGGCCGACCGGGAAGTGATCCGCCGGGCCGGCTTCACCGCCTGCGTGACCTGCACCGACGTGCACGAATACGCCAAGATCCTGCTCGAGGCCGTGCTCAGGCGGCTCGGCGTCCAGGTGGTGGACGCGGGCGTCAGCGCCGACCCGGATGCCGTCGCTGAGCGAGCCAGGGCCGCCGGGGCCGACTTGATCGCCGTCAGCACCTACAACGGCGTGGCCCTCGACTACCTCCAGGCCCTGCGCCAGGAGATGGCCCGTACAGGACTGGACCTGCCGATCTTTATCGGAGGGAAACTCAACCAGGTGCCGGACGACAGCCCTTCGAGCATGCCGGTGGACGTGACCGGCGAGTTGGAGGCGCTAGGAGCAGTCGTCTGCCAGCGGGTTGACGACATGCTGGAGACACTGGTCGAAATGGCCCAGGAGTGTGCGTGATGATCGGGACGGTTGGCATCATCGGCGTGGGCCACCTGGCCACCTACCTGGTCGAGGGCCTGCGGCGAGCAGGTTCCCCGCAAGCCCCCCACGCCAGTGGGGGGTCACCGGTGTACTCACCGGCGACTGCCTGCCCACGCGACATCATCCTCTCCCCCCGCAATGCCGACCGGGCCGCGAGCCTGGCCGCCCGGTTTGGGGCGGTAGTGGCCGCCAGTAACCAGGCCGTCGTGGACGCAGCCGACCTGGTCATCCTGTCCACCCGCCCCGGCGACGCCGTGGCGGCCATCGCCGGCGTCACGTTCCGGCCTGAGCAGACCGTCGTCTCTGTAGCAGCCAGCCTGCCGCTCGGGGTCCTGCAGCCCAGGGTCGCGCCAGCGACGGCGGTGCGCGCCATGCCCATATCCTGCGCCGCCGTCAACCAGAGCCCGACCCTCCTCTATCCCGACCACCCTCAGGCCCGCGCGCTGTTCCACCTTCTGGGGCACGTTCACGCCCTGCCCGACGAGTCGAGTTTCATCTCAGCCAGTGCGATCTCCGCCTTTTACGGGTGGGTCTATGCGCTACTGGACGAGACGGTCGCCTGGACAATCCACGCTGGCGTGCCGCCGCAGACGGCCCGCAGCCTGGTCCTGGAGACGGTCCGAGGGGCAGCCGACATGGCGTTGGCCCAACCGAATCAGAGCCTGGCGGCCATACTGGACACGCTGGCCACCCCCGGCGGCATCACCGGGCACGGCCTCCACGTCTTGCACCAACACCAGGGCCTGACTGCCTGGACCCAAGCCCTGCAGGCAGTCCTCGACCGCCTGCACAGCAATATGGTTGAATGGAATCCCCGCGCCGCGTGCAGCGGCCTAGAAACGAGAGTATGCGGATGAGTACATCCGTGCGAGTAATCCAAACCTGTGTAGCACTCGACCTGGAGACCACCGGCCTCGACGCAGAACACGACGCCATCATTGAGGTCGGCGCGGTCAAATTTCGCGACGACGAGGTCCTGGAGACCTTCTCCACCTTCGTGAACCCCGGCCGCCCGATCCCCATCATGATTACTGAACTGACCGGCATCCGTGACGCAGACGTGGCAGGCGCACCCGCCCTCCACGACGTGCTGGCGCGCCTGGCCCGCTTCGTCGGCCAATCGCTCATCGTAGGCCACAGCATCGAGTTCGACCTGGGCTTTCTGCGTCGCCATTCTGACACGTTCGAGAACGCCCTGCTCGACACGTTCGAGTTGGCCAGCGTACTCCTGCCGCACGCCGAGCGGTACAGCCTGGGGGCACTGGCCAAGGCGCTGGGGATCGAACTGGAGCAGGCCCACCGGGCGCTGGACGACGCACGGGCCACCCATCGTCTCTTTCGCTCCCTCTTCCAGCAGGCGGCTGGGCTGCCTCCCCGCACACTGAAGGAGATCATCGGCCACGGCGAGCGAGCCCGGTGGCCCGCCGCCACCTTCTTCCGCGCTGCACTGGAGGAAGCGGCACGCCATCCGCCTGAGCGGCAGGCCAGGCCCGCTCCGGCCCCCGCCGGGCCACTGTTCGCCGCCGTGGAAAAAGCACGCCCCTTGCAGCCGGCCGCCCAGCGCACTCCGCTCGACGTGGAGCAACTGGCGGCACTGCTGGAAGAAGGAGGGGCCTTCGCGGCCCTCGCCCAGCAAGGCCACTTCCCCGGCTACGAGTATCGCCCCCAACAGGTGGCCATGTTGCGCAGCGTAGCCCAGGCCTTCAACCAGGACCAACACCTGTTGGTCGAGGCTCCCACCGGCGTCGGAAAATCACTGGCCTACCTGATCCCGGCCGCCCACTGGGGGCTGCAGAACGGCGAGCGCGTGGTCATCTCCACCAACACGATCAACCTGCAAGAACAACTGTACCACAAAGACCTGCCTGACCTGGCCCGCGTCCTGCCGTCGGAGTTTCGCGCCGCCGTGCTCAAGGGCCGTTCCCATTACCTCTGCCCGGCCCGCCTGCAGGCGCTACGCCGCCGTGGGGCGAACTCGCCCGAGGAGGCCCGCGTGCTGGCGAAGGTGCTCATCTGGCTGCCCGAGACCACGGATGGCGATGGCGATGGGCTCTTCCTGCCCAACCCGGTCGAGCGGTCCTTATGGGCACAACTCTCCGCCGAGTACGAGGGCTGCGCACCAGAGCGATGCCCGCGCTTCCAGGAAGGAGGCTGTTACTTCTACCAGGCCCGCCACGCCGCCGAATCCGCTCACCTCATCATCGTCAACCACGCGCTCCTGCTGTCGGACGTCGCCGTACAGAACCGCGTCCTGCCCGAGTACAGGTACCTCATCGTGGACGAGGCCCACCACCTGGAGGCCGCCACCACCGGCGGGCTCAGTTTCGAAACCGACCCGGCCCACCTGCGGCGCATGCTGAACGAAATCGGCCAGGTGGGACAGGCCGGCCGGCTCACCGGGCTGCTGGCCGACGTGATCGGTACCTGCCAGAAGGCCCACTTGCCCGGCGAGATCGTGGACCGGCTCGAACTCTCCGTCGGCAAAATCGGGTTGGGAGTCGAGCGGGCCACGCAGCAGGCGAACACCTTTTTCGAGCGCCTGGAGGAGTTCGTAGAGGAACAGAAAACGGGCCAGTCTGAGCAATACTCCTTCCACCTGCGCGTGACGTCGGGCCTGCGCGTCCAGCCCGCCTGGGAGGGGGTCGAGATTGCCTGGGACGACGCCAATGCACCACTGGCCGCCGTGGTGGATGGACTGGAGCGGCTGGCAGGAGGGTTGGAGGACCTGGCGGACGGACCGAGCGCGTTCGAGATCCCCGACGCCGACGACTTGCAGGCGCAGGTCCTGGGAGTGGCACGGCGGTTGGGCGAGGTCAGAGAGCAGATTCACCACATGATCACCGAGCCCTCCCCCTCTCTCATCTATTGGCTGGAATCGGAGCCGAAAAGCAAGCGCCTGCGCCTGCACGCGGCCCCCCTGCACATCGGCCCGCTGGTAGAAGAACACCTCTTGCGCAAGAAGGAATCGGTCATCTTGACCTCGGCCACGCTGCGCACCGGTGGCACCTTCGACTTTATGCGCGAGCGGCTGAACGCCTGGGAGGCGGACGAACTGGCGGTCGGTTCCCCCTTCGATTACCAGAACTCGACGCTGGTCTACCTGGTGGACGACATCCCCGAGACCGGGAAACCAGGCTACCAGCCGGCGGTGGAGCAGAGTATGGTCGCGCTGTTCCGGGCCACCGGCGGGCGGGCGCTGGCACTCTTTACCTCCTATAGCCAACTGCGGACCACCTTGCGGGCCATCCGTGCGCCGTTGGCCCAGTCCGGCATCACCGTCGAGGCCCAGGGAGAGGGGGTCTCGCGGGCACAATTGCTGGAGAACTTTCGCCGGGGGGAGCGCCGGGTCCTGCTGGGCACGCGCAGTTTCTGGGAAGGGGTAGACGTGCCCGGGGAAGCGCTGAGCTGCCTGGCCATCGCCAAACTGCCGTTCAGCGTCCCCAGCGACCCCATCTTTGCGGCGCGCGCCGAGACCTTCGAGCAGCCCTTCTTCGAGTACGCTGTGCCCGAGGCCATCCTGCGTTTCCTGCAAGGCTTTGGCCGGCTGATCCGCACCCGCACCGACCGGGGCGTGGTGGTCGTTTTCGACACCCGGCTGCTGACCAAGACTTATGGTTCCCTGTTCATCGAATCGCTGCCCGACCCGACGGTACGCCGGGGATCGGTGGCGCTGCTCCCGCAGGCCGCCGCCGATTGGCTCTCCGGTTGAGAGGACTAAACGAATATGCCTGCACCCCTATTCTACCCATCCTTCGACACCTTGCGCCTGGCCGACCAGATGCTCGATGAAATCGGCAAGCAGACCCCTGGCTACGAGGGGCGCGTGGGCGCGGCCTGGTACTGGCGCCTGCCAGGCGGCATCCTGGTGGCCGCCCACCTGGACTACACGGTGACGGAGGAACGCTGGGACGTGCTGCGCGCCCGGGCCAGCACCCCGCGCGCAGGGATCTTCAGCACCGCCGACTTCCCCTTCGCCGCCTACGCCACCTCCGCCACCTCACCCCCCTTCATCCACGACCTCAAGGGTGTGGCGGAGTGGTCGAACCGCCTCTACTTCCAGATGGGGCACCTGATTGAGGCGGCCGTGCAGTGGATTAACGTGCTGTACGCCGTCGCCATCTCTCCGCAGATGAGCACTCCGGCCTCGTTCCCCACGCTCAGCCCACTGGAGCGCCGGCTGGTGCAGTACGCACTGAACGAACTGGGGGGCCGATTCGACCTCGCAGAATTGCACGAGGCCTTTGGTGACCAGATCACCCGCGCCCGGCTGCGCAAGTTGGCGCAGGCGTGGGAGGCCCGCGAACTCCTCACCGAGCGCCCCCGGCGGGTCACCTACGCCCTGCAAGCGCTGGCGGAAGAATCCTGACTCACGCCGGGCACCAACCCTCACGCCTCAGGTCCGCCTCTCCAGCGCAATCCGCAATCCGCATTCCCCATTCCGCATTCCGTCCAGGTGGCGTGGCTAATGGGGCCATATCCGCTCTCCACGTTGATAGTCGGCAAGATTGAAAAAGCAAAGCCAGAACAGCCACCGCCGCCGCGGCAGGCGGCGCCAACCGGCCTGGCGGACCCAGTCCGCCAGCCGTTCCGGCCCGTAGACGACAAGAAGCGCTCCACAACTTGAGATATGCGATACAACTACATCCACAAACCCGCAGGCGACGATTTTGCCCAGGCAATGGTGAGCGAATACTGCATGTACGTCGAGCAACGGCTGTGCGGCTGCAAGCCCCAGTCCGTGGACTATGGCACTTGGCGCGGGTAGCCGCGCGAGCACATTCCCTGGTTCCCCACGTACGCCCAGGACATCCTCCGGCAGCTGCGCCCCACCGCCGAGTGCCCGGCCTGCGCGTACCGCCGGACGATGGAAGACATCGCCATCCAGACGCTGCTCAAATACCTGGACGACGCGCGCCTGGCGGCGGCGCTGGGCCGCAACTTCCGGCCTGTGTCTGCCGCATTTCTCGCGCGCGCTGGAACTGGTCGAGGATCCCGACCGACTCCAACGGCTGCTGCGCTTCCAGCGGCAGGCGCTGCGGGGGCTGTGCGACGAGTTATCGGTACTGATCCGCAAGCACGACTATCGCTTCAAAGACGAGGGGCTCAACGGGGAGGGCGACAGTTGGCTGCGGGCGGCCCTGGCAATCCCACCCTGCCCTGACGTTTCCCCGATTGAGCGCGATCTGAGTTGTCCAACAGGAGCTCAAAGGCATCTTGACATTTTCTTGATGTCATTCGTATTGTCTTTGTGGCCCCCTTGAAATGTTTTGTGGTAAAATCACCAGTACAGGCTGATTGGTCTACCTGACCAAACTGCGCCTGTGTGATTCCGTGAACGTTCTTCCTTGCGGTTGACCGATCTTGGGCCGGCTCAATGGGAAGAGCAGCATGGAAAGCGCCACGCGTCTTCGACGGGGGTTGAAGGCCAGCGGCGGCTAGCAGAGAATGTGATTGGGTGTGCGAGATGAATCCTGCTAATGACCGTGTGACACATATTGCCCCTGAAATAACCAAGAAAAGCGCCTGGACAAAGTGGCGGCTGAACGACGCCTGGCAGCGCTATGCGTTAAGCCTGGTCTTGGTTGTGTTGACGAGCCTCATCGGTACCTTCACGCAGCACTACCTCTCCTCAATCAACCTGATGATGCTCTATCTGCCCTGGCTTCGGTCGTTGGGATACTGGCGTTCGATTTCTTTTTCGTGCCCCCGCATCTGAGATTGGCCTTTACGGATGCCGGATACCTGCTGACCTTCCTGATGCACCTCGTCGTTGGATTGGTCGTCAGTACCCTGACCTCCCAGGCGCGCGAGCAGGCATGGTCGGCGCGACAACGCGAAGCCGAGACATTGGCGCTGTATGCCCTGAGTCGGGACCTGGCCGTAATCGAGGACCTGCAGGCCATCATCCAGGCGATTATCGTCCACACTGGCCAGACGTTTAACCGGACTGTCATCGTCTTGCTGCCAGACGAGGAATCACCCCAGACTTTGATCGCGCATCCGCAGCGCCAGGAGTTTACGTTGGACAACCTTGAAGTGACCGCCGCAGTGCAGGTCTTTAGTTCCGAAGCACCCGCAGGGCGTGGCACGAACACGTTGCCCGATGCGCAGGCTTACTACCTACCGCTGAAGACGGCGCGTGGGATGGTGGGAGTGCTGGGCGTCAAGGCGGAACGCTCCGCCGAACCTTTGACTACCAATGAGCAGCGACTATTGGAGACCTTCGCCAGCCAGTCGGCGTTGGCCATCGAACGCGCGCAATTGGCCGAGGCGACCCGCCAGTTACAGGTCCTGCAGGTTACAGAAAGACTTCAATCGGCGCTGCTCAACTCGATCTCGCACGACCTGCGCACTCCCCTGGTCACTGTTACCGGCGCGCTGAGCACTCTGGACGAGGACGAGGCCCTGCTTGATGTCGTGACCCGCCGGAACATCGTGCGCACGGCCCGCGAGGAGTCCGAACGCCTCAACCGGTTGGTGGAGAACCTGCTGAACATGTCGCGCATCGAGGCCGGCGCCCTCCACGTCACCCGGCAGTCCGGCGATGTGGAAGACGCCATCGGCTCAGCGCTGGAACAACTCGGGCGGCGGCTACAAGACCGCGCCGTCTCAATCGCCATACCGGACAAGTTGCCCCTGCTGCCGATGGACTTTGTGCTCATCGTCCAGGCGCTGGTCAACATCGTGGACAACGCCCTCAAATACTCGCCAGCGGATACGCCGGTCGAGATATGCGCTCGTAGGATTGAGACAGAGGTGCAGATCCAGGTGATGGATCGAGGCATCGGCGTTCCTCCCGATGACCTGGAGCACATTTTCGACAAGTTCTATCGCGTACATCGCCCGGACAGCGTGACGGGCACCGGCCTGGGTCTCGCCATCGCCAAAGGAATCGTGGAGGCGCACGGCGGCAGGATCTGGGCGGAGAGCTGCCCGGAAGGTGGTACCATAATCACCCTGACGCTTCCCACCGAGCCAGACAAACTGGGCAATCAGGCAGAACTCACAGGTAAAGAGCAATGACAGAAGACAGATTGCGCGTGTTGGTCGTGGACGACGAGCGGCCGATCCGCCGCTTCCTCGATGCCGCGTTGACGGCGCACGGCTACGTTGTTTTCGAGGCGGCTACCGGGGAAGAGGCCCTGGCGGCTGTCATTGCCCAACGCCCCGACCTTATCATTCTCGACCTGGGGTTGCCGGGTATGGATGGGGTGGAAGTGACCCGCCGTCTGCGGGAGTGGAGCCGCCTGCCCATCGTTATCCTGTCCGTGCGGGAGCAGGAGAAGGACAAGATCGAAGCCCTGGACGCCGGGGCCGACGACTACCTAACCAAGCCCTTCGGCATTGGGGAACTGCTGGCGCGGATGCGCGTGGTGCAGCGTCGGGCTGCGCAGCCGCAGTCTATGCCGACTTTCCAGGTCGGCGATCTCGTGGTAGACCTGGCGCGGCGACAGGTGGCGCTGGCCGGGAACGAAGTGGCCCTGACGCCGACGGAGTACGACCTGCTGCGCGTGCTGGTGCAGAACGCAGGCAAAGTCCTTACCCACAACTATCTCCTGCGGCAGGTGTGGGGCAGCGGCTACGAGGGCGAGATGCACCTGCTGCAGGTCAACGTCAGCAACCTGCGCCACAAGATCGAACCGGTCCCCGGCCAGCCACGCTACATCGTGACAGAGCCGGGCGTCGGCTACCGGCTGCGAGTGGAGTCGTAGCGGATGATGCGCGTTGTGGGTGATTGGCTTCGCACCGTCTGGCTGAACGCGCGTAAGGCGCTGCGCCGGGTTCTGTGCTTCCGCAAGGTGCCGGTCTTCGGGTTAGCCGCGAGACGTGATGGAAGACCGTGCAAGCGAGGTCTGATAGAGTTTGAGGAGGATGCACAATGTTTTTACTGTTCTGCGTGTTGGATAACCCCGACCATCTGACAGCGGTTTTGGATGGCTGGATGGAGGCGGGAGTGTTGGGTATTACCGTAGTAGAGAGCACCGGCGTCCAGCGTGTGCGCGAACATACAAGTCGGCAAGATGTCCCACTCTTTATGGGCTTCAGCCGCCTGCTGCGCACCGACCAGTACAGCCACAACACGCTGTTCGCCGTGGTGCCGGATATGGACACCGTGCGGCGCGCCGTGGCCGCGACGGAGGCCATCACCGGCGACCTGGCCGGGCCGCACACCGGCATACTGTTCGCCGTGCCGGTGGCGGCCGCCTGGGGATTGCCCAAGGAATACGAAATCCCGGCGGAAGGATAGGATGCGATGGCCTGGCTGGTGTTCGTCGTCAGCGCCGCTCTCATCGTCCTGGCAGGTATCAAGTTGGCCGAATACGGCGACGTGATTGCCGTGCGCACCCGGCTGGGCGGCATGTTCGTCGGTTCACTGCTGCTGGCTGGCGCGACTTCGTTGCCAGAGTTGTTCACGTCTATCCACTCGATTCGCCAGAATGTACCCAACCTGACGGCCGGCGACTTTTTTGGCAGCAGTATGTTCAACATGCTCTTGCTGGCGATACTGGATTTGCTTTACTACCAAAAGCGCATCCTACGCCGGGTGGCGTTCACCCATGCTCTGACGGCCGCTCTGGCTGTGTCGTTGACTGCGTTGGTCGTCTTTTTTATGCTGGCCGACATCCCCTGGCGGATCGGCTGGGTGGGTGTGGATAGCATTTTGATCATGCTGGTTTACATTGGCGGTGTTCGCCTGATTCAACTCCAGGGCCGGCAATCTGGCGCAGTTATTGAACCGCCTGCTGTGGATGCTTCCAGGCGCAGTCCGAAACTGTGGGAGGCTATCGCCGGTTTTGTTCTCGCCTCGATTCTGCTGATCCGGGTTGTGCCGTATCTGGTGGCCTCCAGCACCGAGATCGCGGCGATCACCGGGCTGGGTACTGGTTTCGTCGGCATCGTGTTGGTGGCGGCTGTCACTTCGCTGCCCGAACTGGTGGCCGCTCTGACCGCCGTGCGCCTGGGCGCGTTCGATCTGGCGGTGGGCAATCTCTTTGGCAGCAACGTGTTCAACATGTTCGCGCTGGGGATGGTAGACTCCTTTTATACCCACGGGCGTTTCTTGGGGGCGGTTGACCCGGCCTTTGCGCTGGCCGGGCTGCTAGGAGTGCTGTTGACCAGCCTGGGGCTGATCGGCAACCTGGCCCGCCTGGAGCGGCGGTTTCTCTTCGTCGAATTGGATGCGCTGCTCTTAATAGTAGTGTATCTGGCGGGGCTGTACCTGCTGTATGTACGAGGCATTGGTGGGCTATGAAAACCCAAGACTGAACGTACAGAATAGAACGTTGAGTCAGTGGATAGGTTTTGGAACGAGCCGCGGCGGCAGCGCCCCACGTTCAAGAGCGGCCACACGGGATAACTTCAGCGATCCTGGCATCTGAACGGATTAAAGCGCCTTTTGCGAACCGGAAACCCGGCTGTAAGGAGATGACGTGATGAAAAAGAATTCGCTTCTTTACGCTATGACACTTGCCGTCGTCTTGCTGATCGGCTGTGCTCAACTCACCTCGTTACCGGCATTAACACCCGAGCCTACCATAATACCTGAGCCTACCGCCACGCCAACGCTTACTGTCCCCCCTTCTTGGGCAAGGAAAACCGATATGCCGACTGCCAGGTGGTCGCCGGTCACTGCTGTAGTGGATGGAAAGATATACGCAATCGGGGGTGTAGGCGGATCTGCAAAGATGGAGATGCACGATCCGGCGGCAGACACCTGGGCCATCAGGGCCGATATGCCGACCGGCAGGGTCTTTTTGCCGCCGCTACGGTGAACGGGAAGATTTACGTGCGGTCGAAGAATATGACCCAGCGACAGACACCTGGACGAGAAAGGCCGATATGCCTCGCCGTGCCGGTGGCGGCCGCCTGGGGATTGCCCAAGGAATACGAAATCCCGGCGGAAGGATAGGATGCGATGGCCTGGGTGGTGTTCGTCGTCAGCGCCGCAGATCGCCAATACAGAAAAAGGAGGAACTTTGGACTCCGCCAATCGTCGTACCCGGTTGCCTGTACTGCTGCTGCACAACCTGGATCCCAGTTGGCCACCTGACGATATCGCGGGTGCGCTGCGCGATATCGCCATAGTCGAAGCAACCCTCAGCGAGGCAGGGCATTCTGTCAAGTCAGTAGCGGTCCAGGATTCTGAACTGGACAGGCATCTGCGTGACCACAACCCTGACGAGTACGTCGTCTTCAACGGGTGCGAGGAACTGCCCGGGATGGTTCGCAGTGAGGCTCTGGTTGCTCACGTGCTCGAAACGCTGCACTTTGTCTATACAGGCTCGCCCCCGGATGTCCTGGCCCTCAACTGGGACAAGGCGGGTGTGAACCGCGTGCTGGATCGGTACGGGCTGCCTGTGCCTTGCTGGCGCGTCTATGACTCTGCCCAGCCCTACGACTGGGATTGCTTCCCGGCGATCGTCAAGCCGGCATACGGACACTGTAGCCTGGGTGTGACGACCGACGCCGTCGTGCTCACATCTTCCGAACTCGGACGGCGCATTGCCTACGTGCTGGAGGAGTTCAAGCAGCCCGCGCTGGTCGAGGATTTGATAGACGGCCGCGAGTTCCACGTTTCGCTGTGGGGTAACGGCGCTATCCACGTGTTGCCGCCGGTCGAGATGGATTTTGCCGCATTCAGCGATGTGCGTGAGCGGATCTGTACTTTCGATTCCAAGTTTCGCCCAGGATCGCCTCACTACGAGAAAATCCTGGCGCGCGTGCCTGCTCCGCTGGAAGCGGAGGAATACAGACAACTGGAGCAGATTGCCCTGCAAGTCTATCGTACACTCGGCTGCCGTGACTATGCCCGACTGGATCTGCGATTGCGAGATGGGGTCTTTTACGTGCTGGACGTCAACCCGAATCCAGACATCAGCCCGGAGGCCAGCCTGGCGGAAGCGGCGCAGGCTGCCGGCTATTCCTACGGGGCGATGGTCAACTACCTCGTCCACCTGGCTGCAGAGCGCCATCCGCGCTTCGGGAAGCGTCGGCACTGAATCCGTTTCTGTATCCTGTTCAGGGTACCTGTGGAAGTGTGGGGGATGGATAGGCTCAGAACATCCTCGGAGCCTTCAACAATAGGAGTCGTGTTTTGGAACGAACTGGTATCGTCGTGCGGGTGGCCGGAGTGGTGGTGGATGTCGAATTTCCCTCCGGCGACCTGCCCAGTATCAACAATGCTCTGCTGATCCGGCCGGACGACGGCCCTGAACTGGTCGCCGAAATCCAGGAGCACGTAGACCCACGCACCGCGCGGGCGGTCGCCATGGGCGCGACCGCCGGCCTGCGGCGCGGGCTGACCGTGGTAGATACCGGCGGCCCTATCCGCGTGCCGGTGGGCCGGGCCACCCTGGGGCGGATGTTCAACGTGCTGGGGCAGCCGATTGATGAACAGCCGGTGCCGGAAGTAGAAGAGTGGCGGCCCATCCACGCCGCGTCTCCCCCGCTGCGCGATCAGCGCGTCGTGGGCAGGCCGTTCGTCACCGGCATCAAGGCTATTGACCTGCTGACCCCCTATCCGCGGGGCGGCAAGATCGGCCTCTTTGGTGGAGCGGGTGTGGGCAAAACGCTGCTGATGATCGAGCTGATGCGCCACACCATCCGTGAGCACTCGGGCATCGTCCTTTTTGCCGGCGTGGGCGAGCGCAGCCGTGAGGGCAACGAACTGTGGCTGGAGATGCAGCGCAGCGGCGTCCTGAAGAACACCGTCCTGGTTTTCGGCCAGATGAACGAGCCGCCCGGCGCCCGCCTGCGCGTCCCGCTCACCGCCTTGACGATGGCCGAGTATTTCCGCGAGTCCGAAGGGCGGCAGGTGCTCCTTTTCCTGGACAACATCTTCCGCTACATCCAGGCCGGCGCCGAAGTCTCGGCGCTGCTGGGCCGGCTGCCCAGCGCGGTGGGCTACCAGCCCACTCTGGAGTCCGAGATGGGTATGCTCCAGGAGCGCATCACCACCACGTCGCGGGGCAGTATTACCTCTATCCAGGCAGTCTACGTCCCCGCCGACGATCTGACCGACCCGGCGGTGGTGGCTACATTTGCCCACCTCGACGCGGCCACCGTCCTCTCGCGGCGACAGGTCAGCGTGGGGCTTTACCCGGCGATTGATCCGCTGGCCTCCAGCAGCACGCTGTTGACCCCGGCCGGCGTGGGCGCGGAACACGTGACCATCGCCAACGAGGTGCGGGCGCTCCTGGCGCGCTATCAGGAACTCCAGGACGTGATCGCCATCCTGGGCGTCGAGGAATTGAGCGAGGCCGACCGCATCGCCGTCAACCGGGCGCGGCGCTTGCAGCGTTTTCTCACCCAGCCGTTTTTCGTCTCCGAGCCGTTCACCGGCCTGCCCGGCCGTTACGTGCCTCTCGAAGAAACGCTGCGCGGCTTTAGAGAGATCGTCGAAGGCCGCCACGACGACCTGCCCGAGCAGGCGTTCTACATGGTGGGGACGATTGACGAAGCGGCCGACAAGGCCCGCCAGATGGACGAGGAGGGCGCCGGTGGCGGATAAACGGTTGCGCCTGGCCGTGCTGACGCCCGCCGGCGCGCTGCTGGACGTGGCCGACGTGGCCTGGGTGCAGGCTCTGCTATCTGACGGAAGCGGGCTGGGTATCTACCCTGGCCACGCCCCACTGCTGGCCGAGACGCGGCGGGCGGCGCTGCGCTACGCGACAGCGGCGGGAAGACGCCAGACGGAGGAACTGGAGGTCGGGATTTTGCAGGTCACGGGCAACGATGTCCTGCTCTTTACTGGCGGGCCGTCGGCTGGGCCTGTCGAAGCCCGTGGCGCGCCGGCGAATGAAGCGCAGCAGTTCGACCGGTTGGCGTGGGCGCTGCTGGCCGCACTGCAAGCCGACCCGGCCGCCGCGTGGGGGATGGATGACGCAGAAGGAACCTGATGCAAGCCCCCGGCGTGACTTTTGGCGCGAAGCCCTGCGCGCCACGACGCTGGGCTGGGAATTGGCGTTGCCGATCTTTGGCGGCGTGCTGGCCGGCTACTACCTGGATCGCCGGCTAGAGACGGGGCACATCTTTACCCTGGGCCTGTTGATGCTGGGTCTGGGCGCCAGCGCCTACAACCTGTGGCGTTTCATCCAGCGGTTGGACGCCCGGCAGAAGCAAGACGCGGCCAAACCAGAAGACGAGGAGCAGACGGGATGAGCCTGGTCTGGCTGTTTGGCGGTGTGCTGGTTGGACTGCTCAACGCGCTGGCGATGTCGGCTGCGGTACGCCGCCTTACCCCGGCGGCGTCGGCGAAAGGCCTGTGCTGGATTACCGGCGGGATGGCCGCGCGCTGGGTACTTACCGCCGTGTTCCTGGTCGCGGCGCTACGGCAAGGCGCGGGGGCAGGGCTGCTGGCCTTTGGCGGCCTCTGGCTCGCCCGCTGGGCTGCGGTCGGCTGGTGGTATCGCGCCGGAAACAAGAACGTCAGGAGAAACGCGTGGAAACCATAAAACCCTACGTCGTGTTCACCGCCGGCGGCCTGGCGATTACCGACACCGTGGTGTTCACCTGGGTCATCATGGCGTTAATCGCCGGCCTGGCCGCCTTTTTGGGGCGACGGCAGCCGGCCATGCTCGAACTGCTGCTGGATTTTCTCGACGACGTGATCTCGGACGTCATGGGCCGTCCGGCCACGCCTTACCTGCCTTTCCTGGGGACGCTGGCCATCTTTATCGCCGCCTCGAACACGTTCAGCGTGGTACCCTACATCACGGCGCCGACGCGCGACATCAGCACTCCCCTGGCCCTGGCGCTCGTCGTCTTCCTCTCGGTACACTATTTCGGTATCCGCGAAAAGGGCCTGTGGCAGTATCTCAAAGACATGGCGACGCCGATTTTCACCCTGCCGCTGGAAATTATCGGCCAGTTGAGCCGCACCCTGGCCCTGACGTTACGCCTGTTTGGCAACGTCGTCAGCGGCGAGATGGTCGTCGCCGTGCTCTTTGCCCTGGCTCCGCTGTTCGTCCCCATCCCGATGGCCGGCTTCGGCCTGTTCACCGGCATTTTGCAGGCGTACATATTTACCTCACTGGCGGCCGTGTACATCGCCGCCAGCATCGAGGCGTCCGAGCCACCGCTCGTTCGCAAACCTAAACCGCAAGGAGTGAAGGAATGACCAACCTGGATCCACAAACTCTCATCACTGTAGTTACCATCATCGTAGCCGGGGCCGGCATCGTGCTGGGCAGCGCCATCCCGGCCCTGGTCGAAGGGCGCGCGGCGGTCAAAGCCCTGGAAGGGATCGCCCGGCAGCCTGATGCCGCCGGCAGTCTGCGCACGACGTTGCTCATTTCGATGGCGCTGCTGGAATCAACGGCGATTTACGTGCTCCTGATCATCTTGATCTTGCTGTTCGCCAATCCGCTGCTGGATCGTTTCTTTAGGTAGAGGCGCCGGATGCTGGACCCAAACCTGACGACTGTCGTTTTTCAGATCGTCAACTTCCTCGTCCTGGTTGGCCTGCTCTACCTGCTGTTCTTCAAGCCGGTGATGCGCAAGATGCGGGCGCGCATGGCCGAGAAGGAACGCCTGACGGCCCAACTGGTTAAAGATCAGGCCGAAGCAGCCCGCCTGCGCGCCGAACTGGAACAGCGCCTGGCCGACCTGGACGAGGAGGCCGCCCGGGTCATCTCCGCGGCGCACGAGCGGGCCGAGACCGAGCGGGTGGCCGTTCTACGCCAGGCCCAGGAAGAGGTCGAGCACCTGCTGGTCGAGGCGCAGATGGACGCCTACCGCATCCGCCAGCAGGCGCTGGACGAGTTCCACGACCAACTGCTGGACACGATCCTGGCGATCAGCGCCCAGGCCATCGAGCGGGTGGCCCCCGCCGACCTGCACGAGGCGCTGGTCAGACAACTCAACGAACGCATCCGCGACATGGGCCGCCGCGAGATCGCGCGCGTCGAGGCGTTCCGCCGCTCGCTCGGCGAACGCGCCCCGACCATCACCGTCACCTCGGCGCGCCCCCTCTCGCCGGAACTCCAGGGGCTGCTGGTGCGCACCTTTTCCGCGCTGGCCGACCGCACTCCCCGCCTGGAGTTGCACACCGACCCCGCGCTGGCGTTGGGCGTGCGCGTGCGCGTCGGCGACATGATGATAGACAATTCCATCGCCGGGCAACTGGCCGAGGTGCGCGAAAGCGTTTCGCAAAGCCTCAAGGAGCGTTTGGGCAATGAGTGAACGGCCCGACGTGGCGCTGCTGCTCCAGACTTTGCGCAAGCGCGTGGAAGAGTCGTGCGATCTATTGCGCGAACCTGAGGTGGACATCGTCGAGCGGGTCAGCGCGTGCCTGGCCGAACTGCCGCACCTGCCCTACCCCCAACCACGCGTCCCCGAACTGCTGGAACGGCTGCGCCTCCAGGTTGCCTGGATGGAGCCGCGGGTACATTTTCATGACGTGGGCACCGTCCAGCACGTCGGCCACGGCGTCGCCACCATCTCGGGGTTGCCTCGCGCCCGCACCGACGAATTGGTCGCGTTCCCCACCGGTGTTCAGGGCCTGGTGCTCAACCTGGAGCGCGACCACGTGGACGTCATCCTGCTCGGCCCCGACGAAGGCATCCAGGGCGGCGACCTAGTCACGCGCACCGGCGAGCGGCTGCGCGTGCCGGTGGGCAACCAACTCTTGGGGCGGGTGGTGAACCCCCTGGGCCAGCCGTTGGACGACCGGGGACCGATTGAGGCCACCGAGTACCGTTATCTGGAGGGCGACGCGCCTGGCATCGTCCGGCGCGGGCCGGTGAATAGGCCGCTCCACACCGGCCTCAAGGCCATTGACGCCCTGGTGCCCATCGGTATGGGCCAGCGCGAACTGATCGTCGGCGATCGGCAGACGGGCAAAACGTCCCTGGTCGTGGACACGATTCTCAACCAATTGGAGAACAGCGTCGAGTGCATCTACGTCGCCGTCGGCCAGAAAAAGTCCACTACCCTTGCGGTGATCGAAACGCTGCGCCGGGGCGGCGCGCTGGCCTATACCACCGTCGTCGTCTCCAGCCCTGACGATCCCCCGGCCCTGCGCTACCTGGCTCCTTACGCCGGCTGCACGATGGCCGAGTTCCTGATGTACCAGGGCCGCGACGTACTGATCGTCTACGACGACCTGACCCGTCACGCCGACGCCTACCGCGAGTTGAGCCTGCTGCTGCGCCGCCCGCCGGGGCGCGAGGCGTATCCGGGCGACATCTTTTACCTGCACTCGCGCCTGCTGGAGCGCGCCTGCAAGTTGAGCGAGGCGGCCGGTGGCAGTTCGCTGACCGCGCTGCCCATCGTGGAGACGCAGCGGGGCAATATGTCGGCCTATATTCCGACCAACCTCATTTCGATCACCGATGGGCAGATCGTCCTCAGCGCCGACCTCTTCAACCGCAACGTCCGCCCGGCTATTGACGCCGGCACGTCGGTCTCTCGCGTAGGCTGGGCAGCGCAGACCCACGCCATGCGCGCCGTGGCCGGCAACTTGCGCCTGATGCTGGCCCAGTTTGAAGAAGTGGCCCGCTTTACCCGCCTGGGCACCGAGGTGGACGAGGTGACGCGCCGCCAAATCCTGCGCGGCGAACGGCTGCAAGCCGCCCTCAAACAGACGGTGCATCAGCCCCTATCCCCCGGCGAGCAGATTCTCACGCTCTTAGCCACCGTCGAAGGATACCTGGATGCGATTCCGCTCGAACAGGTCTCTGCTTTTGAGCGAGACTTGCTGCGCCACGTCGAAACCGAGCATCCGGGGCTGATCCTGGAGATTGACCGCACCGGCGAGTTGACCGGGGAGATGGCCGACCTGTTGCGCGAAACGTTGGGTAATTACCGGGACGCCTGGCTGAACTCGGCCAGGGGATCAACGCCGGGAAGGAGTGCACCGTGAAAAAGATGATAATGGCCGTGATCTCGCGCGATCAAGCGAGCCATGTGTTAGAGACGCTGGTCACGTCAGGATACCCGGTGACGTTCGTGGAGAGCCGGGGCGGGGTATGGCGGCAGGCCCAGTACGCGCTTTATATCTGTGTGGATGACGACGCCGTGGACGATGTGTTGCGCATCATCCGGGAGAATTGCCGCGCCCGGGTTGAAGTTGAGACCGACAACGCTGGGGAAAAAGCCTCCTCGTCAGAATCTATCCAGGTGATGGCTGACCTGGGGGGCGCAGTGGTCTTTATCTGGGACGTTGAGCGTATGGAAACGTATTGAGGCCGGCATGGAAGACGTCGAACGTGTGCAGGCCCGCCTCGACAATATCCGCACGGTTGAACCCATCCTGGAGGCGCTGCGGACGATCTCGATCGGGAGTTGGCAGACGGCTTTGAAGCAGCAAAACCGGCTGCGCGAATACGAAGAGCGCCTCCGGGCCGTGCTGCCGGCGTTGCTCCCCTATCTGCCGGCCTCGCGCCGTCACCGTCTCCCTACTATCGCTGCTGCTCTTGAACGGCTCGCCGTATTGGTGATCGGCAGCGAGCGTGGGCTCTGCGGCAGGTTCAACGCTGCACTTGTCGAAGCAGCCGGGGACTATGTGCAAACGCGCACCCAGGATGGCTGCCAGGTCGAACTGCTGGCCTTGGGCGGCCGGCTGGTGCGCCTGCTCCGCCGCCGCGGGTGGGAACTGACATGGTCGGGGTCACTCTCCGTCACCTCGCTGCCCTCCTTTGCAATTGCCTGGGAGTTGAGCCGCCGCTGGCTGGCCGCTTACGAGGCGCGCCGCCTGGACGCCGTAGACCTGATCTACAACGCTCATCACAGACCGGGCGTTTACGCGCCGACGGTCGTCCGCCTGCTGCCGCCCGAACTGCCACCTGTGGCCCACGAGGAAGTCTGGCCGCCGCCGATTGTGGAAACCGATCCACTGCGCATCTATGCCCGTGTGATCGAGCAGTGGGTGGCGCTGAACCTGTACCGGGTGTTGCTCGAATCGGCCGCCTCCGAGCACTCGGCCCGCTTCCAGTTGATGGAGTCGGCCACGCAGAACGCAGAGAGGTTGATCTTTGAACTGACCCAACTCGTCCAGTCGGCGCGCAAGCAGGCCATCACCCGCGAGATGCAAGTACTGGCCGTCGGAGCGGGGCTGATCGGTCCACGCCGAAACGGGTAGAAATGCTACCTCGACCGGACTTTCCCGTCGATCGGCCGTATTCTATTGGCCATCGGGCTGCCTCCTTCCAGGGGACTTGCACAGAACCAGGAGAGGAGTATACTAACACCACACATGCATTTCGCCCCATGCACGAGGCCAGGCCCAGGACGGAGGAATGGCCAACAACTTTACCGAAAAAGCCAACTTTATCTGGTCCGTCGCCGACCTGATCCGCGACACCTTCAAGCGCGGCCGCTACCAGGACGTCATCCTGCCCTTCACCGTCCTCCGCCGCATTGACCAGGTGCTCGAGCCGGCCAAGGATGCGGTCCTGCAAACCTACCACCAATACGAGGGCCGGTTCGAAACGCCGCCCGATGGCCTGCTCCGCAAGGCCTCAGGCTACGCCTTCTACAACACCTCCCCCTATACCTTCGAGCGGATGCTGGCCGACCCGGCCGGCCTGGCCGACAACCTGCACGCCTACATCGCCGGCTTCAGCCCCAACATGCGCGAAGTGCTGGACAAGTTCGACTTCGACAGCACCATCAGCCGCCTGGACGAGGCCGGGCTGCTGTACCTGGTGATAGAGCGCTTCAGGTCCATTGACCTGCACCCCGAGCGCGTGCCCAACGAAGAGATGGGCACCATCTTCGAGGAACTGATCCGCAAGTTCAACGAGGCGCTCAACGAGAACCCCGGCGAGCACTTTACCCCGCGCGAGGTGATCCGCCTGATGGTCCGGCTGCTGATGACGCCCGACCGAGAGATGCTGCGCCAGGGGCACATCGTCCGCACCGTGGACGACCCCTGCTGCGGGTCGGGCGGCATGCTGGTGATCGCCAAGGACACCATCCACGAGATCAACCCCCAGGCCGAAGTCTACCTGTTCGGCCAGGAGGTCAACCCCGAGACCTACGCCGTCTGCAAGTCGGACCTCTACATGAAGAGCGCCGACGGCAGCGACGCCGAGAACGTCAAGTTCGGCAGCACCCTCTCGCGCGACCTGCACGCCGACAAACGCTTCGACTACCAACTGGCCAACCCACCCTACGGCAAGGACTGGAAGATGGACCGCGAGGCGGTCGAGCGCGAGGCCGAGCGGGGCGACGCCGGCCGCTTTGGGGCCGGGCTGCCCCGCATCAGCGACGGCCAACTGCTCTTCCTCCAGCACATGCTCAGCCGCATGCAGCCCGCCGAAAAAGGCGGCGGGCGGGTGGCCATCGTTATGAACGGCTCCCCCCTCTTCACCGGCGACGCCGGCTCCGGCGAGAGCGAGATCCGCCGCTGGATCCTGGAGCACGACTGGCTGGAGGCCATCGTTGCCCTGCCGGAGCAACTCTTTTACAACACCGGCATCGCCACCTACGTGTGGGTGCTCTCCAACCGCAAGATACCCGAGCGCCGGGGGCTGGTGCAACTGATTGACGCCTCCGACCTGTGGGTGCCCATGCGCAAGAGCCTGGGCGACAAGCGCCACGAAATGGGGCCGGAGCAGATAGACGAGATCGTGCGCATCTACCAGGGGCTCGAGGAAAACCACCGCTCCAGGTTCTTCAAGACCTCTGACTTTGGCTACCGCAAGGTGACCATAGAGCGGCCGCTGCGCCTCAACTTCCAGGCCAGCCCCGAGCGCGTCGCCCGCCTGAAGGAGGAAAGCGCCTTCCAGAACCTGGCCGTCAGCCGCAAGAAGGACAGGGCCGCGCGGGCCGCCGAAGAGGCCGCCGGGCGGCAGCAGCAGCAGGCCCTCCTCACTATGCTGGCTACGCTGCCCCCCACCTGTTACAAGGACCGGGAAGCCTTCCTCCAGGCCCTCGACGCAGCGCTCGAGAACTGGAACGCCGCCCACGCCCTGGACGCGGCGCGCCAGGTCAACCTTACTACCTCGTTGCGCAAGGCGGCTCTGGACGCCCTCTCCGAGCGGGACGAAAGCGCCGAAATCTGCCGCGACCGGCACGGCCACCCCGAGCCCGACCCCGCACTGCGCGACACCGAGCGCGTGCCGCTGGACGAGGACGTGGACGCATACTTTGAGCGGGAGGTGCGGCCCCACGTGCCTGACGCCTGGGTGGACCAGGGTACCCGCGATCCCAGGGACGGCAAGGTGGGCAAGGTGGGCTACGAGATCAACTTTAACCGCTACTTTTACCAGTACCAGCCCCCGCGCCCATTGGAGGAAATCGAGGCCGACATCCGCGCGCTGGAGGCGGAGATCCTGGCCATGCTGGGGGAGGTGGCAGGGTGAGCAAGAGCCGCTGGCAGCCCTACCCGGCGTATAAGGATTCGGGTATGGAATGGCTGGGGAAGATTCCAGCCCGTTGGGAAATGCGCCAACTGAAATATGCACTCTCGCGCAATGATAGTGGAGTATGGGGGGAAGACCCTGACGGCGACGGGACAACTGTCCTGAGATCAACAGATATGACCGTGGACGGGAAATGGGCCATTGTGGAGCCAGCTAGGCGAAAGCTGAGCGTTGCTGAGTACGCGTCAGCACATTTGCAGGTGGGAGATTTGGTTGTTACAAAGTCAAGTGGGAGTGCTCTACACCTCGGAAAGACCGCCTTGGTTACATCAGAAGTAGAGGCTCTCGACGGTTGCTTTTCGAACTTCATGCAACGGCTCCGCCCGAGAACAGGGTTTGAGTCAGGCTACATATACTGGATTATCAACTCGCCGATTGGCCGCGAGCAACTGAACTACCTCGGAAGCACAACAACTGGACTCGCTAATCTGAACGGCAGTGTAATCGGAAGCATTTGCATTCCTGCCCCAGGAATTGCTGAACAACGCGCCATCGCTGCCTTCTTGAACCGCGAGACGGCCAAGATTGACACGCTGGTGGCGAAGCAGGAACGGCTCATCACGCTGCTCCAGGAAAAGCGCGCCGCTCTCATCAGCCACGCCGTCACCACTGGGCTTAATCCCACCACGCCGACGAAAGATCCGGGGGTTCCATGGTTGGGGGAGATTCCAAGACACTGGGAAGTAGTGGTGCTCAAGAGATTGGCCAGCATCCGCTATGGGCTTGGGCAACCACCTACTGAGTCCGAGACGGGTACTCCACTGATTCGTGCAACTAACGTGAAGCATGGTCGCATCGCGGAAAGCGGTATGATGTATGTTGATCCCACCCATGTGCCGGAGTCACGGGATGCGGAGCTAAGAGCAGGAGAGATCATCGTGGTACGAAGTGGTGCCTATACGGGAGACTCAACGATCGTGCCAGACGAATATGCTGGGGCAATCGCTGGCTATGATATGGTCATCTCAACTCGAAATGGTTTCTCTCCCTATATTGCTTGGCAACTACTGGGCCCGGAAATCTACGAACTCCAGTTCAGTTTCCACAAACTGCGGGCAGCACAACCACATCTGAACGCCGAAGAACTCGGGAGCACTCTTGTGGTCTTTCCACCAGAGCCAGAACAACGCGCTATCACTGCCTATCTGGACCGCGAGACGGCAAAGCTTGATACCCTTATCGCCAAGGCCCGGGAGATGATCGAACGATTGCAGGAATACCGCACCGCCCTCATCTCCGCCGCCGTCACGGGCAAGATCGACGCGCGGGGGATAGAGCACAAAGAACACGCACAATATGAGAGCGAGCCGCTACAATGAGCAAAGTACAGATAGCCATTCTCGCCATCCTGGGAATCCTGGCAGTCATTATCCTTGTGGGCTTGGGCTATGTTCTCCGCATGGTCACGGAAGACGCTGACCTGCCCATTGCCTCCGGTCTGCGCGATCCGCACAGAAGCCCCGAGGCGGTCGCGCGAGCCTGGCTGGAGGCCGTGGCTGCCGGAGATTGCGAGGGAGCGATAGCATACATCCCTCCTGACGAAGATGGCTTCTTCTGCGGCGGAGAAGATGCCGAGCGCATCGTCTCAGCGACTATTGATAAGATTGACGCGGACCGAACCGATAACTCCCTGTCAGAGTATCAGGTTACGTTCTATGGCTCATTCGCGCTCTATCTATATCCGCTGAGTGGCCGCAGTGATGAAATGGGGCAGTTATTCCCCGTCGAACGCGAGAGTATCCGGCTTGCCGTCAAGGAGATCAACGGTGAGTACTATGTCACAGCAAGATCAGGCATATACTTGATGCTCTTAAGGCCCCAGCGATAGGAGATGTGATGCCCGACGTCACCGAGAGGAATTTCGAATCCACCGTCGAGCGCGTGCTGCTGGCCGGCGGGCCGGACGCCCACCCCGGCAGCGAACGCATCCTGCGTGAGACGCCGCCCGCCTACGGCATTTTTGCTCCCGGCGGCTACCGCCGCCGCACCTCCGCCGACTACGACGCGGACCTCTGCCTCGACTCCGACGTGGCCGTCGCCTTCGTCCAGGCCACCCAGCCCAGGGAGTGGGCCAAACTCAAAAAGGTCTACGGCAACGACGCCCGCGACCGCTTCGTGCACCGCCTGGCCGGCGAGGTCGAGCGGCGCGGCACGCTCGACGTGCTGCGCAAGGGCCTCAAGGACCGCGGGGCCAAGATCCGCCTGGTCTACTTCCGCCCCGCCAGTTCCCTCAACCCTGACCTTCAGACCAGGCACCAGGCCAACCTGTTCACCGTCGTCCGCCAACTGGAGTACAGCGCCAAGGACAGGGGGCAGAAGCACCGCCAGAGCCTGGACGTGGCCCTCTTCCTCAACGGCCTGCCCCTCTTCACCGCCGAGTTAAAGAACCCCCTCACCGGCCAGAGGGTTCCCGACGCGGTGCGCCAGTACCAGTTCACCCGCAGCGACCCGCAGGAGCCGCTCTTCGCCTTCGGCCGCTGCCTGGCCCACTTTGCCGTAGACCCGGACGAGGCATGGTTCACCACCCACCTCCAGGGGCCGGCCACCGAGTTCTTTCCCCTCAACCAGGGGCGCGGCACCGGGGCCGGCAACCCGATCCCGCCCCCTTCGTCGGGCCGCTTCGCCACCGCCTACCTCTGGGAGCAGGTGTGGGCCAGGGATAGCGTCCTCGACCTGGTCGAGCACTTTGTCCACGAGATCGAGGTGGAGGACGACGAAGGCAAGCCCACCGGCGAAAAGCGCCTGATCTTCCCCCGCTACCACCAACTCGACGCCGTGCGCCGCCTGCTGGCCGGCGCCCGCACACAGGGCCCCGGCCAGCGCTACCTGGTCCAGCATAGCGCCGGCTCCGGCAAGAGTTACACCATCGCCTGGCTGGCCCACCAACTGGCCACCCTCCACGACGCCGCCGATAGCCCCGTCTTCGACTCCATCGTCGTCATCACCGACCGCCGCGTGCTCGACCGGCAACTCCAGCGCCACGTGCGCGACTTTGAGCAGACGCGCGGCCTGGTGGAGAACATTGACAAGACCTCGCGCCAACTCCGGCAGGCGCTGGAAGAGGGCAAACGCATCGTCGTCACCACCCTGCAAAAGTTCCCCGTCATCTCCGCCGAGATCCAGTCCCTGCCCGGCCAGCGCTTCGCCGTCATCGTGGACGAGGCTCACTCCTCGCAGACGGGCGAACAGGTCAAGCACCTCAAAGCGGTGCTGGCAGCCGGCAGCCTGGAGGAAGCCGCGGCCGAGGAGGCCGCCGAACTGGAGACCTGGGAGGACCGCATCGTGGCCGAGATGATGACGCGCGGGCCGCTGCCCAACGTCAGCACCTTCGCCTTCACCGCCACCCCCAAGCGCAGGACGCTGGAACTGTTTGGCACGCCTCAGCCCGACGGCAGTTTTGCCCCCTTCAGCCTCTACTCGATGCGCCAGGCCATCGAGGAGCACTTTATCCTGGACGTACTGGAAAACTACACCACCTACCGCTCCTACTGGAGCCTGCTCAAGAAGGCCGAGGACGACCCACGCTACGAACGCAAAAAGGCCACCGCGTTGCTCACCCACTACGCCGAACTGCACGACCATGCCATTGAGCAGAAGGTGGCCACCATGGTCGAGCACTTCCACGCCGCCATCGCCCACCAGATCGAGGACCAGGCCAAGGCCATGATCGTCACCCGTTCCCGGCTGCACGCCGTGCGCTTCAAACTGGCCATGGACCGTTACCTGCAAGAGCACGGCTATCCCTACCGGGCGCTGGTCGCCTTCTCCGGCACCGTCACCGACCCCCGGGACGGGCAGAAGTACACCGAGGCCAGCATGAACGGCATTCCAGAGCGCCGCACGGCCAAGACCTTCGAGCGCGCCGAATACCGCTTCCTGGTCGTCGCGGAAAAGTTCCAGACCGGCTTCGACCAGCCGCTGCTGGCGGCCATGTACGTGGACAAGAAACTGCACGGCGTACACGCCGTGCAGACCCTCTCGCGCCTCAACCGTATCCACCCCGGCAAGCACGGCGTGTACGTGCTCGACTTTGCCAACGAGGCCGAGGAAATCCAGCAAGCGTTCCAGCCCTACTATGAGACCACGCTGCTCACCGAGGCTACCGACCCCAACCTGCTCTACGACCTGCAGCAGAGGCTGGACGACGCCCACTTGTACACCCAGGATGAGGTGGACGGCCTGGCCCGCATCTGGTTCGCGGAGCAGGCAGATCCCTACCAGGCGCACGCCAGCATCCACACGGCGCTCCAGCCGGCCGTGGATCGCTTCCGAGAAGCCAGCGCGGACGAGCAAGAGTCCTTCCGTAGCGCCCTGCAGGATTACGTGCGGCTGTACGCCTTCCTCTCGCAGATACTCACCTTCGTGGACGTGGACCTGGAAAAACTGTACCTCTTCGGCCGGCTACTGCTGCGCCGCCTGACGGGTGGCCGCGGCCAGTGGCCGACCGAGATCCTGGAGCAGATCGAACTCGAGACCTACGTGCTCCAGCATACCCACAACGGCCAGATCGAACTGGAGCGCGGCTCCGGCAGGTTGGAGCCACAGGGGATGGCAGAAGAGCACAGGCCCGAGGCCGAGGAGACGGTGGCGCTCTCGGAAATCGTCCAGTTGCTCAACGAGCGCTTCGGCGCCCAGATCCCTGCCAGGGAAGGAGAGCGGTTCGTCGCCCTGCTCCAACAGCGCTTGCTGGAGGACGAGGGGCTGGCCGCCAGCGTGCGCGTCAACCCGCGCGAAAAGGCGCGCCTGACCTTCGACCACGTCGTCAACGACCGCATCCAGGACCTGGTGGACGTCAGTTTCCGGTTCTACAAACTACTGAACGACGACCCGGCCTTCGCAGCAGTCTTCCAGGACCTGATGTTCAACCGGTATCTACGGATGTCCCAGGCACAACCTTGAGCGCAGGTATAATCCCATCTGCGTTCATCCGCGTTCGTCTGCGTTCATCTGCGTCCCTCCACGTCCGTCCGCATCCATCCGCGTTCATCTGCGCCCATCTGCGTTCATCCGCGTTCGTCCGCGTTCATCCGCGTTCGTCCTTGTCCACCTCCCACGCCGTGACTGTCTCATTGTCCTCCCCAAACGTGAACCACCCCCGCACCCGCTCTCCCGCCAGCACCCGCGGCAGCCAGTGCACGTCCCCCTGCCACATCTGCCCAAACGGAATCTCCTCCACCTTGAACCAGGTGGGCCGCATCTCCGCGCTTTCCGCTGGCTCCCCTTCCCACCTTCTCACCACGAACACGTACCCCACCTTGTCCCACTCAGGACGGGCAGGAAACAGAAACGTCAGGCGGCCTACCGCTTGAAGGTCCTCCTCCGAGACCCGGAGGCCCACCTCCTCCTTCACCTCTCTGACCGCCGCCCCTTCTATCGTCTCGCCCGGCTCGACCTTCCCCCCAAAGCCATTATACTTGCCCGCCCCAAACCCGGCCTTCTTGAAGCCCAGCAGAATCTCCTCGGGCGGCTCTCCCCGCACCAGCAGACACAACGTAGCATTTCTCATCACCGGCTACCCAACTCCTCAACGCAGAGCCGCAGAGGCGCAGAGTCGCAGAGAATTCATCTTTGCGCCCCTGCGGCTCTGCGCCTCTGCGCTAAAGCAAACTAGGTTGCAGCGGGAGCCTGCGCGATGGGCATGCGGTACACCCGCCAGCGCTTATAGACCCTGGCCCCCATGTGCTCCGCCAGGAGCGGGGCGCTGGGATTGTCCACCGACGTGATGGACAGGTCCGCCCACTTGAATCCCTTGGCCCTGGCGCGCCGGGCCATCTCGTCGAACAGCAACACCGCCACCCCTCTATTCCAGTATTCGGGCGACACCAGCACGCTCTTGAGCGCCAGGCACTCGGGTTGGCGGCGCATGGACCACCACAGCCGGACGTAATCCCAGGGGTAGCGCAGGCCGTTGGCGTGCATGAAGGCTTCATTCAGGTTGGCGATGCCGGGTAGGAACCCCACCGTCTCCCCTTTCACCTCGGCAAACAGCACCAGTTCGGGGTCAGCGATGTCGCGGAAGGGGGCCACCAGCGCCTCCACCGCGTCGCGATGCCAGCCGATGAAATCAGGCAGACCGGCCAGCGCAGTGTTGAGCAACCGGTACACGTGGTCAACCTCCTCGTCCCAGCGCGCCAGGTCCGCCTGACGGACCGTGATGTGCCCGCGCGCGCGCAGCCGGCCGGCCACGCGCGCGAGCCGCTGCAGGGCGGGCGTGTCTTTCAGTTCCACCGCCAGGGCGATGTTGTCCCCGCGGGCCGGCCGGAAGCCCAACTGCTCCATTACCTGCGCATAGTAGGGCGGCGTGTGCCCACACAGGACCGCCGGTGGGCGGTCGCGCCCTTCGATCAGCACCCCGTAACTGTCCTCATAGTCCAGGTTGAACGGACCGAAGAGGGCCTCCAGGCCGCGTGGCCTGGCCCAATCCGCCGCGCGCTCCACCAGGGCCTGGGCCACCTGCCGGTCTTCTACGTATTCGAAAAAGCCAAACATGCAGTCCCGCGTGTGGCCCTGCTGGTTGGTGAACCTGTCCTCCGCCGCGCAAATCGTGCCCACCGGCCTGCCATCACGCCAGGCGATAAAGAACTCCGCCTCGCCGCCGCGCTTGAAAAAAGCCCCGCGCCGGGGGTCCATGGCCCTCGCGCGCTCGGGCAGCAGCGGGGGCACCCACAGCGGGTCATCCCGGTAGATGCGCCAGGGGAAAGTTAGAAAGACGCGCCTTTCCCTGGCCGTGCGCACGGGGCGAACCTCAATGTCACTCATGCAATCTCCTTGTCAGCCTCAGCTCGTCGCTTTTCTAACGCCTGAACCACCTGGGCGTGCTGCTCCCGGCTGAGCGGGTACAGCATGGCAAACAGGATACCCGCGCACAACAGGAATGCCGGAATCGGCCCCATCACGATGCGCATCCCCAATAGCGCGCTGGCCGGTTGCCGGGCGGCGTTGGGCTCGTATCCGGTGACCTGCAGCGCCAACAGCACTAGCGGCAGCGCTATCGAAGTGGCCACCTTGAGTGCCAACGTGGTCAGGCTGTAGAATAGCCCCTCGTGCCGCTGCCCGGTCTGCCATTCGTCCCACTCGATGGCATCGGGGATGATGGACCACGGCAAGACGTGCGCCGCCGCCACGCCGATCCCGGCCAGCACGCACAGGAACAGGATCACCGGCAGGGGAGTCGCCGCGTTCAGGGTCACCAGCACGATCTGCACGGCCGCCCAGAACCCGATGCCCACCACGTAGGCCCAGCGCTTGTTCCACCTGCGGGAGGCCCATTCCCACAGGGGCAGCGCCAGGATGCCGGTCACGAAAATCGTGGCCATGACCAGGTCACTCTCCGCCTCGCGGTGCATCCAGTACTTGATAAAGTACAGGAGCGTCGCCTGGACCACCTCCACCGACACCCAGGTGAACAAGAGGATGAACATGCTGAACACGAAGGGACGGTTCTTGGCCGCCGCCCGCAACGATTCGCGCAGCCCAGGTTGTGCGTGCCGCATATACTCCGGCCGTTCCCGCGTGCCGAAGAAGACCAGCCACAGGGGCAGCGCAGAGATGAGGCCGAACGAGAGCCCCATCACCAGCACCCTCGGCGCGTTGGCAGGCGTAAACGTGCCGACGATGAACAAAGGGACGGTGAACGCGATCAGGCTGCCCAGGATGGAGAAAAACATGCGGTAGGAGGTCAGCGAGGTGCGCTCGTCGTAGTCGGACGTCAGTTCCGGGGTGAGCGCAAAGTACGGCATGTAGACGAAGGTCGCCGCCGTATCGTAGGCCACGTAGGCCACCGCGTAGTAGATGCCCAGAGCGACGTCGCTCTCGAGCGGCGGGCGCCACCACAGCATGGCAAAGGCCAGCGCGTAGGGCAGCGGTCCGAACAGCAGAAAGGGCCGCCTGCGCCCCCACCGTGTGCGCGTATGATCGGAGATGTAGCCGATGAGCGGGTCGTTGACGTAATCCCACGTCCGCCCGACCAGGACCGCAGCCGCAGCGACGCCGGGCGAGACGCCCACCACGTCGGTCAGGAAGATGGCAAAAAAGGCCCCCAGGATCGTGCCCGTCAGGCTGAACCCGAGATCCCCCGAGCCGTACACCAACTTGGTGCGACGTGATAGAC
>Ga0315284_10001489_pt1 | contig 33359 bp, 34 predicted proteins | sample YL17G09_16_MG_FD_203696 | JGI IMG/M metagenome (GOLD analysis project Ga0315284, IMG submission 203696) | Sediment microbial communities from Yellowstone Lake, YNP, Wyoming, USA - YL17G09_16 | ecosystem: Environmental > Aquatic > Freshwater > Lake > Sediment | place: USA: Wyoming | collected... | reverse complement strand
CATCCACTCCGGTTCCACCAATAACAGCGGTGTTGCTGGCAGATACTTTAGCATTGTAACCAAGTGCAATACTTTTGGTTACATTTAAATATTGAGATAATGCATCTGTATTTGATCCTATGAAAGTGGTATTACTTCCAGTTATTGTATTTTGCCCTGCTTGATATCCGATATAAACTGCGCTGTTAGCACGAGTAGAATTTTGCCCTGCTAGGCACCCAATCTGAACTGTATTAATAGCATTGAGAGTATTATATCCTGCTTGATTTCCAATTTGAACTGCATTAGTTGCGATAGAAGAATTATATCCTACTAAATATCCAATTTGAACTGCTTGTGATGAAAGACTAGAATTATATCCCGCTTGATTTCCAATTTGAACTGTATTAGTGGTAGTATTATTTTTATTTAGATCATGTCCTATTTGAATAGAAGTCGAGTCAATTACATTGAGACTATAACCACCGACAGCCATACCTCCACTGGATGTAATAAATAAAGAATGTAAATTATCTATGATTGATTCTGATCCTGTGACATATGATGAAGTGAGTGATGATGAAGCATATGAAGCAGTAATATTATAAGAACCTCCTGGATTTACTCCGTTTGAATTTAGAGCATATGATGCTGTTAAAGCATAGGATGAACTTAAAGATGCTGAAGCATAGGATGCACTAATATTATAAGAACCTCCTGGATTTACTCCGTTTGAATTTAGAGCATATGATGCTGTTAAAGCATATGATGAACTTAAAGATGCTGAAGCATAGGATGCACTGATATTATAAGAACCTCCTGGATTTACTCCAGAACCTCCGCTTCCTATCCCGTATAATGCTGCCCATACTGATATTCTATCTGCGGTAAACTTTCCAGTTGAGTCATGATAGAAAATTAAATCTGAACCAGATACATTTATCTGATCATACAGGGAATTTGATGCATTTCTCTGAATAAATGCACTTTCCAAACGTACCGGTGTAGAGTTAAATGACATATCTTATAGATAAATATCGTACATAGTCATATTTCGGGATATATAAACCTTAATTTTAATATCCACCAAATACCATTATAGAAGCAGATACTACATCTGATCTAACTGTAGTATTTATATTGCAAAATGACATAGTAAATGAGCTTGTTTTGGGATTTAAAAATACTCCTATGCTAGAAGTTGGAGTAGTTAATGCTTGAGCAACTGATGCACTGATACCATTGGAAGCAACATTATAAAATGTATTTATTGCGGGGGTAAGAAATGTGCATCCATATTCACCAATAGAAATTCTAGCAACTGTTAAGTTTTTTGTAGCCGCTATATTTAATGTAGTTCCTACTATGTTCAAATTCGCATTTGCAAATAATCCATTTGTCGAAGACCCAGTAATAACTGAGCAAGAAATATTTCCTACAACATCTAATGTATTTACTGGAACCGTCTTACCTATTCCTAATTTACCACCATTAAGAAATGAATCTGCATTTGAGGCAATTTTGACATTCTGAGTCTCTCCGGCAAAAATTGAAATATTAAAGTCATTACCACCATCATATAATTTGACATTACCACCAACTGTTAATTTCTCCGTCGGTACAGCATTTATACCTACATTACCATTTGATACAATCAATCCATTGCTTGATGTAATATTATTAGTTACTACGCTACCACTTAGGTACGAGGAAGAAATTGAACTTAAAGATGCTGAAGCATAGGAGGCACTAATATTATAAGAACCTCCTGGAGTTACTCCAAGAGAATTTAAAGCCCATGAAGCGGTACCATAAAATAATGACGCAGTAATAACTGATGCACTTATATTCCCAACGACATCCAATACATTGACTGCACTGGTTCCGCCAATAGTTACCTTAACTGCATCAACTCCAGTACCACCAATAACGGCGGTGTTGCTCGCCGACACTCTTGCATTATAACCAAGAGCAATACTTTTGGTTACATTGAGTAATGGGGATAGAGCATCGACAGAAGTTCCTATGAAAGTGGTATAACTACTTGTTTGTGCATATCGTCCTGCATCTTGTCCAATTTGTATTGCATAACTTGACTTAATTGCATTTTCGCCAGATCGCTCTCCGATTTGAACTGCTCCAGCTGATTCGCCGGAATTTTTTCCTGCATTATATCCGATTTGAACTGCTCCGTCTGCTATCGTAGCATATCGTCCTGCGTTCCATCCAATTTGTACTGCCGCTCCTGCATTAGTAGAATTTTCTCCTGCTTCACTTCCTATTTGAATTGTATCTTGTGCAGACAAAGAATTCAATCCTGCTCTATAACCTATTTGAATTGCTTCTTTTGAATCGACTCCATTTTGTCCTGCTTGATAACCTATTTGAATTGAAAGATCTGAATGAGATGCATTTTGTCCTGCTTGATAACCTATTTGAATTGAAGCTTCGGAAGTGTCTGCATTTTGTCCTGCTTGATAACCTATTTGAACAGCATTCGGTATATTATTTCCATTACTTAATCCATAACCTATTTGAACTACACTAGACGTAAGTATATTATTACTATAACCACCGACAGCCATACCTCCACTTGAAGTGATAAATACAGAATGTAAATTATCTATGATTGATTCTGATCCTGTGACATAGGATGAACTTAATGAAGATATTACAATGAGAGATGCGGTGGAAATCATTACTAAATTATTACCAGAATCTGTTCCCAGCAAACTATTAGGTTGAACTATTAGTGGAAACTCTTCAAATTTTCCATTGGAAGTTCGTCGTTGGAAAAATAAATCTTTTGCTTTTTCGTATAATGACATAATATTATGCAAATTGTGCAATTGCTACTCTTCGCCAAGAATTACTAGAATAGATATAGAAATAACTTTCATCATATGCTACATATCCATCATATCCAAATGCATCCAAAGATGCTGGAGGCGAAACTATTCTTAAATATGGAACATTATTATTTACTGAATCGGCAATGACTTCGGTAGGAGTAGTCGGAGTATATGATCTAAGTGTATTTAATATTTGACCGGCAATTGTTTTGTCAGACGTTCCTTCGACCACCGAAGTTTTCGGAGTATCTATGACTACATCTGATTGTATATTAGGATAAAGTGGACTTCTCCATTTATCACGGTTATTATTGAGCAATTCCATGTTATAATCAGGAGCAACAATTTCTGCTCCCATAATTATTTTCTTTGGAGTAAATACTTTGTTAGTAGTCAATTGATGTTTTTCCAGTTTTGTCATTGTATCTGGAAGAATGTATCCATGTGTTATTAAATCAAATTCGGTTTTTACAATACGGTCTTCATTTGCTTGTAATTCAACTGTATGACTAAACGAATCTACTTTAGTACGAAACCTAAATCCTTTAGTGCTGCCCCAATAATCTTTTGTATTAAATTGAATTGTTTCTACAAGAGTATTCATTTGTTCTATATATTCCGTCCATATAATAAAATGATATGTTAATGTCATATGACTCGGAAAAACCATGTTATACACTTCATGAGTTGGCGCATTTTCACCAGAAAGAGCATTAAATTTGGTATATTGATTCTTATGAGAATACAACTTTATAACAGATGAATTAAGATACCTATTGAAATATTGTAAAGATGCATCTTTTTCAGAACTAGTTCTCTTAAGAATTATTGCAGGTAAAATAACTTTACCTTGATTATCACGCATATACCCGTCTCGTTGTGCCGCAACCCATCTCTCAGGTGAACCAAAGAATACTGGAACCTTTATCTGCTTTCCACTATCCTGAACTTGCAATTGGAATTGTTCCAATTGTAATAATATTGTTTCATCAATATCATATAAACTTATTGTAATGTCCTTCTGAGAATCAGTATCCCTTCGTACATGATTTTCACGATTATCCGCAATAATCTTTTCTGAACGATTAATCGGCTCATGAACATTGTTCGGAGCCGGATTATTAGAATTTCCTTTCCATGGCATAATTTATATTAAGATTGTCTATTAACTAAATCAATAGATGATAATCTAGTATAATGTGTATTCACTATAATTGATAAAGATTTATCATCTACTCCCCCTAAAAATTGTTCTTGTGCTACATCGTCAATTTGATGATAACGAGCATTGAACAGTACTAAGTCTCCAGTTTGAGGAAATAAATTTGCAGTTTTTAATCTTAATTCGGTGAACTTAAACACTACATTTTGTTTACGATCTGGTCCAAAATCATCAGCATCCGTAGCAATTTCGGCACGATCAATTAAAGCAACCACTTCAATTCCTGGATAATATGTTTTTCCTACAGAAGATTTTACTTCCCCGTATATATTAGTTTGTGTAACATCCGCACAAGATTTAAATATAGTTACTTCAGTCTGAATAATATCTTCAAGAAGTTCTTCATTAAAAGAATTTACTAGAGCAACATCTCTTATTGAAAAATATCTTCCATTCATATGATATTATTTACCACCATGCATTTTAATAAGTTCTTGTGCCAATACATGAATTTTATTTAATAGATCATACCCAGGAACATTTTCATCATTCCCTATAATAATATTTACGGCCTGTTTTATTTCTTTTGCAATTTGAACTTCACGACTTTCTTCTGGATTAGACATATCTGTCTCATCATGGGATGACGATTTTCGCTTTGATTGCGTCATTGGAAATTGATCATTTTCAAATCCTCCAACATCATATGCTGACATTCCACCATCTTCATTTACTGTCTTTATGAATTTTTCGGAATTTTCATCATCCTTAAATCCAAATTCTTTAGCTACTTCTCTTGCTTCTTGTAAAGCACATTTTATAGCTTCGGAAACATCTTTAATATATCCTAATCCTACATTTTCCACCATATTATAAGAAACATTGCCTTTAGCATTGGCAAATACTTTTTTAATGCCGCTACGTACTAGATTAGATTGTGGTGATTCCATGCTTTCGGTCAATAACCTAAAGCAATTTCCGTTTACATTTTCGAATAGTTTTTTTTGAGTTTTCATAATATTAAATCTACATCTATACATATAGTCCTATTCAGGTAATGAAGAATATAAAATAACTTGACGTTTTATGTTTTTTGTTCTATACTTATCTATTATGGGAAGAAAACGAAAATATAAAACTAAAGAAGAAATATTAGATGCCCGAAGAAGTTGGGCTTTGAAATATTACTATAATAATCAAGAGAAATGTAAAAGGCGAAGAATGGAACGATATTATGAAGAAACTAAGTCTTGATGAATTCATTTCTAAAGCAAAATTAATTCACGGTGATAAGTATGATTATTCTTCTACTTTTTATCTTGGCGGGAGCAGAAAACCCATCTCCTTTAGGGGATGGGTAGTTCATAAAGACATATAATCCTAAAAAAATAATATCGTACGCTGATAAAAGGTGGAGTGACGGAAGTCTATATAAAACTTTAAATTTTAAATTTATATCAGAATCCTTGCCGAGTTATTTCTATACAAAGGATCATTATAAAAAATATCACCGATTTGGATTTAGAAAGAATGTTCTAAATAAAAAATTAAATGTATTTGACCCAAATCTCACAGAATGGGAGAATATGAAGAATAATGGATGGGATAGGATATGGGACTGTGGGAATTTAAAGTATCAGTTAGAATTATAATACTAATGACATAAGCAACATCCAAATTCCAATGTATATGAACATTGGAACATTTCGTAATATTTCCTGAGTCTGTGCATTAGCTGCTGCTTGCTTCTCTAATTGAGCAAATTTCCCAGCTGCTGTTAACAATTCTTTTAAATCATCTATTAGAGTTTGCTTATCCTGTTGGGCTTCGGATCTCAATTCGGCACCATCCAAAGTTATCTCTCCACCGGGTATTGGTATGGTTTGATATTTCTGGCGGATGCCACCTAAAATTTCTTTACAAATTGCAAGGAAATAATTTTTAATCCATTGTCGTCCTGGGTCATTTATGTCAGAATATGCATGATTTTTGTAAGGTACATTGGAGAAATCTGATACAACTCGTGATCCAGCTGGTGATAATGAACCACTTTCAAATACATCATTATCATTTGTGTACTCAATCCATACTTTATATGAATATGTTGGTATAGGAAATAATCTTAATTTATTATTTATCAATTGGAATGAATATTGACTTTTTCTAACTAAGTCATTGAACTCGATTGCTTGCATACGCAATAAATCTTCAAAAATAGGAGTCATTAAGAATTGAACTGCTGGAGAGTATGCGCCGAATCCTAATTCATTTAAGACATTGGAATAACTCATACCAGTCATAGAAAATGGATCATAAATACGTGCCGAAGCGGGGGGTCTATCATGGAATATACGGCGAACTGTAATGCGGGAACAGCTTTCCGATACATCTCCTAGAAGTGCTTGGACATCATAATCCTGAACTCCTGCTTCTACTTGTATGAAATTTTTCTTCCAATCAACAGTTCCGCCAGTACCGGCTTCTGTTCCATAATCACGAGCGAGCACTGTTATAAAGGGGAGTCCAGTTCCGGTTACTGCTCTATTCTGAAGGTCAGTAAGCGTATCAATTCGCTGACCTTGTAATGCCAACATGTTATTGACCATGTTATATTCATTAATTTTTGCATTGTAAACATTAGTTGCTTCTTCAAAAGCGGAATAAAAGTTAATATCTATCATTTCTATATCTACGATGGGATAACCGAGGCGACGTGATGCCCATATCATAGATGCGTAGCAATCTGCTTGGAACATTGGATCGGAATCGTATGCACCAAATGCGGTACTTCCAGATACAGATGATCCGCTTCCAGGAAACCGTACTCTATTTTGATCTGATACAGCCATTATATTAATTTAGTTAGAAATTCATTGTCTCTTAATAAATATAGAGTTTATAAGCTAAATCAGTCATATTTATTTATATTAATGCCTTATTTCAAATTGGAGGCATTGAATTGTGGTAGTCTATTGTAAATCCAATAACGGCATCCACCACTATTATCATGTTTACTTATAAAAATTTTTTTAATGAAGAATCTGGAAATCCGGAAGGCGAATACTATGGAGATAAAGGAGTAGGAGCATTGCTTATTGCTAAGGATACGGGAAGAATTCTTATGGTAAAGCGATCATCTGACTCTGATGAACCAGGAACATGGGGAACTATTGGAGGAAGGGTAAATGCTTCTGAAAATTTAAAAGATGCTCTTCATCGTGAAATTGAAGAAGAAACTGGGTTTAAAGAGCAATATAATATATCACACATTTACACTTATCAAGATGGCAATTTCAAATATCATAACTATATCATAGTTGTGCCGTTCGAATTTACTCCACGATTAAATTTAGAAAATGATAATTCGGCATGGGTTGAATTTGGAGAATGGAAGGAACCAATTCACTTTGGAATACAAGCACTTATTTTACATAGTGGGGATAAAATAAAGAAAATTGTTGACTTAATCAATAAAAGAAGGCATACTGTATCTGAAACTATGATATCTAATACACCACCAGCAATTGTTCAGTCAGCACATGCTATTTCACCAAAATTCATGGATTATATAAAATCCGTGGAAAATGCTCAGAAAATAGGGTTTAAACATGGGAAATGGTTTCCGCACGAAGCACCAGAAGGAGGACTTCCTGAAATAGGGTATGGTCATAAAATGACGAGTAGTGAGACGAGTAAATTTACAAATGGAATAAGTAATAGTGAATGTGATAGATTATTGTCTAATGATTTATCAATTGCAAGAAAACGAGTATATTCTGATATAAAGCATATGTTTGGAGTTCAAATTCCACTTGACAAACATCAGGAAGAAATTCTTATGGATTATGCTTATAATCTTGGCACTTTAAAAGGATTTCCTAAATTTGTAAAATCGGTTTTGAATAAAGACTGGAATACGGCTAAAAAGGAATATATTCGTTCATTCAATGATTCTAAAGGAAATAAGCATACACTTAGTCGAAACAAATTATTCTTCAATGCTTACTTAAAAAATTTATAAAATATGATTAAACTAAAATTATTACTAGAGGGAAAATACGATTATGGATGTTTAATGGCCAAGATAGACGATGATACTGCCAGAGAAATAATCGAGTTGAATTATTCTTTGATCGATAATAAGTATGTATACAAAGAAGGGAAAGAATATGGGAGATCTACCAACGTGCATACGACTGTTAAGTATGGACTTACAAAAAGTTATTCTGAAAAAAAGATGCGAGAAATGTTGAGGTCAGTTAAACCCTTCAGAATAAAAATTGATGGGATAAGTTTATTTGAAAATGAAAAATTCGACGTTGTTAAATTGGATGTAAGTGGAAAAGAATTACATGAATTACATGATCAATTTTCCAAATTGCCAAACAAAGATGAATATGATGAATATCACCCACATATTACATTGGCATATGTTAAATCAGGAACTGGAAAAAAATTCATAGACAAGAAAAAAAGTTTCCCAAGCATCAAGATTAATACATTGGAATATTCTGATCGAGGGGACAAAACATTTTATTATTTATGATTAAACTTAAAGAAATTATATCTCAATCCAACAAAAGATACTCTGCGGTTGTAATAGATGAACAATCACGAGACTTATTAATTTCCACATATAAATCTGAGATTCCGGAAGGATGGGAAATAATTGCACATCATATGACTATAAATCCATTTGGATTAACAGATGATACAGAAAAACCTGTTCAATTGAAAGTAGATGAATTTGGGAAAGACGATAAAGCAATAGCAGTTAAAGTAAGTGGATATGATAGAAAGACGAATAATAAATATCCTCATATAACCATTGCTATAAATCGAATCAATGGTGCTAAACCAAAGGATTCAAATAATATATCTAATTGGAGACCGATTGATAATGGTATAATCTTAAAAGGAGTAGTTCAAAATTTATGATAAAGCTTAAAGAATTATTAAGAGAAGATAGTTCTAAGAAGATGATAGTATATCATGGAACAGGTGTTTTATTCAAGAAATTTGATTTGAATAGGAGTACTCAAGGAATCATATGGTTTACATCTGATAAAAATAGTATTGCTAGTGGCGAAAATGGGGCGTATGGGAGAAAATATTTAATAACTGCGGAAGTGATTATGAATAATCCTGCGGGATGGGATGAATATCATAAAAAATCAATTGGAGAATTGCGTAGAGATGGATATGATGGTGTAATTTTACCAGATGATAATGATACTAATTTTGACTGCTTCGTTTGGAATACTAAACAAATAAAAATTTTAAAAACAGAAGCAATATGATAAAACTCAAGTCATTATTAAATGAATCTACATTAAAGACCCCAAATGGTTCATCAATTCGACGTTATCATAATAATGTAGGAAAACAAGTTGGAAGTGCATTATATGTTCATAAATTATATGCAAGCGAAATAATACCGAAGAAGATATTAGATAAAGCATTAGACATAATGACACGTTCGAATCCTGATTTCAATTACAATACATTAATGTGGGATGTAAAGCGAAACGTTATTCGATTTGACGAAGCATCTGATTTTGATGCCGCTCGTGAACCTCATGTAGGAGAATATATTACAGTATTTCTCAATGGAGAATCTTCACCTAAAAGGGGTGAATCAAATAATATATGGCATCATAAATGGTTATGGGTAAAAGATGATTATAAAGGATTTGATGTTGACAAATCCAAAGATTGGAGTAGAGTATGGATTTCCAAATTAGGAGAACCAGCGAAAGGTTCTGATTTAACTTGGAAATCTCAATTAAATAATGTAGGATTAGACGAGGGAATTAGGTTAGATACTATTGAATCTAAAATTGAAGTTCTAAATGGTGAATGGGATAGATTAGATAGTCAAGGGACAGGTCATGCTCGACAAATGCAGATTCAAGCAGAATTGAGTAAGTTATGGAGAGAGAAGGAACAATGGGAAAAGATATATAAGACTATAGAAAAGTCACCAGATTTAGGACATGCAATTACACAATTAAAAGAAAATAAAGAGTTAATTATGGAAGCAAGAGCAACACCAAAAGATTTAGAATCTCTTCTTAGAGATATGATTAAAGGAAGTGAATGGGAAGGAAAAGTCTTTCTCGTGGGAGGATTTGTACGTGATGAACTAATGGGTAAAGCACCTAAAGATGCTGATGTTGTTGTAGGAAAATATCAAGGTGGAGTACAATTTACTACTTGGTTAGGAAAGAAACTTGGGATTTTCAAACTCGAAACTAATCCGGTAATATTTCCGACTTTTGGAACTGCTAATCTTAGATTGGATGGAGTGATACATAATGGAATAGATTTTACAGGAGAATCTGTTGATGCGGTGATGTTTAGAAAAGAGCAGTATCATGATCCAACTTCAAGGAAACCAACGGTTCAATATACAGATGATATTGGAGTTGATGCAAGTAGAAGGGATCTAACTTTCAATGCATTATATAAAGATATTTCTACTGGAAAAGTTATTGATCCAACTGGAAAGGGTCTGTCTGATTTAAAGAATGGAATCATTCGTACTCCTATCGATCCATCTATTATTTATACGGATGATGCTCTTCGCATGTTTAGGGCAATCCGATTTGCTACACAATTGGGATTTGAATTATCTCCTGAAGTTGTAGATGGGATTAAGAAAAATCTTCATAGATTGGGAAATACTTCAAAGGAACGTGTGCGAGATGAACTGAATAAAATTCTTTTATCTAAAGATCCAACTCGTGGAATTAGATTATTGAAAGATACCGGATTATTGCCTCATGTTTCTCAAGATTTGCAGAACGCAGTTGGTATGATACAGAATAAACATCATGATGAAGATGTATTCTCTCATATTCTAACAGTCTTATCCAAGACTAAACCAAACTTGATTAATCGTCTAGGTGCATTATTACATGATATTGGTAAAGTTACTACTAGAACAGTTGTGAATAATGAAGTTCATTTCTATGACCATGAAAACGTTGGTTCAGAAATGGCAAGAAGTATTTTAACTGCATTGAAATATCCTAATGATATTATCGAACCTGTTGTATTGGCAGTAAAAAATCATATGAGATTGAAGCAAGGTGGTAAAGAAGGTGAAAAATTGACTGATAAAACATTGCGAAAATTTGTGGTAGATATGGGAGAACATCTTGAAGATGTTTTGGATATTGTGCATTCTGATAATGTGGCACATTCTCCTACCAGTTCTATGCCAAATCAGATACCAAATATATTAAAAAGAATTGAACAGTTGAGATCTTCAATTCCAGTTAAGGGACAGAAATTGCCTGTCGGCGGTGAAGACTTAAAGCAGTTAGGTCTTGCTCCTGGTCCATTGTATAAAGAATTATTAGATTTAGTTCGTGATAAACAGTTAGAATCACCAAATACTACAAAAGAAGAATATTTGGATTTAATCAAAACATATTTAAAAAACAAATGATTAAATTGAGAACATTATTAAGCGAAGAGAAAGAAGCGTTTAAATTAGAACGTGAGAAAAAACTTTCGCTTAATATTGAGAAATATCAAGAAGGAAAAGTTGCAATTGAAATATGGGTTAGTGATAATAAAATAGGTAAAATACAAATATGGAATTATACTCCATATGACGAATTAAATTCTATGCCTCCAAAACCAAATTATTTGTATGTAAGCGATGTCTATGCATTAACAAAAGGAGAGGGATATGGTTATTTGTTATATAGAGAAGCATTAAAATATGCCCAAAAAAATAAATTTAAAGGATTGGTATCTTGTAAAAATAATAGACAAACCGATGCCGTCAAAATGTGGGATAGATTAAAGACATTTTCGGATAGAGATTATGATTATGTTGATATAAAAGATTTGGGAACTAGAATAAATGAATCTACCACCAATGGATTTTCCGAAGTATCCTTTCTTGGAACTAATGTTGGATCTAATAACGATGAGATTTACATAATATATGATAATAAAGGGGACCCTGTTAGAGCGAGTATATATAAAACATCTCCTATTTTAACAGGAAATAAAGAGGACTGGGAAGTGAATGATGAAAAATTATTTGATTATAAATGGAGTTTTCGTAGAAGTAAAAATCCTTTGTTTTTTTATTTGACAAATAATTTGCAATCTTTTATATGGTGGATAAAAGAACTTGGATATGTGGAGTTAAACAATGATTAAATTAAAATCACTATTTGAATCAATTGAGGATAAGTTTCTTGAAGGGTTGACTATTGATGATCCATCACCAGAGGACATAAATAATATAAAGACACTTGGTGGAAAAAACATACCATTTCAAATAGGAAATATGAAATATAAATTGGAAATTAATTTATCATTATTTAAAGATGAAAAAATTGCTGATATAAAATTTCTGTTATTAAATAATCCTAAAACACCTAAAAAAGATTATTTTCGAAATGATCAGCAATATCAAATTGCATTTAGAAAAAGTCAGGTGGGAATTACTGATACCGGAAATCCATTTAAAGTTCTATCAAAGGTATTGTCATTATTAAATTACTATTTAAAGGAAGAAAATATAAGGTATATATGCTTTACCGCAGATGAAGAAAATCGACAAAGATTATATCAACGGATACTTGGAACTATGTTATTGAAATATAAGATTCCATATAAACAAATATTAAAAAGTCCATTGAATGGCAAATCATTAAATTCCGAAGAATTTTGGATTGAGAAAATATGATTAAATTAAAATCACTATTATCGGAATTAACAGGGAGACAAAAAGAATTGAAGAAGGATTATCTTTTTAAACAGACTAAATTGCACAGTTCTAATAAAATTCCATCATTTGAAGAAATATGGACTGAATTGAAAGATAGCGATGGATTTAGATATGACATGAAAGCAAGAATGCAAGATGATGACGCACCGTGGAGCGAAGAAATTGAGAATGATATAAGACAATATAATCTCGAACGATATGATGATATTGTTTATTCATATAAATTATTAGATGGTAAATTTTGTTGGAGAGAAATCATACTACCACAATCAGTTGACCCAAGAACATTAAATCAATTGGGTATTTATTGGGCCGTGGAAGAACACGCTGCCGAATCTCATTGGGGGAAGCATACTGGAAGTAAATCATTTAAATGCACATATGAAGCACTCATAGAATTAAAAAATGTTGATTGGACAGGAACAATGTTTTCGAGAATGGATATTACTGGCGGTGATGATGAAAAAGAAATTCGATTTTTGAAAAATGCACCATTGTTAGTTAGAAAAGTAAAAGTATATGATAATTCAAAAGAAACATCAATAGAATATTTCATAAACAATAAAAGACGAGCATGATTAATCTCAAAGAATTATTAAAATATAGTCCTGCTATAAAATGGATAGTTGGATATGTTGATTCTTATGGTTCTGTATTTTACAAAGTAATTTACAATGGAGATAAACTTGATTCTCATAACCAACTTTGGGCAAATGCTCATCATGGAAAATGGAGATGGGTTCCATCTAGTCCTAAACATTTAAATACTTATAATGAGACTATAGATGATGATTCATTGGATAGAATATGGAATATAATTAATAAATATATATGATTAATCTTAAAGAATTATTATCCGAATCTTCTAATACATTCAAAATGTATCATGGAGGAAAGAGGTGGTCAAGAATTCCATCTGAAATATTAGGAAGCAAGCAGGGTAGATATGAAGCAGGAGTTGGAATATATTTTACTAATGATTATAACACTGCTAGAAGATATGCCAAAGGATCACGAGTAGTTCATGCAGTAGATATTGATAAGAATTTTACGGAAATTGGAGATGTTAAACTTCCATTGTCAGATATCATCGGGTTTCTAAAAGGTTTGGGTGGATTAAAACATAGAGAAGATATTATAAATAGTATAATTAAAAATGCCGAACGAATGAAAACGGATTATATTACGGCAGATGTATTAAATAATTTAGTGGTTAACTATGAAGCAGGTGCAGGTAATGTCGGTATTAAAATTGCCAATTACTTAGTAAGTAAAGGTGTAGATGCAAAATTTGAATTACAATCTGGTGATGAATTTTGGTTAGTAATATTTAATCCAAATATAATAAAAGGTGTATCTGTGATTGATGCATCCAAGGTTACGAGTGATTTTGAATTTACTCTTCCAAACCCATATTTATGATTAAATTAAAAACATTACTTGAGAGTTTAGATTATCCATATAAATACTCACACAAATTTAAAACAGAATTAATTGATTATGAGGATGAAGAGAACGGAGAAACATATAAAAAAGATATTCTTCAACCGGTACAAATTATTTCTTTTAAGACAGATGATGGAACACCATATATATGGTATGCTAGGCAAAATAGATATGATGATACAATGTGGGAGATTGCATTTGGAATTGATCAAGGACAAGATACTAAGGGTTCACATAAATTAAATATTGACCTTACTGGTGCAAGTCAAAATGTAATGAGGATATTTTCTACAATTATCGATATTACTAACAGTTTTATAGAATATGATGAAAATTATGAAATACGACGATTAATAATTAATTCAAAGGGGGATAAAAGAACCAAGGTATATATTACCAAACTTCTTCCAAAAATTCAAAAGTTCAGGGTTGAATCTGTGAGTAAGTCTGGGGAAGATACCGAGATAATTATGCAACGATATGATTAAACTAATAGACTTAATTAATGAAAATGAGACACGACCATTCAAGGAAGTCGTTCCAAAATATGTTTATCCACTTGCAATGGGAAAGGATAGGCAGTCATATGAAGGGAATGAAGGATGGAAAGGCAAGATTGTTTATATGTCACCGGATAAGTTTTTGCGATTAGCTTCTCCATTACCAAGTTATGATGCAAGACCAGAATCAATGGCAAATATAGAACATAGAATTAAGAATGGTCTTCCGTTGGATTATTGTGTGTTGGAAATCGACATGAAACGTCGCAGAGTTACTAGTCATGAAGGAAGACATCGGGCAATGGTTTCTAGGAAATTGGGAATTGAGAGCATTCCAGTATTGATTTTCACAGGAAGTAACTTCAAGCGAGTCCCGCAGTGGGATGCAGAAGATCATGCGGATATAGAAAAAATGGAGTTTAAACCAGAAGCATCATGATTAAATTAATAGATTTAATTAAAGAAAATGAAGAAGAATCCGAAGTTAATATTGATCGTCTGTACTGGAATGATTCATATTCTAATTCTATAGCTGAGAAATTTGGATACAACTATGATTTCAATAAATCATTCTGGTTACATCCATCTACATTATTTCATTGTACAGTACCCGAAAAATATGAATTAATAAAATCTGAGGGAATTCTTAAGACAAGAAGTGACACTCGTGGTATAAATAATAGAAGTGTTGGAAGTGCAATTTTTACTACTATGGAAGATACTGAAGTAGAATCACTTCGTCAATCTTATGGTAATATTGTTATAGAAATAAATACTATTCAGATGAAAAAAGACGGATTTATGCCAACTGTTAGTAAAGAGCCAGAAGTGGAACGTGCTGAACAATTAGTATTTGTATTAAATAAATTAGGTAAAGATACTGAAATATATCAATTGATAGATAGTAGTGGCGGCATAAGTGAATATACAATTATTATATATAATAGCATTCCTATCAAATATTTATCATTGTATGATTAAACTACGTTCACTATTAAAAGAAGAGAAGGAAGCGTTTAAATTAGAACGTGAAGGTAAAATTCGCTTTGAAATATCCAATGCTAGTAGACGTAGTAATAATGCTTCATCAATTATAATTGAAATATTTAATGATATATCTCCATCTGAAATGGGTCACATTTCTTTATTATTTGATACGCCATATGACGAACTCGGCGGAAATCCACCGAAGCCGAAATATCTATTTGTTGATTATATACGAGTAGAAATAGAACGAGAAGGATATGGATTTTTATTATATAAAGAAGCATTAAAATATGCTCAGAAATCGGGGTTTAAAGGGTTAGTATCCAGTAAAAATAATAGGACTGCCGATGCAGACCAAGTATGGAATAAATTAAAAACATTTTCGGATAGAGATTATGATTATGTTGATATAAAAGATTTGGGAACTAGGATAACTGAAGCACCTGTAGATACACATCAAACTATTGGGGATTTTAGCAAAGGGTCTTCTTTTACAAATAAAACTGATCGAGCATTGGTAACAAACCCAGTTGCCATAAAAAAAGTAAAGGATTTCTTTCAAAATACATCTGCAAATTTTGATTTTTATTTTGTAAATACAAAAGATGCTAGAAAATATACCGAAATAGGAAAAGTTAAAGAAGATTTTATTTATGATAAGTTAAATATTTCCCCAGAACAGTTGAAAAATGGTAAGATAAACGAAAATAATATCACTGTATTTTTCACGAATAATACAGGAGCGGAAAGAGTTCCCTTAACAGCATGGGTTATTGCTCATAGATTTGGGCATGTAATTAGAAGAGACTATGCTTGGGATAAGGAACTTTCACAATGGGTAGATGAGAAATTAGAAGAAATATTAAGTGCATATGGAATTTCTAAGAAAACTTATACTCCGTATAGTTATGGCAATATTGGATCTGGAAATGGAAATGAAGTTAGAAAATATAAAACCGCAATTCGTCATTTATGTGAAACTATTGGCACATTTAAAAGTGCCAGAGATAAAAATTTGAGATCCGAATTTGAATTTCATTATGAATTATTTGCTCAATATTTGAAAAGAGGAGAAGTGGCATTCAATCCTTTACCCGAAGTTCTATTGACTGGACATGCCGCTTTTGGAAGAAAAAAATATAAAAGATTACAAGATGTAGAATCTGCTAATGCAGAGTTATATAATTTGAAAAATGATTATAATTATTATGCCAACGCAGTATTAACTAATTGTATAGGTAATATTTATGTAATGTAATCAATACTGAATAGTATTTATAGATGTGATAGTTTGTTATACATGGAGTGGTTGTGACGTTTTATGGAAAAACGCCAATTGGTTGTGGTCGGAATGTTCTTTGATCGATGAGGTATTGGGTGATTTAAGACCCGGCGTTCCTGGAGAATTGGCACAACCTAATTGGTTGCAAGATGATAAACCTCATAATCCATATGAAAAGGATAAGAGGAAGCGGTTCATAAATTTAATATGTAAGGTTAAAGGATACCCTACATATGATGAAAAACAAGATATCCGAGATGATATTAAGATAACAATTGAAGATATTAAAGTAGTAGTGAAAGCAGTAAAAGGAATTGATATCCAGATACTGGACGAATAATTATGGCATATAAATTATATTTAGACAAGTCGGAAGAGTTTATCTGTGAAGTTGCAGTTAAGAATGCGTCGTTAAAAGATGCCTTTTCTCGTATGATAATAGAATCCGATGGGATGTCATTCATGTTTGAGGGACAACTTAAAGATGGAAAATGTACGGTACCAATTAAGAAATTAAAAGGACTTTTAGATGAAAACTCTACCGGAAATATGTTTCTTGAGATTATTGTTGAGGATACCTACTTTTCTCCATGGAAAGATACATTTATTATAGAACAACATACGGGTGTTAAGGTTAAGGTTCAAGAACAAAAGAAATCATCAAAACCAGTTATAGAAGTTAAGGCCATTAATAATTTTCAAAATACATTATCAGACCCGTCGAAAGATATTATATTTATATGTGAACGGGTTGGAATTAATAAGAAAAATCTTATTATAAAAAAGAATGACTTTAAATTATTATTAAAAGAGTATTTTAAAGAGAATCCTGAGTTTTTGGCTGGTAGTAAACTCTATATAAAGGAAGTAACAATTGCATTGAAATAACGTTATGACTTTATATGAATTTCCCTTCAAGAGATTTCACAAATAAATATATTAGTTCATCCTATCAGGATGCATTACAACAATATTCTACTGGTAGTTTATTTTATGTTCTGGATGGACTTGGGAATGTAGTTGCGGTTTTGAATTCTTCTTCTATTGGTGATTTAATCATTACCAGTAATATGACTTCTTCGATGTCAGTTGCGTCGGCATCGTATGCAGTTAGTTATTCTTATTCCAATATTACAATAGTTTCTTCTTCATTCGCATCTGCATCAATAAGTAGTTCATATTCATTAACAGCAAGTTATGCTTTAAATGGTGGAAGTGGAGGAGGATCGGGAGTTACTCCAGGAGGTTCGTATGATGTTAGTGCTTCATTTGCATCTGCATCAATAAGTGCATCATATGCTTTAACAGCAAGTTATGCTCAATTATCATTTGACTCATTATTTTCGGATACCGCATCTTTATCTATTTATTCGGACTTTGCAGGAACTTCTTCTTTATCAGCAAATTCCATTTCGTCCTCGTATGCATTAACCGCATCTTATGTTGATGTGGCGAATTTTGATAATTTAGTATTACCATTTGAATTTTCTTATAAAAACATAACTACCAATTCCGATCCAGGAAAGGGAAACTTTAGATATAACAATACAGTTACAAGTTCAATTACGGAAATTTATTTTGATAATCTTACTGCCGGTGGATTGGATATTACTAATATAGTGGAATCATTAAAAAGTGGCAGTTATCAGTTGTATATTCAACAAAAAACTGACGCAACAAAGGTATCTCTGTTTGATGTTAGAAGTGCTGTAATTAATAATGCCGGATGGCTCACTATTCCTGTTTCTCATAGGTCGTCGGGAGATGGAGCATTACCAAATAATAATGCAGTTTGTGCTGTATTTGTAATTAATAAGAATAGTATTATTCCTGGAGAAACATATCCTGTTACATCAAGTTGGGCAATATCAGCATCATATGCTCCAGGAAGTCCTAGTATATCAGCATCATATGCTGTAACTGCGTCATATTCATTAAATCAGGGTATAAATATACCTAGTTATGATTATTCCACATTAACTTATAATGGACCATTGGGTCAAGTATCGGATTGCACTTATAGAGTAGGTGGAAGCGGCGGGTCAATTGTTTGTATTATTACCGCTATTTATAGTGGAGCCGTATTCTTAGGAATAAGTAAAAGTTTAGGATAATTTTTTTCTGAACCATCCTATTTGGTTCATTTCTTCTTCTGTTAAAATATCAATTGTTTCCTTTGTAGTCATTACAATTAATGTTAACTTTCTGTCTTTAAATATATTTTTATGTTCATTTAATTTACCGACAATTGAATCGGAAGCTTGATATTTTTCCATAGGACCTGGGACATCAACGGTAAGAACAATGAACGAATGTTCTGGCAGTTCATCTAATGATAATACTTTTAATTTAGGGTCTTCCATATAAAAAGCGGATTGCTTTACAACGATCTCCATTTACTTCAAATTCCCGACACATTGATGGTCTTTTAGACCAAATAGTGCATTCTCCTTCTTTACCTAATGCAATACAGGTATATCCATCTCCATTAGATTTCATATTTTTTGGCATGTTTTCATTTTGCCAAACTAAATTCCCATCATTATAAATCTCATCATATGGGGATATTTCCACAATAAACCCAACTTTACAACAGTGACCTTTACAAGATTTACATGGTTCTTCAATCATAATATAACCATAAGTATATTCTATTTCCAAAAGAAAGTCAATGTTTTTGTAAATATAAATAATATCTATTATATTGAAGATACTCTTATAATATTCGTAAAATACCTTCGTAATGTGATAGTTATAACATATGTCATGGATAGTAACTCCTAATTTAATTACAATTAATGATGCCGACGCTATAACTGGATGGGCAAATCAAGGTGTAGCTGTTTCCGTAGCTCTTGCTGCTGAAGTCGATTTGAACATTCAAGGTGCGGCATGTGTATCATGGGGATTAAAAAGCCTTGGAGTATATCATTTTTATTATTCGTCATCAATTATAAATTTACAAAATCAGCATCTTTATGTATGGTATCAGGGTGCGAATATTAAACAACTTGCAACTTATGCTAATAAAGGAGTAAATATTTTATGCGGCCTTGGAGGTGCATATAGTGTAAATAACATTGCTGGATGGGTAGTTGACGGAAGTGATACATATCCCGGCGGATGGAAATGTTATGTCCTAGACACGAATCGGCAGCCAGATTGGTCTGGGTCGGGATGGACATCAACTGCAATCCAAAATGTTGGAAAAGTTGGAATGACAATTTCATGTTCAACGGCATCTGGTAAATCAGTTACAAATACATATATCGATGTTATGCGATATGGGACGGGACTCACAATATTTAGTGGTTCTGCTACAACTCCAGCCAATTGGGAAGCATTATATACATCAGATTTCACAGCAAGTAATAAATATGGCATTATTGATAAACGATCAGGTGTATATTTCTTACAAGGTCCAATACAAATTGGAACAGGGAGCAATCCAACAAATTTTCAAGACTCAAGCCAAATTGTTCAATTCGAACCTAAATATGTTTCGGGAAGTCATTACAAAATTACATTAACCGGCAGTTTAACGACTTGTAGTTTTGGAAGCGTAATTGGAACGTCCACATCATCAATTGCCGTTAATCCAATTATTATTCGTGGGTCGCAAGATTTTACCAGAACACTAACAACCGGTCCAGGAGTAATAACACAGTCATTAAGACATCCATTTATAATATCTCCGGAAGTAATAGAAGTTCAACTTTATGGTTCTACATTTTCTGATTTTAAAGAATTAAATTTTGGAACTTCCGCATCGGCAATGAATGCTTCCAAATTAAAACTGGTTGGAAACAATTTTACAAATACATTTCCAATTACAAAAAATTTTAACGGAACTGCATCTTTGATATACGGAAATCAATTAGTTTCCACAACCGGGTCGTACAATCCAATTTCGGCATCTCATGCACTATTATTATTAGATACAGGGTCGATTGATTCATCGGGAATTAAAATACTTAATAGTTATGGGTTTACATCAGTATCAAGCGATATTACACAATCATTTACACTTTCTAATCATGATTTTTCTAGTAACACACGTTATATTACAAGTTATATAAATAAGACATGGAACGTTGTTAATCCAATATGGAGTGCGCCAACTACTAACAGCTTAGTATTTTTTGGTAGTGCCAGTAATAAAATAAATGAGCAATATCGTTATAATACAACTGTAAATGATTCAGCATTACTTTCACTATCAGCAAGTAAAATTCATATTTATGAAGGGACACTTACTAATACTATTCCCTATAGTTTTCAAACAGATGTTAATGGAAATTCTACATTTGATATAACAAAGGTTATATATTATGCATCTTCATCAACATTATCGCCGAAGACAATTATAAGTCAATCATACGGAAACTTTGCCAATAAGATTTACAAATATGGATATGTTCCATATATATCAAATTTAACAGTAGCCGCTGGTATTACTCAAAATATTTCACTTGGTACAGACTCTAATATTACAACCGCAAATCAACAGACGGCATTGTCAAACGGTATTGGGATTTCATCTACAGAATATACAAGTTCAACTGTCAATCCAGTAAAAGTAATCAATTATAAATCCGGTTCAACTTTATTTCCATCCGGATCACAAGTAACTGGGTCTTCTTCTGGTGCCAATGGAAAAGTATTTGAATATATTGGAGTTGCCTCTGACGGAACTCTCGTTTTAACAGGGGGAAATTCTACTAAGTTTGTAGAAAACGAACGTCTCCAAACTGCAAGTATTTCATATTCCACTTCAAGTGTATTAGTTTCCCAAGGTGGATTTTCTGGCAGTTATACTTGGATGATAGATGCCAATTCAAATACGTTGGATACTACATATGAATATTTGGCTGCAGAAATGGCAAACTGGCCAATTTCATCATCATATAATAATGTTCTTGTGTGGGGAAGAGGCGAACAATCACAACTCATATATCGTGGAGCATCTGGATATAATACAAAGCGAAATACAACAACTCAGAGAGGAGTTTGGATATCTAAAATTGGAACTGGAACCGTGGAATATCTTACATCTGATGAAGGGAATCAATATGTACCTCCGGTGCAATATTCCATCACTTTAACTGGATTAATAGCTGGAACTGAAGTTCGAATATATACATCTGGTTCACAAGCAGAAGTCGCAGGAGTTGAATCGAGTGGTGTGTCATTTAGTTACTCATATGTTTATAGTGCTGATATCAATATTTATATACAAATTTTAAGTCTGGCATATGAAAATATTAGACTGGAAAATTTAACATTAACAAATTCAAATCTTTCAATACCAGTACAGCAACGCATTGACCGAAATTACTTAAATCCAGTATAATGATAATAATGTATTAAAATATGACTTTATTCGTCCATGTAATATATTTATAATAGAACAAATAAAATATTATGCCTAAAATTACAGATCCAGATTTACTTATTAAAGATACAGAAATTTCATTTCTCAGTGGAAGTCGTAGAATTCGACTAAACCGAGTTGGTAACTTAGATTACACCGGCGTTACTCTTCAAACAGTATATTCAAAATGTAAGGAATTATGGATTTCTGACAGTACACTGGTACCATACCCATTTCCTCTTATATCTATTACGGAAAAAAAATTCGACTTTATTAACGGATGGGATCTTACTGGTTCAGCCGCATCTGGTATAAGTTCAAGTCATCAATTAATACGTGATGCTGGATGGTCTGTTCAAAATACAAGTAACGTATCATCTGAAGAATGGATGGGATTTGTAAGTTTGGGAACTTTAGCTGCAACCGATCAAGTGTATATTCAACAAGCAGGAAGTGGTTCCTTTGGTCAAGTTCCTAGAAATGTAACATTTACTGGTTCAGTGAATGAAGGAGTTAAGATTTATCAATCCGCATCATTTGATTTTCGTAATTATTTTAAAACCTTTGTTCGTACCCGTGGACTGACATATGACCAATCAAAATTGTCAAACATCGGTGAAACTTCTGTAACGTACCAAGTTTATTCATTCCCGCTTGGAGATGGATCTGATACAAATATTTCAGCTGCGGATGATACAATCACTGGTTCTCTTCCATATGCAAGTATGTCAATTTTCTACTATACTGGATCAGTATGGAGAAGTATTGGAGGAACAAATTATCCATTTTTTACTATTATTGATGGAAATCAAGGAACGGTTCAGCAGATTTATGAATTTGTACAATATAAGTTAAGACAAAATTCTAATATTAACTCTGGTTCAGGAGTTAATACATTCTCTGGCAGTGTTATAGGAAAAACCGCAGATAGTTTGTTAACATTCGTCGGAAGTACACTCAAGACTTCGCCAGGTGTTTATGTTGATGATTTCCAAGTAGCGGATACAAACAACTTACAATTCTACGATACTGGATCAAATTTAAGAACGTTTCCATTCGTTGCAGCAGGTACAATTACATTTAATACAAACTTACAAAATGATGCTTCGGCATCTTATAAAATGTTTTTTACAAGCGTTCCATCTGGAAGCTTTGGTTCTGCCAGTGCAGTAATTGTAAATGACAATAATGGATTCCCGATTACTGGATCTGTTAGAACATCTGCATCTGTAGCATTTAGTTTTGATTATGATTTTAATGCTCAAGGAGGACGAACAATCGCTACTGATGCTCCAATAACACTCGTTGCTATTGGATTAAGTACAGGTCAATATGTATCTACAGTTGGAACAATTGCCCGTTCTAGTGCAAATGCATTCTCATTAGTGTCTGCTCTTGAACGTAACTATTCTAATGCTCCTTAATTTTTATTTTTATAATACAAATGGTAATATTTAATTGTTATAGTATAATAATATTATACTATTAATTTTTATTTTTATAATACAAATATTACTACTTATAACAAAGATGATAAATTATGGCATTTAATGGATATGTTCAAGTTCCGCCAGATAGTACTGGTAAAAAAATAGGTCACACTGTAACCATTGAAGTTGGTTATGATACAGGTACTATACCATTTGAGATCGGCGATATCGTAACCGGCGCATCATCAGGAGTATATGGTTACATTGTAAAAATAGATGGTACTACTAGTTCTGGCACTATCACTATAACATTGCTTACCGACTCATTGACTACTTTTATTCTTGCCGAAAATCTACAAGTATTATCAGTAACATATGCCAAAACAACAACCACTGGGGCTCCTTTATATACTCCTACGGTTTCGGTTGTTGACCATAGAAATCCTTTTGTTGGACAGAGAATAAATACTCGTGGAGCAGCATTAACTGCATTTGTTGAAGGAGAACCATCGTTAGATGCATTTAATAATCTTCGAGTATCTAGTGGAGAAATGATAGCTGAATATGAACATACTCAGCGAGATTATGGGGATTTATTTTCGATGGAATCTGGGTCTGGTGCCACTGCTACACACCAACAAGCAACCGCAACATTTTTATTATCCTGTAACTCAACTGCCACTGCCTATATAAAAAGAACTACAAATCGATATCATTATTATATGCCGGGAACTGGCACAACAACCATACTTACTCTTGGACTAAGTGATACTGGTAGAGCAAATAATATTCGTCGCTGGGGATATTATGATGACGACAATGGATTGTTTTTTGAATTGAGCGGATCAACTTTTAGAACAGTGGTGCGAAAAGGTGGAGTGGATATTGCAACCAATTCTAATAATTTTAATAATGACAAACTAGATGGAACAGGTATTTCCGAATTTCATTTGGATGTCTCAAAAGAAAATTTTTATTGGATTGATATGGCGTGGTTAGGTGTTGGAGCAGTTCGATATGGCATAGTGGATAGTTACGGCGAACGAGTAATATGTCATACTAACAGATATTCTAATACTAGTATCGGTCCTTATATGAACACTCCCCATCTGCCTATTAGATGGGAAAATACAAACTATGGAGTTACTAGTGGAACCTCTGATATTCGTGTAGTTTGTGCCGCAGTATATTCTGATGCTCACGTTTTGGAAGGTTACACAACGTGGCGAAACTGTGATGTGGAATCATCTGCGTCTGTTGGTATAACCACTCAAACACCTTTATTCTCAGTTAGAAATAGTCAAGCAAATTTACTTGGTTCTGGCATAAATAGAGTATCTATCTATCCAGAGACGCTTGCTCTTTTTGTTAATAATGGATATGTAAAAATGGATCTTATAGTTGATGCGGGTATAACTGGATCAAATTGGACTAGCAGTTCATTATCTACTATTGCATATGATAGTGCAGGTACCAGTACCAATATAACACCTGACTCGTTTAAGTTTATAAGTTATAACTTTGGACCAGGATGTCATAATTTCGATCTCAAACCATATTTTGAATTTAATGATGAAGCATTGGTTCTTAGGGCAGATGGTCGATATAGAACATATTCATTTTGTCTTACCAACTTAAGTGGATCTCAAGTTTCTGCTTCCGCAACATTGAATTATAGAGAATTGAGTTAACAACATATGTGGACAAGCACATATTATGGAAATTGGCAATATTGGCAAAACTATCATAATGTAACATTTGATGGTCCGAATCGCCTTATTCTTGTTAATAGAAATATAACCGCACTTGATGTTAAGCAAGATATATATTCTGATTGGAAAGAATGGTCTCTTCAATCTGATAATATGGAATATACCGTCGCTATTTCTACCATTGGTGGTGAAGCACTTGGAGGAGGACAATTTGTAGGTTCTACATTCTTCTTAGAAAATGGATGGAGAATTCGCTCATGGGAGGGAGATCATTCATTAGTAGTAGTTGGCAATTTATTTACTCGTGAAGCAGGTGATTTTCCATTTATACCTCCATTGGGACGTAATAGTGTCAATTATATTATGGCTAGATCTCAACTGGTACAAGCAATTGAGGTTGCCAGCAGCACAACTGGATCGACTGCACCAACTGCGGTGGAAATCGCCACAGCAGTATGGAACTATAATACTTCACAAAGTTTCTCCACAAATACCTTTGGTAATTATGTAACTACAAAAATACTTACTATTGCTCAATACTTAGGAATGAAGTAATTCAACTTTTCGATAAATTATATTTATTACGAAAAGACCACAAATAGGATATTTATTGTTATAAGAATTTGAAAATATGGCAAATGATAATATATTTTATGTAAATACCGCTTCCATCAATAGTGGACAGTTTACTGGGAGTTTTAATGGAACTGCATCATGGTCCATAAATTCGGCCGGGGTAGGAGGAGTAACACAAAGTCTATTCAGTACTCAATCATTATTTAGTACTCAATCATTATTTAGTACTCAATCATTATTTAGTACTCAATCATTATTTAGTACTCAATCATTATTTAGTACTCAATCATTATTTAGTACTCAAAGTTTATTTTCAACTCAAAGTAATTACGCAACGAATTCACTATTTTCATCCCAATCATATAATTCTCAATTCTCAACTCAATCACTATTTAGTACTCAAAGTAATTACGCAACAACTTCACTCAATTCTACTTCATCATTAACTGCCTCATATGTTACTGGATCAAATGTAGTATCATTTAATATTACAGCAAGTACTGGAATAATCATTGGAACTCAAACTCCTGCTTTCAGTGCTTCACTTTATATCTCTGGATCAACCTCAAACAAAAATATTGTAAGCATTGATACTTACACCGGTACAAATGCATTAACAATTAATGCATCGGGGTCAGTAAGTATACCTAACCTGACTGGTTCATTGTTTGGAACAGCATCATGGGCATTGAATTCGGTTACAGCATTGAGATCCACTCAATCATTATTCAGCACCCAATCGTTATTTGCGACCAGTTCTTTATTTTCATCACAATCTGCTTTCTCGACCCAAAGTAATTATGCAACCAACTCATTATTTTCATCTCAATCATATAATTCATTCTTCACAACTCAGTCATTATTCAGCACACAAAGTAATTTTGCGACCAGCTCATTATTTGCATCACAGTCTGCTTTCTCAACTCAAAGTAATTACGCAACAACTTCACTCAATTCAACCCAATCATTAACTGCTTCTTATGTTACAGGTTCAAATGTAATCTCTTTCAATATTACCGCAAGTACTGGACTAATCATTGGAACTCAAACACCAATCTTTAGTGCTTCACTATACATTTCTGGCTCAACCTCAAACAAGAATATTGTAAGCATTGACACTTACACCGGCACGAATGCTTTGACCATAACAACATCGGGGTCAGTAAGCATACCTAACCTGACTGGTTCATTGTTTGGAACAGCATCATGGGATTATAATTCGGTTACAGCATTAAGATCCACTCAATCATTATTCTCAACTCAAAGTAATTTTGCAACCAGCTCATTATTTTCATCTCAATCTGCTTTCTCAACTCAAAGTAATTTTGCAACCAGCTCATTATTTTCATCACAGTCTGCTTTCTCAACCCAAAGTTTATTCAGCACTCAATCCTTGTTTGCAACCCAAAGTAATTACGCAACAACTTCATTATTTTCTACGTCATCACTCACTGCATCCTATGTCACAGCATCCAATGTAATTTCCTTTAATATCACCGCAAGTACTGGACTAACCATAGGTACTCAAACACCAACTGGAATTGCATCACTCTATATTTCTGGTTCTGCATTAAGCAAGAGTATAGTGAGTGTAGACACTTATACCGGTACTAATGCGTTAACCATAAGTCCATCTGGTTCTGTAGGAATTGGTTTTAATAATCCATCTGCTTCGTTGCATGTAAGAAGTAATGTTACAACCAGTTTACAAGGACCTACGGTTATTGGTAATGGTATATATTTCACTGATTCAGGCGGCCAGTATAGTACCAGTGGAACATATGCCTTTTCAGTATTTGCTTATAAGACGGTTAATGATGTAAAGGTTTATAGCAGAACTTCTGCTTCTTTCAGTCAGGATGACGGTGGTGTATTTTCTACTAGTGGACACATGACAGCTTCATGGACTAGTGCATCAAATGCAGATGGTTATAAGGTTGTAGTTGTAGCTGATCCTGATTATGGAGCAAATTCAAATTATTATTTCTTTACTCCATACAATAGATTCGATATTGGTGTTAGTGCAATAGGTAGTGATGATGTATCAAGTAATGGTTATACATTAGAGTCACCAATAAATACATCCTCCATAAACATAGTTAACAATCAATTTACAATTGCCTTTGATGCTACATCATTATTTAATACCACAGTAAGTTCTTCTGGCGTCACATATTTCAATGCAATTGGAACCAATCCAAAATTTATTTTTAATGACCATGTTAGTGGAAGTTTCACTGGTTCATTATTTGGAACAGCATCATGGGCTCTAAATACTATTACTTCATTAAGAGCAACACAATCATTATTCAGCACTCAGAGTTTATTTGCCACACAAAGTTTATTCAGCACTCAGAGTTTATTTGCCACACAAAGTTTATTCAGCACTCAGAGTTTATTTGCCACACAAAGTTTATTCAGCACTCAATCACTTAATTCAACAAGTTCATTAACTGCGTCCTATGTCACAGCATCTAATGTAATTTCCTTCAATATCACCGCAAGTACTGGACAATTGATTGGTGGTAATTTATCATTTACTCGTACTGGTTCGAGTGCAGGAAGAACCATAGGATTCGCAGGTGCATTTCCGATTGGTAGTGGTAGTAGTTTAAATATAAATGCGAGTGATGCTTTATCACTTGGAGTGGCAATTCGTGGTGGAAATATAAATCTTAATGGTGGAGCAGGTAATGGATCTTCATCTGGTGGTGATGGTAAAGGTGGTAATATAAATATTTTTGGTGGTGCCGCAGGTGGAAAATCTGGAGACCATTTTGCTGGTGGAGATATTACTATAATTGGTGGTGCAACATTTGGCACAGGTGGACTTGGTAATATTTACATGTCAGCGAGTCAAATAACAGGTAGTTGTCCATTAACCATGTCAGGATTATCTGCTGGAAGAATCAGTGGTTCTTTTATTATTGGTAACTTTATCACTGCAAGTACAGGTTTAATCATTGGAACTCAAACACCAATATTTAGTGCTTCACTCTATATCTCTGGTTCATCAACAAACAAGAATATTGTGAGTATTGATACTTATAATGGAACCAATGCATTAACCATAACAACGTCGGGGTCAGTAAGTATACCTAATTTGACTGGTTCATTATTTGGAACATCGTCATGGGCTCTAAATTCAGTGACAGCATCGTATTTAAGTAACACGACATTTACAAAGCAATATGCTTCCACTCAATCTATAGCAACAACCGCAGTGGACTGGAATAATGGAAATGTTCAGTATTATTTGCTAGTATCCAATGGACAAACTTTAACCTTTGCTAATCCGATTGGAGGTGCAAGATATATATTGATGCTTAAGCAGCCTGCGGCAGGGAATACTGGTTCAATTACTTGGCCAGCAACGGTTTTATGGCCAAGTGGAAGTATTCCTGTATTAACTAATCAACTTAACAAAGTTGATTTGGTGAGTTTTATTTATGACACCACAAATGTTAAATATTATGGAAATTCCGCTCTAAATTTTTAATTTATGGCAATTTATACATCAAAATTACCACAAAACATAGAAAGTATTAAAGTGACCACTTTAAAAGAATTGATTACAATATTACCCGATACTATTTCATATCCACTGAATATTTGGGTTGGCGGCAAATTGGCAATGTATGGAACAACTACGGGAAATATAGTTTTTATATCTGAATTAAATGATAATCAACTTACTCCTGAAATAAAAGAATATTTTAATAATTTATCTTCTCCACTTGGTATTAATGCTACAGTATGTAATGAATGGAGGAATCAAAGAAATATTGCTTTCCGATTATATGACAAAGGAAGTCTTATAATTGATAAGATTAATTTCACATATAAACAGATACCAAGTCCAGTTGCTATACCATTATTAACAATTGAGGACGTAGTTAAGAAATTACCCAAAACTATTCGATGGAAACAAACATTATATTTAACTGGAGGGTTGGTTAAAAACGGATGGTCTTTTAATGATGCTGATATTATTACATTCGATATAACTGAATCTTCTGAATTAAAAAATATGCGAATTTATTTTACAAATTTATTTGGATGGAAAACGGATGTAGGACAGAAGGTAATGACAGAAAGAGAACCTATATATTTATATAAAATTTATGAAAATGGAGTATTATGCCTACCGTAAATATTAATGCAATACGAAATGCTTTTGTTAGTCAAGAATATCCTACAACTAATTTTTCGTCGGCAGATTATGCATATTGTATAGTGGGTGCAGCATACGACCCGCTGGCGGTACTGACTGTCGATTATCCCTGTAACACTTGGGTTGGATTTGATTTAACTTCTATACCAACTACCGCAACTATTACATCAGCAACTTTATCAATGTTTCAGTTTTACCAACATGGAGATAGTTATTCATCAGTATTTAGTTATTTAAAACGGGTTATCGGGGGGTCATGGGATCAATCTACAATTACATGGAATAATGCACCTGATGGTAATGCAACAGGAACTACAATTGATGTAGAAGATATCTATGGCGGGCTGAATTCCGAAACTCTGATATCCGTTACGGTAGACATTGCAAGTGCATTGAGTGGTCGAGCGGTTGACTGGAGACTAAGTTATGAAGACAGTATTCGGGGGGTTAATTATAGTTCAATAACTGGTTACTCTCCTCCACGACTAGATATTACTTATGAAACTGTTTCAGCCAATGCGTTATTTTTTGGAAGTGATTAAAATATAAGGAAATAAAATATGTGGAAAGAATTATTTAATAGAAAAGAAGATAATAACCGAGAGTTGAGAAATCGTCCGCCAGGATTTATTCGTAAAAATAAACCTGTAGAAACACAAGCGGATTTAGATGATGAGTCAAATTATAAAAGTATTTTTTGCAATGTCCAACAATCGGTTGGCGAACATTATAGATTATCATTCGATGAAGACCACTTACAAAATTTCTATGATACAAAAGAACAATTCAGAGCATTTATATATAGAGGTGATAACTGGAAAATGAATATTGGTTCATGTGTTCAGGGGGATATCCTTGTATTGCGAGTTGTGGGAATAAAAGGAACTGCTATACCAGCGATGAGTATTGTATTAGACATTTATGTTACCAAAGTAAAGGAATTATTAAGCGAATATAACTTAAGTAAAGTATCTGGTACATACAGTAATTTAAATAACAATATCAATAATCAATTTTATCCAGCCTCCGTCGCAGCATACCAATCAGATTCATTCTTTACATCCGTAACAATTACACAAATTGATGCAAATTGGACCTGTGCAATTGCTACTACATTATAAATAACAAAAATAACTTATTATAAAATAATGTAAATATATATCAGATATGACACCAATTAAAATTACTGAATCAGAACTGGCAGAAATAAGAATGTTACAATCAAAATTTCAAGAAGGAATCTTTAAACTTGGAAATTTACAAGTAGAAAAGATGGAACTTGATAGAATGGTTGGTGAATTTGTCGATAAAGAAAAAACACTTAAAGAAGAGTGGATAAGCTTGCAAAAGCTTGAACAAGGTATCCTTGACACAATTGTTAAAGTTTATGGTGTTGGCAATCTCAATATGACAGATGGAACATTTACTCCTATAAAAGAGTAACTTATATAAAAATATTACAATAAAATTCACCTTCTTGATATTTAGATGATATTTATATTTAATCGAAGATGAATGTCATCAGAGAATATTTAAATAATAGGAACTAATATGCCAATACAAGAAGGTGGACGATTTACCCCAAATGATAAGATCATTTCTCCAGGAGTATTCAGCCGAGAAAACGATCTCTCTGGAATAGCACAAGGCGTTGCGGATATTGGGGGAGTAGTGGTTGCCCCATTTGCAAAAGGGCCTGGATTTTCGCCGACACTTATCACAAGTGTTGTAGAATTAGAACAAAGATTTGGTACTGCTGATGGAACGCTTTATGGTCCTTATACCGCAAAACAATATTTACAAGAAAAGGGATTTGTAACTATTTGTCGAGTTGGCGCATTGACTGGATATCATCAACAATATCCATGGGTAATTTGGGCAGAATATGGAAATTATGTAAGAACTATTGATGATGGTTGGGTTGATCCAACTATATCATCAGTGTCACAGACCGGTATTGCAAATTTGGCGGCCACGGCTGGAACACTTACAAGTTCATTTTCCGCATCACTTGGATTATATAGTGGACCCTCTATTTTTTGGAAAACTAATATTTCATCTTCTATAGGAGCAGCTGGAACAGCATCATTTAGAGGGGTTGCAGTTACTATGACTCTTAAGAGTGTTTCTGCAACTGGTAACATTTCGTTACCAGAAAGCACAAGCGGAAGTTTATACTATGCTGGTACAACTGTAACAGGATATTTAAATGGAGATGTTTATATTTCTGCGTCATCTGGACTTAATATAACTGCTTCATATGGAGTACCATTAATAAATTCAGCATCTATTTTATCAACACTTATTACAGGTACTCGTCTAAGTGGTTCATTGGTTTATGTAGGATCTGTATTTACATCATCTACGGTACCATTTGATGCTACTATTTTGAAAGTACCAGTTATAAGTCAATCATTGGATGCATGTAGTAATTCTACATTGAATGTCATTGGATTAATTAGTGGAAGTATGGGCGCATATACCAATCAATTCATAAATGGGACTAATACTTATGATCCTTGCACTGGATTATGGACTACAGGTACTAGTGGAAGTCATAAATTACTTGCTGTATTAGCAGATACTCAATATGGCGGTATTAATACCAGTTTACAAGCACCTGGATTTTTAGGTTCAGTACAATCATTTTTAACTAATCCAACCAGTTCTGTTGGACTAGATTATAAACTCGCACTAAGTCAATCATCTTATGGTGGATATGGACTGTATGAATTCTCACTTGATGCAAATAGTCAAAAATATATTTCAAATGTATTTGGACATAATGCACAAGCAGGTGATCCTAGTTTATATGCAGCAGGAACAAAAATTGAAGCGGCTTATCTTTATACAATATTTGAAGATGATATTACTACAATTGTTGCAAATCCTACTCGTTGGAAGATTAATGGTACTGCAATGCCTTCCGGTTCATGGACTGGAGAAGCTCTTAAATTCACTGACCAATGGTCATTGGATTTGCTAAACGGTGATTCCAGTTATGGACTTACCAATGCTTACACTCCATGGATTGTATCTCAGAAAATATCACCATGGAATGGTGGAGTAAGTACTCGTTTCCCAATTTTCAAATTGTGGACATTGAATGACGGTACTTATGTAAACA